>Ga0209972_10002024_pt1 | contig 16921 bp, 15 predicted proteins | sample NOAtaG_7_FD_187302 | JGI IMG/M metagenome (GOLD analysis project Ga0209972, IMG submission 187302) | Freshwater lake microbial communities from Lake Erie, under a cyanobacterial bloom - NOAA_Erie_Diel1S_2200h metaG (SPAdes) (version 2) | ecosystem: Environmental > Aquatic > Freshwater > Lake ... | reverse complement strand
GCCCGCGGAGCCCCCCGCCGCGCCCGCCCCCGCCCCCGCCCCCGCCCCCCCCCCGCGCCGCCCGAGCGACAGCCAAAAAGACAAGCACCAACGGTCGGCCGTCGGTGCTGGGGGGGGCAATCCAAATGTGGTCAATCGAGAATCGGCAGGCTGCCGGCTCAGGCCTTGGCGGGCTCGGCCTTCTTGCCTTCCTTCTTGAAGTAGTTGCCGGCGAACTTCTTGTTGAACTTCTCCACGCGACCGGCGGAGTCCACGAACTGCTGCTTGCCGGTGAAGAACGGGTGCGAGCCCGACCACACTTCGACATGGATCTCCGGCTGCGTCGCGCCCACGGTCATCACGTGCACGCCGTTGTGGAAGACCTTGCAGTTGTAATAGTTGGGATGAATTTCGCTCTTCATGGTCGGTTCTCCGGTTCGCCTGCCGGCGCAGGCCGACACGGGGTGGGGGGCAAAGGGGGTGCGGGTGGCTGCCCGGCAACGCTGCAAACGCCCGACGTGCGGACGCTCACCTCGCGGGGCGGGGCCTCGATTCTATCGCACCGATCCCCCCATGGCCAAAGCGGCAACCCCTCCTCCTCCACACCACCGAAACCTATCAAAATACGTACCTTTTCCCCCGGTGGGGCGTTGCAAGTGCCTGAAGCTGCACGCCATCACCCCGCTCCTCGCTCAGCCAGCACCCCCTGCCCACCGGCCTCCTCCTCCGCCTCGGCCACGCCGCCCTCGACCAAAGCACGCTCTCTAAACCCCAATTCAGGGGATCGCAATCAGTCTCCTTGACACCCGACGCAGCCGCCAATCTCACCCCGCCACCGCCCCCTTTCGAACACCAAATCGCCCGCAGAGTGGCGGTCACTCACCCTGCAATTGCCAACAAACACCGATCACATTCGACTCATTCGCCACCCTGTCGTCGGCCAATCTCGGCACAATGACCACCCGTGGATCAAGCCGATGGGGCATTGTGCCGATGGCTCTGATGAACACCCGTTTAGTGGCAAACGGCGTTCCGCTTTGTTCGTTGTGCGTTTGGATATTGCCCAGACTCGATCAGGAAGTCTCCCATGCACATGCTTCGGCAGGTTGTCGCTCAGGTGGTCATGGTCCTCGCGGCGTTGTTGGCCGGCCTGGGGTCGGGCCTGGTTGCCCCGGCGTTCGCCGCATCGGGGCCGCTGCCGACCCTCGCCGCCGCCGCCGCCGGGACCGGGGGCTCTGCCGGCCTGATGATCTCGGATGAGAGCTTCGTTCCGCCCCCGCTCACCCTGCCCACCCGCCCCGGCGCCGCCACCAAGTCGGCCGACCTCTCCGCCGTCGCCGTGCTCGACCAGCCCCCGCCCGAAATGACCATCAAGCTGCCGATCAGCATCGGCGTGACCATTCTCGCCCTGCTCGGCACGCTGGTGATCGGCTGGCGGCTCTGCCGCACCCCCGAAGGCCCGGCCCTGACCATGGCCGGCTCCATGGCGCTCGCCCTTGGCAGCATGGTGGCATTGATGGCCGGCATCGCAGCGGTGTGGGCGTGGGACAACCGCACACGGGACCTGGCCGAGCACCGCCTCGAGCAGTTGCGCGCCCAGAGCCTGCTGGTCAACCGCTTTGACCGCTACGCCCTGGACGCCCGGATCGCAGCCCGCGGCTTCCTGATCTTCCAGAAAGACGAGAACGTCATCGAGTTCCTCGACACCTATGTGCCCGCATCGCAGGTGCTGGCCCGCGCCGAGAAGGTCCTCACCGACGACAAGTCGAGTCGCCAGCTCGCCGACATCTCCGCCGCCCTGGGCGACTACGGCCGCGTGATCACCACCGCCGTCAAGCTCACCGACGAGCGCAACGCCATCTTCAACGGCCAGCTCACGCCCGCTCTGGCCCGCCTGCGGCAGCTCCTGGCGTCCTCGGGCACGCCCGCCGCCGCCGAGGCCGCCGCCAAGACCGCCCGCCTGGAGACCGCTGCGGCGCGGGTTGTCGCCTCCTCCGACCCGGCCGATGCCCGCTCGCTGGCGACCATCACCGCCGAGCTGCGCAGCGCCGTCGACGCGCTGGGGAACATGCCGGCCGCCAAGGCCGCCGCCGCCTTCATCGCCGAGCGTGCCGACGTGCTGAATTCCACCATCGCCCAGCGCTTCGACGTGATCTTCAACCAGTGCCCGCCCAGCGGACGCAAGCTCGGCGACCTGGCCGGCAGCCTCGTGCAGCACCTGAACACCCGTCTGGACGCCGAGCGGACCGCCATCGCCGCACAGGCGAACCGCACCTACGGCGTCGGCCAGGCTGTCAACCTCATCGGCCTGCTGGTCGCGGTGGGCGCCACCTTCTGGCTGGTGCCCCGCATGAACCGCTCCATGGGCCGCCTGGCCGAGCAGCTCCGCACCGTCGCCGCCGGAGACCTGCGTCGCGTCGCCGTCGAAGTCAAGGCCGGGCGTGACGAGTTCGGTCGCCTGGAGACCGATCTGGGCCGCACCACCCAAGCCCTCGCCGAACTCATCGGCGGCGTCCGCACCCTCTCCGACGAGGTCGCCGCCGGGCTCAAGCAGATCGAGGACGCCACCGGCACCATGACGCAGGTCCTCCAGAACCAGAACTCCGAGGCGCAGCAGGCCAACGTCGCCGCTGAGCAGATCAGCCGCTGCGCCGAGGCGACCAGCACCAAGGCCGACGCCGCCGCCGAGAGCGCCGCCGAATCCGGCCGTCACGCCCGCGAGGGCGGCAGCGTGGTCTCCGGCAACATCGAGCAGATGCGCACCATCGCCGCCGAGGTCGCCCGCTCCGCAGAGACCATCAGCGCCCTGGGCCGCAAGGGCGAACAGATCGGCCGCGTCATCGCCGTCATCAACGACATCGCCGAGCAGACCAACCTCCTCGCGCTCAACGCCGCCATCGAGGCCGCCCGAGCCGGCGAACATGGCCGCGGCTTCGCCGTCGTCGCCGACGAGGTCCGCAAGCTCGCCGAGCGAACCACCGGCGCCACCAGCGAGATCGCCGGCTCCATCCGCGAGATTCAGACCGACACCGCCGGCGCCGTTGAGCAGGTCACCGGCTCGTCACGCCAGGTCGAAGGCGGCATGCAGCAGGCGGCCAAGGCCGGACAGACCATCGGCAGCCTGGTCACCGCTTCCGACCAGGTCACCGAACGCGTCCGCGCCATCGCCGACGCCGTCACCCAGCAGTCCGCCGCCACCCGCACCATCGCCCAGTCCATCTCGGCCATCAGCCAGACCTCCACCCATCTGGCGGCGGGATCCCAGGCCATCTCAGGCGTCACCGCCTCACTCACCGAGCGTGCCGCCAGGCTGCAAGAACAGGTCCTTCGCTTCCGCGTCTGACGCCGCACCCCGCCCGCCGGCCAATCTACCGGGGTTCGCTCTTCGGTGCCGCCGGCGCCCCCGGCCCGCCCGCCGGGCGCGCCGCCCGGGGCATCGGCCGCAGCGCCGCCAGCACCTTCTCCGGGTCACGCTCCCACGATCCCGCCGCCACCACGCCGGCCGCCTCCAGCGTCGCCAGTGCCTCCTGCGCCAAGGCGGTCAGCCCGGCCCCCGTCGCGTGAAGTCCGTCCCGCTGCAGCAGTTTCGCCGCCTCCGCCGGCCCATACAGCCGCCCGCCCATCGTCACCGCTTCGCCCGCCCGAGCCGCCCGCACCAGTTCCGCCAGCCCAAGCACATGCACGCCCCGTCGACCCTTGGCCCACTCGGCCAGCCTGGCGTTCAGTTGCCTGTGCATCTCGGCGCTGGGCACCTGCGGCGGGCTGAGCATCCCCGGCGCCGCATGCGACATGTTCGGCACATCGCCGATCACCACCGTCGCACCCGCCGCCAGCATCCGCTCCACCCGCTGCAGCCCGCGGTCAAACATCGCCGCACGCTCCTCCTCCGGCATCACGCCGTACGCGTGCCAGAACAGGTAATCGACCGCGAACACCACCTCCGGCTTGGCCGCCAGCGCCTCGTTCACCTGCCGCTCGGCGATGCGGTCCGCAGCGCTGAAAAACGCACCCGTCGCCAAGCTCTCAGGCCCCTTCACCTCGGCTTGTTCATCCGCCGGCGCCGCCGCCGCACGCAGCACGTTGGCCATCTTTGCCGCCACCCGCCGCTCAACCTGCTTCTCCGCCTCACCGCCCTCCGCCGGCAGTTTCACCCTCACCGACGTCATAAAGCCGTCCGAGACGCTCGCCCCGATCACCACCGCCCGCTCCAGAATCGCCCGCGCCGGCTGTGTCGCACCCGCCTTCCCCGACACATCCCCGCCCGGCCCCTCCCTCCCCACCGTCGCCGGAACCAGCCCCGGAACCGGCCCCGGAGCCATCGCTCTGGCCGCCGCCGCTCCCGCCCCCGTCAGGGCCGCCGCCATGACCGCCGCCACTCCCGCCGCCGCCCAACGCCGCCGCAACTCGCCCATGTTCAGCATCCGCAATGCTTGGCTCCCCGCACCCGCCCCGCACGCCCTCACGGCAGCATCCGCCTCCGAACCCGCCCCGGCACCAGCGGGCACGCACCCTTCGGCGCCGCCATCACCCGCCGCCGCACCCGCGCCACCACGTCATACACCCGGTCGCACATCCCCCGAGGCAGCGCCCCCAGCGCCGCACCCGCCACGCCCCCCGCGCCGCCACCCGCACGCAACGCCGCCGCAACCGCTCCGGACCGCAGTTGAACTTCGCCCGTCCGGCGGCCCCCGCTCAGCGGCACATAGATCAAACTGTCCGGCAAACCCGCCCGCTCCGCCTCATCCAGCATCGACCGACTGGTCACACCTTCCAGCGGCGCGAACACCAGGCCCCCCCGTCGGTCCAGCCGCAGCAGCACCCGCACGCTGGCATGGCACAAACCGCACCCGCCGTCAAACAGCACCAGCCCCCGCGCAGTGCTCTGCGGATGCTCGTCCCCCGCCCCATCACCCGCCAACGCCTCCCCAAGCCCGCCCCACCACCGCACCGCCGCCGCACCCGCCGCCGTCGCCGCCGCCAGGCCCCCGGCCAGCACCGCCAGACCCGACCACCCGCCCGCCGGCTCGCCAGCGCCCATCCGCCCCACCGCCACCGCACCAAGCCCCCACACCACCGGCAGGCTGAAACTCCGTACCCCCGGACCGCCCCGCAGCCCGCGCCACATCGCCGCCACCGCCACCGCCACACCCAGCAGCACCACCCCCGCCGTCACCCCCTGCACCCAGCCTGCGGCATTCGCCACCCCCAGCTGCCGCGCCCACGCATGCACGTTCACCCCGCTCGCCACCGTCAGCCATCCCGCCAGCCCCGCCATCGGATACAGCAGCAACCACCCATCAAGCCGCGCAGCCTCCACGCTGCGCTGGGCCGCCGCCAGCCGCTGCGTCGCCATCCACGCGCACGCCACCGCCCCCAGAATCACCACCACCGTCGCCCACACCACCCCCGCCTGCGCCGCCGCCGGCCACCCGCCCACGCACACCAGCGCCCCCGCCATCGGCCACCATGCCGCTCCGCACGCCTTCCCGCGGCCCAGGCCCACCCACGCCCCCGCCGCCACACACCCCGCATACAGCGGCCCCCAAATCGCAAACGCCCACCCCGGCGGAACCAGCGGGTCCCCGCGACTGAGAAACACCTCCGCCACCGATGCCCGCAGCCCCAGCGCCGGCCCCACCGCCGGACCAATCACCGCCGCCGCCGCCGCCAAAGGCACCAGCACCCGCCCGACTGTCTGCCTCGTTCCCGGCGTCCCCCCGCTCATCCCCCGGCCACCACCAGCAGCGGACCCCGGCTCACCACCACGCCGCCCGGCTTCTCCGACGTGATCGCAAACACCGCCACCCTGTCCACTGGCAGCTTCGGCGTGAACGGCACCAGCACCTCCCCCGCCGCCGTCACATCAAACACCCCGCCGTCCACAGGCTGCTCCGCACGCACCGGATCCACCACCCACAACTGATACTGCGAACGGTTCGGCGCATTCGCCGGGAGGCCCCGCAGAACCATCACGCCCTGCTGCTTGCTGCGGCTCCACACCACCTCGCCGCTGACCTGCGTGTACCCGTCCACCAGGCCCTTCCACGGCCGCCGCTCCGCGTCTTCAGACGCCAGAACCGCCGCCCGCATCTCCTCGGCCGTCTGAGCCACCGCCACGGAGCCACCCCGGTCGGCCACCGCCACCACCGACAGCCAGCCCGTCACCGCCAGAACAACCGCAGCCGCCGCGGCAAGCCACGCCCAGCCGACGCGACCCGCCCACGCCCCGGCTGCGCCGCCCCGCGGTCCGATCCGCCCGGCGACTTCAACGCTCCGCGTGCCCGCGAAATACCCCGCCGCCCCCGCCAGCAGTTTGTCCCGAAGCGACGGGTCCAGCGAGGCTTCCTCACCATGAACCATCGCCAGATTCGCCGATGCCGCCGCCAGCGCAATGCCGTCCCGGCCGCGCGATGAACCCGGCGATTCAACGCCCGCTGGCCCCGCCGCCTCCGCGTTGCGAAGCAGGTGCTCAAGTTCGGCCTGCTCGGCGGGCGAAAGCCCCTCGGTGGCCTCGGCCACCAGAAGGTCGGCCAGCCGATCTTCCGCCGGCCACGCCCCGGCCGCACCGGACTCCGGAAACAGACGCACGCACGGCTTCATGGGGCCAACCCCCTTTCCCGGGCGGACATCACCGTCGACGCCGAATCGCCCTCGCCCTCAGCGTCCATGTCCGACAGCGGCTTGCCCGAAAGCGCTTCTCGAAGCCGCAAGAGCCCGCGACGAAGCGTCGTCTTCACCGTGCCCAAAGGCGCATTGAGGTGGTCGGCGATCCGCTGGTGAGACCACCCCAGACCGATCGACATCCGAAGCATCTGCTGCTGCTCCGGACGCAGCAGCGCCATCGCCTCCGCGGCACGGGCCGCGTCCAGATCCGCCCCCTCCGCCCGGGCCAGCCGCTCACCCGCCGTCGCTTCCGACGACGCCGCCATCGCGGCCATGCCGTCATCAGCACCCGCCCGCACAGACACCTTCCTCGCCCGCAGCTTGTCGATCAGCCTTCGGCGGGCGATCATCGCCACAAAGGCCCGCTCAGAGGCGATGGCCGGGTCGTACTTGCTGGATAGACGCCAGATCTCCAAGAAAATCTCCTGGCTCGCGTCTTCAACCTCGCGCTTGTCGGCGAGCAGACGGCGGCACAGCAATTGCACCAAGGGTCCGAAGGCCTCAATACACAGGCGCACCGCCTCTGCATCGCCCGTTGCCACGCGCTGGAGAAGCGTTCGCTCGGCCATCAAATCCTCTGTGACATTCCGCCGCCCGCTTCGCAGTGTAGCGACCGCTGGATGCACCCCGCCCATTGCCACCCAAGGGAAATTCATAGAAATCTGTCCACGCCCAAAGGCTCAACCCCCGCTCAACCCCCGCTCAACCCCCGCCTCCCCCCACAACACCCGCAATCCGACCCCCCAGCACAGCCCCGCAGCACCCGGCCGCCCCCTTTCCCCCCACACGCCGACACCCGACATCCGAATCTGTGCCTCCGCCCGAATCCGCCCTGACCCAAAATCCGAAGCGGTCCGCGTCCCCGACGAAGGCGTCCCAGACCCGCGGCCCACGACGGCCGGAGTCACGCCCGGCCTGCGGGGCCCACATCTTCCGTCTTTCTCAGGAGTTCTGCCATGATCCGCCGCCACCGTGGATTCTCTGTCTTCGCGCTTGTGTCCTCCCTGACCGTCGGCGTCACCGCCGCCGCCGGCCTGATGACCCTCCGGACCGGCACCCTGCTGGCCAATGCCGGCACCAGTGAAGCCGGCCCCGCCGGTCAGGCCGCCGGCGGCAACATCGTCCAGGTCGCCCAGCAGGCCGGGTCGTTCACCACCCTGCTTGCCGCCGCTCAGGCCGCCGGCCTTGCCGATGACCTCACCGGCCCCGGCCCCTTCACCGTCTTCGCCCCCACCGACGAGGCCTTCGCCGCCCTGGGCAAGCGCACCATTGACGATCTGCTCAAGCCCGAAAACCGCGACCGCCTCACCGACATCCTCAAGTTCCACGTCGTCCCCGGCCGCGTCACCGCCGCCGAGGCCTTCAACCTCCGCTCCGCCCCCACCCTGGGCGGCCAGCGCCTCGAGGTCCGCACCTCCTCCGGCCAGCTCCTGGTGGACCACGTCGAGGTCGTCGCCAACGACATCCCCGCCACCAACGGCGTCATCCACGTGGTCGGCAAGGTCCTCACCCCCGAGACCCGCTCCATCGTCGAACTTGCCCGCGCCAACTCCGGCTCCACCCTGGTCAAGGCCGTGCAGGCCGCAGGACTGGCCGAAACCCTCACCACCGGGGGCCCCTTCACCATCCTCATGCCCACCGACGCCGCCTTCGCCGCCCTCCCCAAGCCCGTCCTGACCGCCCTGCTCAAGCCTGAAAACCGCGACCAGCTCGCCTCCATTCTCAAGCTCCACGTCCTCTCCGGCCGCGCCTACGCCGACACCGCCCTCGCCGCCGGCTCCGCCCCAACCCTCAACGGCCAGAGCGTCTCCTTCGCCATCCAGAACGGACGCCTGACCGCCAACAACGCCAACGTCATCGCTCGCGACGTCGAGGCCGCCAACGCCGTCATCCACGTCATCGACCGCGTCCTGCTCCCCGAGGGCTTCTCCCCCGGCAGCCTGCAGATGGCCGGCTGGGCCGCCGGCGACGACAGCGCCCGCGCCGTCATCGAACGCGCCATCGCTCAGGGCGTGCCGCTGTTCAACAACGGCAATCCCGAAGCCTGCGCCACCCTCTACGACCTCGCCGCCAGAAGCATCATCACCGCTGACCAGACGCCCTCCTCCGTCTCCAAGGCCCTCCGCACCGCCCGCACCCAGGCCGCCGAGCAGACCGACCCCGTCGAACGCGCCTGGGTCCTCCGCCGAGGCCTCGATCAGGCGCTGGCCATGCTCCCCGCTGATGACAGCATCAACGCCGCTCAGCGCAGCAACACGATGGCCCGCTGAAACCCCTGCATCTTCACCTCACCGCGCCCTCTCCTCCCCACGCCCGCCCCGCCGCCCGCTGTGCCCTGTACGGGCCGCAGCCGGCCCGGGGCGGGCGTTGTCGTTCACACGCCACCCGCTTGCCTCATGCGACCGTGCACCCCCGCCCCTCCCTCACGGCTGCAGCCGCGTGCACGTCCACCCCCCGCCCGCATATCCCGCCGCCCCGTCCACCTCGCTCGCCGTCAACGCCCGGCTCCACCGCGCCCGGTCATGCAGCCGCGTGGAGTGCCCCAGCCACAACTCCACGTGCTCCGCCCACACCCGAAACCCGCCCCAGTTGCCCGGCCTGGGCACCACCAGCCCCGGCGGCACCTCCACCTCGCTGTCCTGCTCCCCACGCCGCACCACCCCGAACCGCGCCTCCGCCGCCCGGTTCTGCTCCAGCAACTGCGCCCGGCTGGCCAGCGGCCGGCTCTGGTCACTCGCCCACGCCGCCACACGGCTCAGCGCCGGCCGCGTCGCGAAGTACGCGTCGCTCTCCGCCTCCGGGCTCCGCGTCACCCGCCCCTCAATGCGGATCTGCCGGTCCAGATGGTCCCAGTGGAACACCAGCGCCACATGCCCGCCCCCCGCACCCCCCCCCGCACCCTCCGCCTCCAGCCCCTTGCGCGAGTCGTAGTTGGTATAGAACACAAACACGCCCCGCGCCGCGTCGATCTTCCGGCACAGCACAATCCGCGCCGACGGCCGACCCTGCCCGTCCACCGTCGCCAGCGTCATCGCATTCGGGTTCGGCTGCGTCTTGCTCGTCCCCGCCAGATTGATCCACTCCATCACCAGACCCATCGGCTCGGCCGGCAGCGGCTCCGGCAGCGTCAGGTTCGCAAACGTGCACGCGCCACGCAACGCATCGGGCTGGTCGGCAAGTCCGGCGGTCGCCCGCCCCATCTTCGGATCAACAGACATGCACGATCGTACCGCCAGTCCCCTCCACCGCCAGTACCATCTCCCGCTGTGCCCGACACTCCTGCTCCAACCACACCCCCCACACCCACCACACCCACCGACACCGACTTGGCCATGATGGCCCGCGCCCTGCACCTCGCCCGTCAGGCCGCCGACCTTGGCGAAGTCCCCGTCGGCGCCGTCGTCTGGGAACTCGCCTCCGGCCGCATCCTCGGCGAAGGCTTCAACCGCCGCGAGATCGACAACAACCCCGCCGCCCATGCCGAGTTTCTCGCCATCACCGCCGCCTGCCAGGCCATCGGCGACTGGCGCCTCAACCACTGCGCCCTGGCCGTCACCCTCGAGCCCTGCCCCATGTGCGCAGGCCTGATCGTCAACGCCCGACTCGCTCGCCTCGTCTTCGCCGCACCGGATCCCAAAGCCGGCGCCGCCGGCTCCCTGTTCACCCTCACCACCGACCCCCGACTCAATCACCGCGTCACCCCCATCCCCGGCGTGCTCGCCGACCAGTCCGCCGACCTCCTGCGATCCTTCTTCAGGTCCCTCCGCCGACCTGACAAACCCCCGACCCCGCACTTCCCGGACCCGCCCGGCGCTTTACCGCCCCCTTCTTCTCCCCCCGTTCCCCCACCAACCGCATAGCCCCGCACGTCCCACTCCCCCGCTCACCTCCCCGCTGGCACCCGACACCCGCCAATCGCACCTTTCCTCTGTCAGATCACACCGCTCCGGCCCGTGCTGAGCGGTCAGGAACTTGGCGCAGGAGTGCTCGTTATGAAAAGCTTTGGTCACCTTGGTGCTTTGTTCGCCTATACCGCCGCCGGCAGCCGCAGTGGCTGCGGCCAGTCCGACAGGCTTGCCGCCGCCCCAGCCCCCGCCCCCAGCCAGGCCGCCCCAGCCTCCGCTCCCACCCCGCTGGCCGCCTGCCTCCTGCACGAGGACGAGCAGGCCACCCTCCCTGAATACGTCCACTTCCCCTCCGGCGAACACACCGGAGCCGTCCCCACACGCAAGGCGGCCTGACGCCGCCCCGCGGACCAACCGCCACCCGCCCGAACCCCTCATCCCGCGCCCCGCAGTCGTCGGCGCAACACCTCATCCATCGGCCTGATCCCGCTTATCGGCCGGGGGCAGTCGCCCCCGTCCGCTCAGGCCGCGCGCTTTGCCCAAGCCCGTCCACCCGTCCCTCGCACCCACCGCAAGCCCGGGCGGCTCGCTGCCGATCCACTACACATCGGGCGCCGCGGCCCGGCAACCGTCTCACGGCCCCGCCGTGCCCCGGTTGCACAGAGCACGCACCCCCAGCAGCGAGCGAGACCCGTGGACAAGTCCAGCCTCATCGGCTCCATCCTGATGTTCGTCTGTTGCTTTGTCGTCTTCTGGATGGCGACCGCCGGCAACCTCAAGATGCTCTGGTCCGAGAAGGGCGCCATCATGGTCGTCGGCGGCACCATCGCCGTCATCCTCATGGCCATGCCCATGGAGCGCATCAAGAACGCCATCGGCTTCACCAAGGTCTACTTCTTCCACAAAGGCAAGAGCCTCCCCGACACCATCAAGCAGATGCAGGTCCTCTCCGACAAGGCCCGCCGCGAAGGCATCCTCTCGCTGGAGGCCGAGGTCGCCAAGCTTGACGACCCCTTCCTCATGTCCGGCCTGAAGATGGCCATCGACGGCGTCGCCCCCGACGCCATCGAGGCCACGCTGCGGCTGGAAGTGCTGGCCATGCAGGACCGCCACAAGGCCGGCAAGAAGTTCTTCGACCTCATCAAGGTCTACGGACCCGGCATCGCCCTCACCGCGACGCTCATCGGCCAGATCGGCATGTTCTCCGCCCTCGGCGGCTCCATCGAGATCATGGGCAAGATGCTCGCCGTCGCCGTCGTCGCCACCATGTACGGCACCGTCATGGCCAACTGCATCGCCGGCCCCATGGGCGACAAGCTCGCCATGCGCTCCGCCGAAGAGATCCTCACCCGCGAGATGGTCCTCCAGGGCATCCTCTCCATCCAGGCCGGCGACAACCCCCGCGTCACCCTTGACCGCATGCTCGCCTTCATCCCCACGCCCAGCCGCGCACCGTTCCTCAAGGCCGCCTGATCCCCTGAGCTTCCCGCAGCAACCGCCTTCGCAGCGAGCACACCATGGCCGAGCACCAGGAACACGGACAAGCCCAGGGCGGTCAGGCCGAAGGCGGCGGCGAACACGGCGGCCACGACGACCACGGCAAGGGCGGACACAAAAAGCACGGCGGCCACGGGCACGGAGGCCATGAAGAACACGAAGAGGGCGTCCCCGAGTGGATGATCTCCTTCGCCGACAACGCCCTGCTCCAGATGGGCATGTTCGTCATCATGTTCGCCATGAACGTCGGCGAAAAGGCCAAAGGCCCCACCACGCCGGAGGAGAAGACCGCCGCTCCCGCCGGCGTCCTCGATGCCATGATCTCCCTCCGCGAGGCCTTCGGAAACCCCGTCAGCCTCAACAGCACCGACCCCAAGGACCTTCCCCTCCAGAAACGCATGAAGGAGAAGCTCCAAAAGGGCGAAGGCCAGGACGACGGCGTCAAGGGCGAGAACCAGAACGTCCAGGCCCCGCGACCCACCGGCTACGCCCAGATCACCGCCACCATCACCTTCGAGCAGGACGACACCCTGCTCTCCTCCGACGACAAAGAGATCCTCATCTCCGCCGCCGGCCGCCTGCGGGGCCAGCGCTGGATCGTCGACGTCCGGGGCCACTGCTCCTCGGTGGAAGCTCGCAATGACACCGAGAAGGCCATGCGCCTCAGTTACGAGCGCGCCATGGCCGTCGCCGCCTTCCTCGCCGAGCAGGGCATCAAGTGGAACCAGATGCGCCTCTCCGCCGCCGGCGACTCGGATCGCCGCCAGCCCCTGGCCTTCGACTCCGCCGCCCACCGCACCAACCAGCGCGTCGAGGTCATCGTCACCAACGACCCCATCGCCGCCGACCCCCACACCAAGGACGCCGCGGGCGAACGCTGAGCAAACGCGCTCCAGTCGGCCGCCGGCCGACCTTCCACCCGTCCGCACAGCGAACCGCTTGCGAAGGTTCACCACCCGACCCGGCGATTTCGCGCAGCCCTCTCGCCCTTTTCCCACCCAACGGCTAGTACCGGATCCGCCGCGCGGTACACTCTGCCCATGGCACGCGCAGGAGTCGGGGTCGTCGCGTCAGGTCTGCTGCTGGGTGTGGGGCTCGCATCCGCGGCCAGCGCTCAGCAGTCCTTTTCGTCCTTCGGCGAGCGTTCGCGCTCCTTCGGCGTGAGCCCAGACGGCTCAGCCATGCTCTTCCAAGACGTGGGCGGGCGGCTCGTGCGTTTCAACGTCGCTTCAGAAGGGCAAACGGTCGTTTCTCAAACACTGCCTTTCTTCGCGGCAGATGCGTTCTCCGCCGATCTCAGCACCGCCTTGGGGCCAATCTTCTACGGTAATCGCGAGTCACCCGCACGGTGGCGCGCCGATTCAGGATACCAGCAGTTGTTTGGCCAGTCCGGCGTTGGCTATGCGCTAAGCGGTGATGGTTCCACAGCGGTTGGAAAGTGGCTCGGTACCGAGTTGCGCGCCTTCCGCTGGACACAAACGACCGGTCTGACACTTCTCCCCAACCTCACTCCCCCCGCCGGCGCCACCGTCAGCGGCAGCGTTGCCCACCAGGTCAGCCGCGATGGCTCCACCATCGCCGGATACACCCAGGTCCTCACGCCCGGCCTCTTTAACCGTGTTCCCACCGTGTGGCGCAACGGCACACCCCAGGCCCTGCCCATCCCGCCCGAGGCCAACCTCGCCTTTACCGCTCGACTCTCCGCCGACGGCCAACGCATCGTCGGGGCCACCTCGCCTGATTATGTCTTCGGCACCGAGCCCGTCGCCCGCATGCTCTTCTGGGATGCCGCCAACCAGTATGAGATCATCAACCTTCCCGACGGCTGGAGAAACATCGAGATCCTCGGCGGCACCGCCGACCTCTCCACCGTCGTTGGCACACTCATCTCCGCCAGCGAGAACCGCGGCTTCCTGTGGCGCCGCGACCTCGGCTTCGTGCTTGCCGATGACCTGCTCGCCACCATCGGCGTCACCCGCCCCGACTGGGAGTTCAACGACATCCGCTCCATCAGCGACGACGGCCGCACCATCGTCGGCACCGCCCGGCTGGTGATCGGCAACCCCTTCCAAGAAGAGATCGCCTGGGTCGCCACCATCCCCACCCCCGGCGCCGCCGCCCTGCTCACCCTCGCCGGCCTGTGGACAGCCCGCCGCCGCCGGGGCGCAGCCGGTACGCCCAACCAGTCCCCGGAGGCATGACCCATGAAACTCCTTCACGGTGCGGTGGTGGCGGCCGGTACAACGCTCTGGCTCGGATCGGCGGCCAGCGCTCAGCCAAACTTCTGGTCCTTTGACGAACGCACGCGCATGTACGCCATCACGCCCGATGGCACAAGCGCTGTGTACCACGATGGCGCGGGCCGTGTGCTGCGCTACAGCGTGAATGACCACACTTCGCAGGTCATCTCCAGCTTCATTCCCTTCTTCAACTCCGGTGCCATGTCGGCTGATCTTGACACGTGGCTCGGCGCAGTCCCGTTCGACCCACTCAACGCCGGCCCTGCTCGCTGGACTGCCCAGTCCGGCTATCAACTGTTGATCGAAGATGCCGGACGTGCCACCTCGGCATCCGGGACTGGCCAGACCGTTGCAGGGATGCTCTTCCGCTCCCTCGGCCCCGTCGCGTTCCGCTGGACCCCAGCCACCGGCGTGGTCGAACTCCCCAACCTCACTCCCCCCGCGAGCGCCACCGTCAACGGCAGCGTCGCCCACCAGGTCAGCCGCGATGGTTCCACCATCGCCGGATACACCGAGGTCCTCACGCCCGACCGCTTTAACCGTGTCCCCACCGTCTGGCGCAACGGCACACCCCAGGCCCTGCCCATCCCGCCCGAGGCCAACCTCGCCTTTACCGCTCGACTCTCCGCCGACGGCCAACGCATCGTCGGGGCCACCTCGCCTGATTATGTCTTCGGCACCGAGCCCGTCGCCCGCATGCTCTTCTGGGATGCCGCCAACCAGTATGAGATCATCAACCTTCCCGACGGCTGGAGAAACATCGAGATCCTCGGCGGCACCGCCGACCTCTCCACCGTCGTTGGCACACTCATCTCCGCCAGCGAGAACCGCGGCTTCCTCTGGCGACGCGACCTCGGCTTCGTGCTTGCCGATGACCTGCTCGCCACCATCGGCGTCACCCGCCCAGACTGGGAGTTCAACGACATCCGCTCGATCAGCGATGACGGCCGCACCATCGTCGGCACCGCACGCCTGGCCATCGGCAACCCCTTCCAAGAAGAAATCGCCTGGGTCGCCACCATCCCCACGCCCGGCGCCGCCGCCCTGCTCACCCTCGCCGGCCTGTGGACAGCACGCCGCCGCCGGGGCGCAGCCGGTGCGCCCAACCAGTCCCCGGAGGCATGACCCATGAAACTCCTTCACGGTGCGGTGGCGGCGGCCAGCGGGACACTGTGGTTCGCAAGCGGAGCCGGTGCGCAGCCCAGTTTCTGGTCCTTCGGCGAACGCACGGGCGTGTATGGATTGACGCCTGACGGCGAGTCCTTGCTGCTGTACGACAACGGTCGTGTGTTCCGAGCTCATGTCGCGACGCACGCAACCCAGTTGGTTTCGCCATTCGTACCCTTCTTCAATTCTGGTGCTATGTCAGCCGACCTGAGCACCTGGCTCGGGGACGTCCCGTATGACCCGCTGAACGCTGGCCCTGCTCGCTGGCGTGCCCAAACAGGCTATCAACTGTTGATCCAAGATGCCGGCTACGCCGCGGCCGCATCCTTTGACGGCAACGTCATCGGCGGCGCACTCTTCCGCCCGCTTGGCCCCGTCGCCTTCCGCTGGACGCCGACCACCGGCGTGGTCGAACTCCCCAACCTCACTCCGGCCGCCGGCGCCACCGTCAACGGCAGCGTGGCCCACCAGGTCAGCCGCGATGGTTCCACCATCGCCGGATACACCGAGGTCCTCACGCCCGGCCGCTTTGACCGTGTGCCCACCGTGTGGCGCAACGGCACACCCCAGGCCCTGCCCATCCCGCCCGCGGCCAACCTCGCCTTTACCGCTCGACTCTCCGCCGACGGCCAACGCATCGTCGGGGCCACCGCGCCCAATTCATCGATTGGCAATGAGCCCGTCGCCCGCATGCTCTTCTGGGATGCCGCCGGCCAGTACGAGATTGTCACACTCCCCACCGGCTGGAGAAACATCGAGATCCTCGGCGGCACCGCCGACCTCTCCACCGTCGTTGGTACACTCATCTCCGCCAGCGAGAACCGCGGCTTCCTCTGGCGACGCGACCTCGGCTTCGTGCTTGCCGATGACCTGCTCGCCACCATCGGCGTCACCCGCCCAGACTGGGAGTTCAACGACATCCGCTCCATCAGCGATGACGGCCGCACCATCGTCGGCACCGCCCGGCTGGTGATCGGCAACCCGTTCCAAGAGTACATTGGGTGGGTGGCGCAGATTCCGTCCCCCGGCGCCGCCGCCCTGCTCACCCTCGCCGGCCTGTGGACAGCCCGCCGCCGCCGGAGCGCAGCCGGTGCGCCCAACCAGTCCCCGGAGGCATGACCCATGAAACTCCTTCACGGTGCGGTGGTGGCGGCCGGTACAACGCTCTGGCTCGCATCCGCGGCCAGCGCTCAGCAGTCCTTTTCGTCCTTCGGCGAGCGTTCGCGCTCCTTCGGCGTGACCCCAGACGGCTCAGCCATGCTCTTCCAAGACGTGGGCGGGCGGCTCTTGCGTTTCAACGTCGCTTCAGAAGGGCAAACGGTCGTTTCTCAAACACTGCCTTTCTTCGCGGTAGATGCGTTCTCCGCCGATCTGAGCACCGCCTTGGGGCCAATCTTCTACGATAATCGCGAGTCACCCGCACGGTGGCGCGCCGATTCAGGATACCAGCAGTTGTTTGGCCAGTCCGGCGTTGGCTATGCGCTAAGCGGTGATGGTTCCACAGCGGTTGGAAAGTGGCTCGGTACCGAG
>Ga0209972_10002021_pt1 | contig 16960 bp, 16 predicted proteins | sample NOAtaG_7_FD_187302 | JGI IMG/M metagenome (GOLD analysis project Ga0209972, IMG submission 187302) | Freshwater lake microbial communities from Lake Erie, under a cyanobacterial bloom - NOAA_Erie_Diel1S_2200h metaG (SPAdes) (version 2) | ecosystem: Environmental > Aquatic > Freshwater > Lake ... | reverse complement strand
CAAAAACAGTCCGGGGAGCCTGATCGTTGCCTGATCGTTGCCTGATCGTTGCCTGATCGTTGCCTGATCGTTGCCTGATCGTTGCCTGATCGTTGCCTGATCGTTGAAAGAAGCGACCATGAATAGCCGATCTTCGGCGCACCTTGTCGGACCAGGTAGGTAAGGATGGGTGAGGATTGCGTCTGAATTGAAGTCGTTCTACCATCACACAGGTCAATGACGATGAATGATGAACTGAAAAAGATGCTGGAGCAGATCTCGATCGAGAGAATCCGGCGTGCGGCGCAGGAGGTCTACCGCCATCTGCAGCCGACCCCGCTGCTCAACTGGCCGCTGCTTGACAAAGAGGCCGGGGGACGGGTCTTCCTCAAGCATGAGAACCACCTGCCGACGGGGGCCTTCAAGGTGCGGGGCGGGCTCAACTTCATGGCGCGCTTTGCGGCGGAGCATCCCGGCCGGGGAGTGATCACCGCGACGCGGGGCAACCACGGACAATCGATCGCCCTCGCCGCCCGACTCCACGGAGTGGCCGCGACGATCGTCGTTCCGGAGGGGAACAATCCGGAGAAGAACGCGGCCATGCGTGGGTATGGCGCGCAGGTGATCGAACACGGGCACGATTTCGACGCGGCGCGGGAGGAGGTCGCCCGGCGGGCCGCGGCCGAGGATCTCCATTACATCCATTCGGCGAACGAACCGGACCTGATCAACGGTGTCGGAACCTATGCCGTGGAGATCATCGAGGAGATGGAACGGCGTGGGGAGCCGATCGACGCGATCTTCGTCCCGATCGGGCTCGGGAGCGGCATCTGTGGAGTAATCACCGCCTTCCGGGCGCTCGCGCCACGGACGCGGATCATTGGCGTTCAGGCGACTGGGGCTCCGAGCATCTATCGTTCGTGGCAGGAGGGGCGAATCGTCGAGACAGCCGCGGCGCGCACCTTCGCCGACGGAGTGGCGACGCGGGTCCCGGCCAGTCTGACCTTCGAGATCATCCGGCACGGGGTCGATGAGATCGTCCTCGTCGACGATGAGGCGATCGTCGAGACGATCCGGATTCTCTGGCGAACAACTCACAACATGGCCGAGGGAGCGGGCGCGATTGCCACCGCGGCGCTGCTTGAACGGAGCGCGGAGTATGCGGGGCAAAATATCGTCTCCGTCCTCTGCGGCGGAAACCTCGACACCCAATCACTGTGGCAAGTCTTCAACGATCAGCATGTCTGACCGCCCAAAAATGAGAGCCAGAAAGACCATGGAACTGACATTTGAAATGATCCTCGCGGCCCAGCAACGGCTGGCCGGCGTCGCCCACCGCACGCCCGTGCTGACCTCACGCCAGTTCAATGAGCGGACGGGTGGCGAAGTCTTCTTCAAGGCCGAGAACCTGCAGCGCGCCGGCGCCTTCAAGTTTCGTGGCGCCTACAACAAACTGGCCTCGCTCTCTGATGAGGTCCGGCAGGCGGGGGTGCTCGCCTACTCATCAGGCAATCACGCCCAGGCCGTCGCCCTCTCCTCAAAGATCTTTGGCATCCCGGCGGTAATTGTTATGCCGGCCGATGCCCCGCGAATCAAGGTCGAAGCGACCCGCCACTATGGGGCGGAGGTGATCTTTTACGATCGCTACACCGAAAACCGGATCGAGATTGGCGAACAGCTCTGTCGGGAACGTGGATTGACCATGGTGCCGCCCTATGACGACTATGAGGTCATGGCCGGCGCCGGAACAGCGATCCTCGAACTGCTCGAGGATGTCCCTGATCTGGACGATCTGCTGATCTGCTGCAGCGGATGCGGGCTGCTCGCCGGGTCGGCGGTCGTTGGCCGCCATCTTCGCCCATCGATGCGCATCTATGGGGTCGAACCCGAAGCTGGCAACGACACTAAGCTCTCGCTGGCCAAAGGCGAGCGGGTCGAGATTCCGGTGCCGAAGACGATTGCCGACGGACTGGCAGTCAACACCCCGGGGCGACTCACCTTTCCGATCGTCCGCGAACTGGTCGACGACATCCTGCTCGTCAGCGACGGGGAGCTGGTCGACACGATCCTCTTCACGCTCGAGCGAATGAAAGTGCTCGTCGAGCCTTCCGGCGCGGCGGCGGCGGCGGCGGCGCTCCACCGCAAGATCGAGACGCGCGGGCGACGGATCGGGGTGATCATCTCCGGAGGCAATATCGATCTGACCAGCCTCGCCGGCATGTGCGGCCATTTGGCGGAAAGCCTGTGAGGTCGCTTGCGACTCGGCGTGATTAACGCTTAGAATGGCTTTTTGGAGAGATATTAACGGAATAACTATAATTATATGTCCTGGTTCAAAAGGCAAACAGAGAAGATTGGCGAGTTGGCTCCCCCCGAGGAGCGCACCGTCAGAACCGAAGGCATCTTCGTCAAATGCGAGAATGACGATTGCGGAGCAACGCTCTACCGCAAAGATCTGGTCGAGAGCATGCAGGTCTGTCCGCGTTGCAGCTACCACTTCCGCATTGGCGCGCGGGAACGACTGCAGTTGCTCTTCGATGATGGTCAGTACACGGAGCTGCACGCCAATGTCGCGCCCACCGACCCGCTCCACTTTGTCGACAACTCACCTTATGTGGACCGGCTGAAGAAGGCCCAGAAGAATACCGGGATGCTCGACGCGCTGCTGACCGGCGAAGGGACACTCGGTGGACGGCCATTGGTCATCTCAGCCATGGAGTTCAGTTTTATCGGTGGCAGTATGGGCTCGGTGGTTGGGGAGAAGATCACCCTGGCGATCGAGCACTGCATCGCCAAGAGACTGCCACTGATTGTCGTCTCCTGCTCGGGTGGAGCGCGGATGCAGGAGGGGGCGCTCTCGCTGATGCAGATGGCCAAGATCTCGGCCGCCCTCGCGCGTCTCGATGACGCCAGACTGCCCTATATCTCATTCTTGACCGATCCGACCACCGGTGGAGTCACCGCCAGCTTTGCGATGCTGGGTGATCTGAACATCGCAGAACCCGGAGCAATCATCGGCTTTGCCGGCGCGCGGGTGATCGAGCAGACCATCCGGCAGAAACTGCCGAAGGGCTTTCAGCGCTCGGAGTTTCTGCTCGAGCACGGAATGATCGATGCGGTCGTCGACCGTCGCGAGCTAAGGACCTTCCTCACCAAAGTGCTGACCTTTACCGGCCCGGATCGCTGAGTCGTCCACGATTCATCTTCTCTGCGGCCAGGACCGGCTACCGACTATGAACATTCGACTCGCCCTGATCCTGCTCACGACTCTCATCCCCCTCGGTTGCCAACAGCCTGAAGCGACAGTCAATCTGACCACCCCGACCCCGGCCCCAGTTGTCGAGAGCGGACCGCTGAGCGACTTTGACGGCGCCCGGGCCTATGCCCACGTCAAGGCCCAGGTCGAGTTTGGACCGCGTCCTTCGGGATCGGCCGCGCTCGAGAAGACCCGCGAGTATCTGCTCGCTGAGCTGCGCCGCTATGGTCTCAAGCCACGGCTCGACGAATTTGCTCCGCTCACGCCAAAGGGGCGGGTGAAGATGAAGAATATCGTCGCCGAGATCCGTGGTCAGCAAACCGGCACGATCATTCTCGCCAGCCACTACGACACCAAGGAGTTTCGCGAATTTCGCTTTGTCGGCGCCAACGATGGAGGCTCGAGCACCGGAGTGCTGCTCGAGCTGGCCCGCGTCCTGGTGGCGGCCAAAACGCCCCCGAAGTATACCTATCAGCTGGTCTTCTTTGATGGCGAAGAGGCCTTCTGTCGGGAGTGGAGCGAGTGCCTGGAAGGCAATGACAACACCTACGGCAGTCGCCACATGGCCGAACAGATCCAGAAGAGCGGCAAGGTTGGCCAGTTCAAGGCCATGATTCTGCTCGATATGGTTGGCGACCGCAATCTCGCCATCCCCCGTGAAGAGAACTCATCCCCGTGGCTGGTCAATGCCATCTGGCAGACGGCACGGGAGGTTGGGCTCCAGCGCCATTTTCCAAACTCGACCCATTGGATGACCGACGATCACCTGCCATTTCTCAAGGTCGGCATTCCCGCCGTCGATCTGATCGACTTCGACTATGGCGACGAGACCGAGAGCTACTGGCACACCGAAAAGGATACGCTCGACAAGATCGACCAGCGCAGCCTCCAGATCGTTGGCGATGTCATGCTGCGGAGCTTGCCACGGATCGAGGCCCAGATCAGATAACCAGGAGCGGGGCTGGCCAGCCCCGCTTCGCACTTCCCGCTCACCCCACTCCCTACTTCTTTAACCGGCTTCAGATCTGTTGTATACTCGCCCCATTGCCGGGGTCGTTATCCCGTCAGCAGCCATTGCTGTGACAGCCATTCTTGATGGTTGCCTGAGTCAGATCTGAAGATTTAATTCTGTTCGCCAATAGTTCACGTCTTTTATCCTGGGGTGGGGGAGTGTGAATGATAAAGTGGGAGTATCGGACAATCGATTGGGGTGAGATCCGCAAGATTGGATCACGAGTTACTGGTGAGGATTTCATCGATGCCAACGTCGACGCGGGTTTGAATGCCCTTGGTGAAGAGGGATGGGAGCTGGTGGATGTCTATGTAGACGGCTTCACCTCGCACCGGGGAAACAAAGGCGAAGAGCTGCTGGCGAGCAGCCGCTACGTCAAGTACACCTTCAAGCGCCCCGCTAACCAGGCCGCCAAGCCATAAGGACGGGACAAGGTGGCGGGACGGTGGCGTCTCTTCAGTTGACCATTCGCCGCGGTCGAGCGCCATGGTCTGGCTACTGGTGAGGGGATGAGTCTAGGCGCTGGCCCGCAGATCGATCAATTCGGCGATGTCGTTGAAGAGGATCTTGGTGATCTGACCATCGAGGCCGATGATCTTCACCGCGGGCTTGCTGAAAGGCTGGGTGCTGCGGAGATTGTCGATCCGTCCACGGATGCGTGTTCCATCCAGCTTGACCACCTCTATCTCCGGACTGTCGAACAGGTCCTGCAGCTTTTCCATCATCGTAAAGAAGTCGTTCATATCTTCGGCCTGCGATGGCGCCGGCAGTGGTTAACGGCAATCGGCGCCGGCATCCGGCGGCTTGGGCGGCCTGACCGGTCATGTCAATGTGGTGATTTCAAGTAAAGATGGTTCCCAGTAACGCGAGGGCAGTCTCGGCGGGGGGAGCCTCGAACATCGACTGATCGCCAAAGAGGAGGCCAACTGCCTGGATGCCATTATAGACAAGGTGGGTGGCGATGCAAGGCAGAATGCGCCCGGTGAAGGCACGGAGGAGCGTCAGGACGAGACTAAGGGTGAGGATGGCGCCGATCGCGGCCACACTGCCCCAGTATTGCGGAACGTGGACGAGGGCGAAGAGGGAGGTGACGACGAGTACTCCCGTTGCCAGACCATAGCGCCGCTCAATTCCGGTATAGAGAACTCCGCGGTAGACCAGCTCTTCAACCAGTGGGGCGGTCAGGACAGCCAGCGCGGCGACAAGATAACGGATGGAATCGCCCATGCGCAAAAGTCGCTCCATGTCGGTCTCGCGATGGGGGAGAACCTTCTCGAAGACGAAGGCGACCCCGAGCATGAGAAAGGCGAGAGCGACGGCGTGAATCCACTTGAACTGCGCGTGCCAGGCCCAGCCGATCGATTCTTTGAAAGGTCGACGCCCCCGGTTGGTGATGACCAACCAGCAGAGCAGCAGCGTCAGCAGATGGGCGGGAAAGGTGAAGGCAATAGTCAGAATGGCCATGAGCCAGTCGATCTGAAAATCGGTCGGGATCTCTCCGGTCTCTTTGATCTTCAGAGCGACGTAGATGACGACCGCCACTACCTGGAGGAGAATGAGGAGCGCGACGCTGCCAAGCCAGGTCAGCATTCCTGCCGCCGGTCCCCAGCCCGTCGAGGCGGGGGGAGTCGAGGGGGCAAGGGGTTGTGTTTCGGTCGGTTCAGCGATCTCGACGGCTTCGGTCGGCGGGGTCATCTCTTCCATTGTTGTCTCCCTCGTCTCATCTTCAAATGTGCAATTAAAGGCGGTTCGGTCTCTGGTCAGGGTCGCGATCTGGCAGCCAGGAGGAGAGCGATGATGGTCTTCGAGTCGACGATCTCTCCCTGGTGGACCATTCGCACGGCCTCTTCAAGCTGCAAAAAGTGCACTTCAACAACTTCATCATGATCCAGCTGCTGCCGGGTTGGTGTCAAATCGGTGGCGAGAAAGACGTGCAGAATCTCTTCGCAGAAGCCGGGAGTGGAGTAGAAACCGGAGAGCCTCTCGATGCGCCCAGGGCGGAAACCGGTCTCCTGTTCAACCTCGCGTCGGGCGCAGAGTTCGGGATCCTCGCCCGGCTCGATCCGCCCGGCCGGGATCTCGAGCAGCTCGGCGCGGGCCGGATGGCGGTACTGACTGACAAGGGCGACTCTTCCATCGGCAAAGAGCGGCAGCGCGCCAGCGCCGCCGGGATGACGGACAACATCGCGGACCACCTCCATGCCGTTCGACTCGGTGAGGCGGTCGCGGTCGATGGCAAAGATCGGTCCATCAAAAAGTCTTTCTGAGCGGCTGACGCGGCGCATTTTATCGCTTCCCTTTCAAGATCGGGCCCCTTTCAGCTGGGCCAACTTCAGAGATCCTTCTGTTTCTCGAGCAGAATCGTTTCACGGTAGGTGGCATAGGTATCCCGTCCATTCAGTTTGGCGGAAGTGAAACGGTACTTGCGAAAAGCCTCGATCGCCTTGGGGTTGAGCGCCGCATCGGGAGTGTCGAGAATCCGGACATTGGTGACGCGGCCATCCGGCGTGATGATCCCCTCGAGGGTGATCGATCCGCGCACCCGTGAGCCGGGCGCAAAATTGAGCGGCGCGCGGCTGTTCAGCACCGGCATGACGAAGATGTCGCTCGGACTGAGCGAGATCTTCGAACCAAACTGATCGGTCGGCCGGGAGAGATCCGAGGGCTTGTTCTGGAGGGCGCGGGTATTCTGGATGACCGGGGTGATGGTCACCAGAAGGGAGCGTGTATCGGGGGTGGTCTCGGTTCCCTGTGGCCCCTTGAACTCACGGATGGCAAAGGCGCCGGGCTGACCGCGCAGGACGACGGTGTCATAGCTGTTGGCAGTGACGCTCTTCGCTTCGAGCAGCACCTTGTCGGCGTAACTGGCCGTGAAATCGAAGGTGATCTCTCCTTTGGTCAGGACGCGGGGGATGATCGAGTAGACGAAGGGACGATTGTTGAGCGGCTGGGTATCGGTGAAGGTTTCACCTTCGCGCAAGCCGATGGATTTGAAATGACGGAGCCTGACCCCCTGGGCGCCAAGGTTGCGCCCCAGCAGTTCGATCTCCTCCTCGGGGGTCGACGCGGTCGCCTTGAGGCTGGAGACGAGCGGGAAGAGTTTCGACTCCTGCTCGTCGAACTGGTAGATGGCGACCGTCACCCCAACCCCCAGATCTCCCTGTTTGAGCAGTTGGGCGCGCGCTTCTCCGGCGAGGAGAAGCAGCAGGAGGAGCGGGAGGAGGAGAACTGAAGTCGCCAGACTAAGAAGACTAAGAGTACTCGGGCGACTCATCGGGCATTGGTTGGTCATTATCGTTGGTTTCATCAGCAATCATCCTCTCTTCGAGATAGAGTCGGTAGGCCTCACGCCGGGCGAGACCACGACGGCGGGCCACCTGCTTGATCGCCTCGTTGCGACCAACCGAACCAGTAGCGGTCAGTTGATCGACCTCGTCAGCGAGCGGGAGGTTAAGTTCCGGCTCAAACTGAGACCCCTGGTGACCGGCGATCAGGAGGACCATCTCGCCACGGGGCGGCTCGGCGTCGTGCCGGTGGCGCAGTTCGGCGAGGGTACCGCGTCGAAACTGCTCGTGGAGCTTGGTCAGCTCGCGGGCGAGCACCGCCGGACGGTCGCCGAGAATCTCGAGCGCATCGTCGAGGGTCTCGCGAATCCGGTGCGGGGCCTCGTAAAGAACGAGGGTTGGGCGCATTTCTCGCAACTCTTCGAGGCGGGCCCGCCGGGCCATTTTGCGGGGCGGCAGAAAGCCGACGAAGAGGAAGGAGTCGGTCGGAAGTCCCCCGGCAACCAGCGCGGCGACAAAGGCCGTCGGGCCGGGAATGGGGATGACGCGAACGTCTGCGGCGAGCGCGGCCTGAACGAGCCGGTAGGCCGGATCGGAGATCCCGGGAGTCCCGGCATCGCTGACAAGGGCGACCGTCGCGCCGGCGCGCAGCCGCTCGACCAGTTCGTCGGCCCGCGTCCGCTCGTTATGTTCGTGATAACTGATCGTCGGCGTGGCAATGCCGAAGTGGTTGAGGAGCAGTCGGGTGTGGCGGGTATCCTCGCAGGCGATCAGGGACGACTCCCTGAGAACCCGGAGCGCCCGCAGGGTGATGTCTTCGAGATTCCCGATCGGTGTCGCGACGAGGTAGAGTGGCATAACAGGTGGACTTCTATTTCCAGAGTCCGATGCCCCCCCGCAGCCCCAGCTCGTTCGGCACGATCACGACATCGTCCGGCAGATCGAAGGTGATCTCCTGCGCGTTGCCGCCGCCAAGGTAGAGCTTGTCGAAGCTGGTCAGAACGCGCCACCAGCCGATCGCCTTGAGGAGCCTTCGATTCCAGCGCCGGCGTCCGATCTCGACGAGAGCCTGGTTGCCAAGCTGCTCCTCGAAGGTCTGCCCCTTGCGGAAGGGGATGTGTCCAATTTCGAGGTGGGGGGCCAGGCGGCCATCGAGGAAGAGTCCGCAGCCGACACCAGTGCCAAGGGTGATGACCATCTCGACTCCCTGGCCGGAGATGGCGGCCAGTCCCTGCATATCGGCGTCATTGATCACCCGGACCGGCCGCTCGAGCGCTGCCTGGAGGGCCTCTTCGAGGTTGAAGCCAACCCAGAGCGAGTTGCCAAGGTTGACCGCGGTGAGGATGCAGCCCCTCCGGACGACTCCGGGAAAGCCGACCGAGACGCGATCGAAGGCCGGCAGTTCGGCGACGAGATCCCGCACCTTCTCTACCAGAAGATCGGGCGGACAAGGTTTTGGCGTCTTGACGCGCACCCGCTCGGTGATCATTCGCCCCTGCTCATCGAGCAGGGCCGCCTTGACCCGGGTGCCGCCAATGTCGATGGCCAGGGTGACCACACCCGTTCCCAGCTTCGTCATCGGCTGGGAGGGAGCTCCATTAATGCCTTCCATAATATTCTGATCTGTCTCTGCCATGGGTGCACTCTCCGCTCTGATTGTGTTCTAATCACTCGTCAAATGATCAACGGATGAAGAGAATATACCCGATCGTCCACTGAAATGTAATACCCGGAAATTAACCCGTGGGGGGCAGCTAAGGCCACCCGCCCTGCAGGCGAATGGAGATGACCATGGCAAGAAAGCTGATCGCGGCCGCACTGACGGTCGTTATTGTCGGCCTGACGGGCGTGATGGCCCAGCCGCCCGCCGAGTCGTTGACCCCCGCGCAGTTCGCGCAACTGAGCCGCGACCTCTCCGAGCCGGGTGGTTACTTCGATACTGACAACCTGATCTCGAACGAGGGGTCCTATCTCCACGTCCTGGGCCGGATGCGCGAACTGGGGGTGAGCGGCGGGGCCTTCATCGGGGTGGGGCCGGATCAGAGCTTCTCATACATCGCGCAGATCAGGCCGCAGATGGCCTTCATGATCGACCTCCGGCGCGACAACCTGCTCCAGCACCTCCTTTACAAGAGCCTCTTCGATCTCTCACGGGGACGTATCGAGTTTCTCTGCCACCTCTTCGGACGTCCCGTACCGGGCAATCCGGCCGACTGGGACCGTCGGTCGATCAGCGAACTGGCCGACTATATCCAGAAGACCCCGGCCACGGACGGATCGATCGCGCAGAGCCGCGCGGCAGTCCGGTCCCGCCTCGCCGGACTGCGGATGAATCTGAGCGCGGCCGACCTCGCGACGATCGAACGGTTCCACTCCGAGTTCCAGGAGGCGGGCATCGAGCTGCGCTTCACCAGCCACAATCGGGGGCCGCGCTCCTACTACCCAACCTATCGGGATCTGATTCTCGAGAAGGATCTGACCGGACGTGAAGGCAGCTTCCTCGCCCGCGAAGAGTCCTTCCAGTTTCTGAAATCTCTCGAGGGACGGAACCTGGTCGTGCCGGTGGTCGGAAATCTGGCCGGGGAGAAGGCGTTGCAGGCGATTGGCGCCTACCTGCGCGGGCGGGGACTGGTCGTCTCGGCGCTCTACACGTCGAATGTCGAGTACTACCTCATGCGCGGGGAGGAGTTCGAACGGTACGGACGGAATGTCAGTTCCCTGCCCCGCGACGGGAAGAGCGTCCTCATCAGAAGCTACTTCAGCAACACGTGGGGACGAACCCACCCGATGTCCGTCCCCGGCTATTACAGCACGCAACTGATGACGACCCTCGACTCATTCGCGGCTGAGTTCGCGGCCGGCGGGTTCCGGGGATACTCTGACGTGATCGGGAAGGGGCTGCTCAAGCTTCGCTGATCCCCCTCCCGACTGGCCCTCCCGACTTGCTGGTCAGCCCCTGAAGGCATAGGTTCGGGCGCCGCGCACACCCGGTTCGCAGCGGAAGAGCCCGCCGGCGTGCGGCTGGCGGGCCAGCTCCTCAGCCGGCATACGGGTGCTGGCGCTGGTGATATAGAGCTGATCGAGATTCGGTCCGGCAAAGACACAGGAGGTCGGGCGGGCCACCGGGACGGGAATTTCACCGATCAGCCGACCGTTCGTCGGGTCCCAGCGGGTGACGCGCCAGCCATCCCAGAGCGCGATCCAGAGCATTCCCTCTTCATCGATCGTCATGCCATCGGGGCCGCCATTGCCCGCCGGCACCTCGATCACCGGGCGTGGGTTGGCGATCGCGCCCGAATCGGCGTCGAAATCGTAGGCGACGACCCGGCTGGTTGGCGAGTCGATGAAGTACATGGTCCGGTCATCAGCGGACCACGCCAGTCCGTTCGAGATCCAGACATCGGGGACCCGCCGGTGGCAGGTCAGGTTGGTGTCGAGGCAGTAGAGCGAACCGGAGGGCTCATCGTGGCTGATCTTCGTCGTCCCGGCCCAGAGGCGACCACGTGAATCGCATTTGCCATCGTTGAAGCGATTGGCGGGGAGATCGGGCTCCGGGTCGTGAATAAGGGTGGTCGCGCCGGTCGCCAGATCGAGCCCATAGAATCCACGCTCCATCGCCACCACTACTCCGCCCGACTCGCGGGGAACGACACAGCCGACCATCTGGTCGACCGCAATCAGCCGGTCGGTTCCGGTCAATGGGTCATAGACGTGGACGGCCCGGCCCTCGATATCGACCCAGTAGAGTTGACCGGTCGGCTCGTGCCAGCTCGGCCCTTCGCCCAGCAGCACCCGGGCATCGAGGATCAGTTCAGGTTCAATCTTCAAATCTGCCATATTTGCCAGCCTCTCTGTCTTGATTTGGTTAGCCCATGAGTCCACAGAACGGCGGCAGAGTCAATTCTTCCCGACCGCGTTGACGGCGTCGCATTTTAAACTCACTTGACAGGCAGGGGTTGATAGGAAAAGTGGGACAGGTGAGACAGGTAGGACTGTTGGGACCAGTAGGACTGATAGGACCAATAGGACCAATAGGACCAATAGGACCAATAGGAATAGTAAGACCAGAACCAGTAAGACTTGTAAGGCCGATTGGATCCATCTGACAAAAAATCCTATAGGTCCTATAGGTCCTATCAGTCCTATCTTCCATCCCCTGATTGCCAAGCGAGTTGCCCTGGCGGCGACCATGCGTTGCAAGCGCCTGGTGCGCTGCTGATGTTTACCAGGTGATAGTTCAGTGTTACCCTGACACGCCCAAGGTCGGCATCATCGCCGACCTATTCAGAACCAGAGCGACATCGAACAGCATTTCATTTTTTTCATTTATGGATATCCAGCAAGGGAGATCAAACAAGTGGGTCAATCGGGACCGATCCGTTACCGCATTCTGGCGCTGCTGGTTGGGCTGAGCCTCGTCAGCTATCTGCTGCGTTCAAACATCTCGATCGCCGCGAAGTTCATGATGCCCGAGCTGGGGCTCGACGAGGTCCGGATGGGGCAGGTCTTCAGCGCGTTCATGCTGGGCTACGCGCTCTTCCAGATTCCCGCCGGGGCGTGGGGAGACCGGCGCGGGCCGCGGCTGGTGCTGGCGGTCGCGGCGCTCTGCTGGGGCGTAGCGACACTGCTCACCGGGCTGGTTCCGGCATTCGCCGCCCTGACGGTGCTGCTGGTGGTGCGTTTTCTGCTTGGCGCGGCGGAGGCGGCGACCTACCCGGTGGCCGCACGGGCGGTGGCCGACTGGTTTCCGGTCGGGGAGCGAACTTTTGCCAGCGTCGTCGTCGTTGCCGGCTCGACCTTTGGGATGATCTTCAACGGGCCGCTCATCTCGACCCTCATGGTCGCCCAGGGATGGCGGGTCGCCTTTCTGCTGACCAGTCTGACCGGGCTGCTTATCGCGCTGCTCTGGTGGCGATTGGCGACCGATCATCCGGCCGACCACCCGGCCATCTCGGCGGCGGAACTGGCCCTGATCGGCGCCGATCGCCCCGACGCGACCCGGCCTCTCTCGTGGCGAAAACTGCTCGCCGATCGCAATCTTGGCCTCGTCTCGATCAGCTACTTTCTCGACAGCTACGTCCTCTTCATCTTCATCTTCTGGTTCTATCTCTACCTGACCGATGAGCGCGGTTTCAGCATCCTCAAGGGCGGCTATTACAACAGCCTGCCCTTTGTCGCGGCCATGGTCCTCATGCCGCTGACCGGGTGGCTCTGCGACCGGCTCGGCCGGCGCACCGGCCGCAGTCGGGCTCGCCGCGCCTTTGCCTTCGGACTGCTGGCGCTGGCTGCCGTGGCGCTCTTTCTGGGCGCGCGGGCGGCGGAACCGACGCCGGCGATCCTCTGCCTCTCCCTCGCCGTGGGGCTGCTCATGAGCTCAGAGGGGCCATTCTGGTCGACCGTCTCCGAGTCTGCGTGGCCCCACTCCGGCGCGGCTGGCGGAGTGATGAACACGGCCGGGAACCTCGCCGGGGTCGTCTCGACCGCGGTCACGCCGCTCATGGTCAGATCGATCGGCTGGACCGGCACATTCATCGCCAGCGCCGCCATGCTCCTCACCGCCGGACTGCTCTGGTTCTTCATCCGGACGGAACGGAGCCCGTCAACCGGCCCCGACCCCGCCTGAGGCCACCCGGACTCAGCGCAGATGGACCTTGAGCGTATTGGTCGGCTGATTGTCGACGACCAGGCGCACGTCGACCAACCCACGGACGGCCAGTCCGACTGGCAGGCGCAGGTTGACCTGGTCAACGCCCGGCCAGTTCGGCTGCGGCCCCGCATACTCGACCGCGACGGCCACCCCGCCAATCGTCGCCCGGACATTGGCCAGACTGCTGCGGTGGCGCCAACCTGTTCCATAGAGGATCAGAAAGAGCTGCTCACCGCTCCGCGCCGGCTCGATCGGCAGCGCGACATATCCGCCCGCCCCAAAGTCATACTGCAACACATTCTCGTCGCGCCTCGTCCCGTCAGCGCCAATCCGCAGCACCGACATGGCGGCCGGCCCCATCCCCTTGCCATTGGCCGCGAAGAGGGCCGGCGCGACCCGTGTCAGCGTCACCGGGGTCACCGCCAGTCCGCCATCCGCATTGAAGATGCTGACCGTCCCAGTGCCCGGCGCACTCTCCGGCGGAACAATGAAGCTGACCTCGGTTGGCGAGACAAAGAGCAGTGGCGCAATCCGCTCGACGCAGAAACCGTCCCGAACCCTGACCATCGTCCCGTTCAGCTCATTGACCGCCCCGTTCAGACTCGCCTCCGGAAAGAGCGAAAGGTTCGTCCCCCAGGCGAGTGTCAGCGCATCCGCGGCGAGCGGCGCCGGTCTCAGACTCGCCGCCGAGTTGATCGAGACCGACTTTGGAACCTCCCGGTACGGGAAGAGGAAGGTTCGTGACGGACGCTCCAAATCGAGACAATCCCCGCCGCGCATCTCCCGAATTGGCCGTCCGCTGCTCCACTGCCCCATCCAGGTCTGCTCGCGCGCCCCATTCCCGAGCGCTACCCGCTTCCCTTCCTCCTCGCCGGCAAAGGCATAGCCCGCCAGTCCGTCGAAGGTCCGGTAGATCGCGTAGAAATCGATCGCATCCTCGTTGTCACGACTCCCCGGCGCCCCATGCTCGGCGTCGATCCGCCCCGCGCCCTCCCGGTCGCTCCGCACGATCAGCAACTCTTTCTCACTCGAGGGCAGGTTGATCCGGTCGAGGAGATCCTTGCCGATCCGGTGGTCGTTGACGCCGTCATCCTCATAGAGCTGCACGACCAGCTTCGCGTGGGCCGGGAAGTTGGCGAAATCACGGACCCTGACCTGAAAGTAGTACCAGGGCGCCATTGAGAAGAGCAGCAGTGACCGCTTTCCCCATCCCTCACGCTCGTGCCCGCGGAGCGCCATCGCGACGATCGCCGCTCCACCATAGGAGTGGCCGATGTATCCCACCCGCTCCAGATCGAATGAGGCGCCATAACGCCCGACCGCCGCCCGCATCCCCTCCCAGATTGTGTCGTAACGCTTCTCGTGCAGCGTCAGGTCTCCGGAGACGATCTGGTAGGGGGTGAAGACGACCGCGTAGCCGCGGCTGACAATGTGGGCGATCAGACCACGATACTCGTCCGGATCGTTGTTGGTGAATCCCGGGGCGAAGAAGATGACCGGGACCTTCCCGGATGCTCCCACCGGGCGAAAGACCACCACGTCCGCCCGATCATAGAGTGGACTGGGGAACCGATCGACCTGTGACGCATAGTCGCCGTTCGCGCCATAGCCGCTCACAATCGGCGTCCGGTGGCCATTGGCCTGCGCGGACGTCAGCAGCAGCGGCGAGATCGCCAGAAGAAACGTCAATCCTGCCTTCAATGCGGCTACTCTCATCTCTCCTCCAGGGCTTTTGCCAAATGTAGTTGTCAGGTCGCTGAGATGTCTGGGAACGGTCAATGGGTGCATTCTTGCGGAAAATGGTGAGCGAGGGGGTGACCGAGCGGTCACCATCCGGTCGTAAGCTTTGGCGGGTGCAGATCGTCCAATTTTTGGGCTTCGTCTTCGGCGCGGCCTGGCTGTTCGAATCGTAACCTGGCTCTCTATTTTTTTTGAACTGCTTTTTGTGCCGGATAGATTAACCGATGTATATCCTCATCACCTTCCAGATTATTCATTTGCTGGAGGACCCACTCACTGCGGGCAGCGACATACCTGCTTAAAGGTTTCACTGTGTACTTTTTAGGATTGGGTAAGCAGGCGGCAATCTGCGCCGCTTCATTTTTGGTCAATAAGCGTGCCGGTTTTCTAAAATAGGTTTGAGCGGCCGCCTCGATGCCATAGATACCAGGCCCCATTTCAATCACATTCAGATATACTTCCAGTATCCGCTCCTTGCCCCAAATCCATTCAATCATTTTGGTAAAGTATAATTCCAACCCTTTACGAAACCAGCTCCGGCCTTGCCAGAGAAAAACATTCTTGGCCGTTTGCTGCGAAATGGCAGAAGCGCCACGTACTCTGTTTGGTTTTCGCTGATTATGTTCGATGGCTTTTTCAATGCTGTTCCAATCAACCCCACTATGATCCGGAAAGATCTGATCTTCAGCGGCCAGGACAGATAACTTAGCGGCAGCGCTCATCTCATCTGCATCTACATAATCCCTTTTTAAACCATGGCCCTCGAGCAGGCTGACGAGCTGTGTAACGGTGACCGGTGGGTTGACCCACTTTAAAACAACAATGTAAGCCAGTTGCCATACGAACAACCACAGCAGTAAGCGCTTTAATAAACGAAAGAGACGTGCAGAAGAGAGGGGCTTGCTCAGGGGCCATCGCTGCAGGATAGAAGAAGCGATCATGTTTCTCAGGAAGGTGTTCTACTTTATATAAATTGAACGCCAGCAAAGCACAGGCATTGCCAATTACATCCATTTGGTTATCTTTGCAAATGACCTGACGCGAATCGTACCGCAACACCGGCTCGTAAACAAGTGCCGCGCCAAAAGGCAGTGGTGACAACCGCGCCTGATCCGGGCTGGTCGTTGGCTGGTCAGACCCAGGTCACTATCCTCTTTTCGGCGATCTCTCTGTCGAGGTGAGGGAGCCCCGGAGGCTCCCTTCGCCGGACGGCAATTACAGACGCTGCAGGGAGACATCTCCGGAGATTGAAGAGAGTTTCAGGCGGTGCGTGCCGGCGCCAATCCGACCGCTGGCGCGACGCCCGGGACTGAACCGATCCTTCTCTGTTGTCAGAGGGAAATCCGTCCTGAGGCTGCCGCTCATCGTCGTCATCTTCACCTCGGCGTCGAGACCAGCGGGGAGCCGCACGTGCACGTCGCCGCTGATCGAGGTGAAATCCATATCCTGCCCACTGCCCAAATTCGAAATGAGCACCTCGACGTCACCACTCACCGATGCGGCATTGACCGAACCGTTGATCTCACTGACCCGCACATCGCCGCTGGTCGATTTCGCCTCGACCGACCCGGTGGCTTTGCGGACGACGACATCGCCGCTGACCGATTTGGCGGCAATCTTACCGGTGACGCCGCTGACCTCGACATCGCCGCTGACGCTGGTGACCGAGTCGAATCTGAAGTTGACGGCGCGCGGCACTTTGATGTCAAAGCGGACACTGGCCTGGCAGTTGCAGTTCCTCGGGTAGTGGGCGCGAATCGAGAGGTTGTTTCCCGCGAAGCTCTCCTCGATGGTCACCTGTTCGCGATCCCGCCCTTCTTTGTACCCGGCCACCTGCACCGTCTGACCGTCATAGCCAGTGACCATCACATCGCCGGAGATGTTCTGGACGCTGATCCCGCCGCCATCGGTCAGTGAATAGCTCTTCTGAAAGTCCTGCCCGAAGAGGCTCGACGCCGTAGCGAGCCAGACCAGACCGACAAACAGCACCATCTTTTTTGACTTGAATTGCATCGCGGTTCCCTTTCCTTTCCAATCCGTTA
>Ga0209972_10002012_pt1 | contig 17012 bp, 15 predicted proteins | sample NOAtaG_7_FD_187302 | JGI IMG/M metagenome (GOLD analysis project Ga0209972, IMG submission 187302) | Freshwater lake microbial communities from Lake Erie, under a cyanobacterial bloom - NOAA_Erie_Diel1S_2200h metaG (SPAdes) (version 2) | ecosystem: Environmental > Aquatic > Freshwater > Lake ... | reverse complement strand
CCCGCGACCACGACGCAAGCCTGGTCATCAACGACGACCTTGCGCTGGCGCTGCAGGTGCAGGCCGACGGCGTTCACCTGGGCCGCGACGACGGCAGCGTGGCGGCGGCGCGCGCCGCCTGGCCCCAGGGGGCCATCGGCGTGTCCTGCTACGACGACTATGCGCGTGCCGAGGCCGCCTGGCGCGACGGCGCCGGCCACGTCGCCTTCGGCGCCGTATTTGCCTCGCGCGTGAAACCGGGGGCGGTACGCGCGCCGCTGGCGCTGCTGGAGCGGGCGCGGGCGGCCGGCCGGCCGGCGGTGGCCATCGGCGGCATCGACGCCGGCAACATCGCCCAGGTCGCGGCGGCCGGCGCGGCGGCCGCGGCGCTGATCAGTGCCGTGTTCGACGCGCCCGACCCCGCAGCGGCCGCGGCAGAATTGATCCAACGCTGGAACTCAGCACAATCAGGCAGGACGGGAGGACCATGAGCGGGGACCGCAACCAGCAGTTGTTCGAGCGCGCGCTGCAGACCATTCCGGGCGGCGTCAACTCGCCGGTGCGGGCGTTCCGCTCGGTCGGCGGCACGCCCCGCTTCATCAGCCGGGCGCAGGGCCCGTACTTCTGGGATGCCAACGGCAAGCGCTACATCGATTACATCGGCTCCTGGGGGCCGATGATCGTCGGCCACACGCATCCGCAGGTGGTGGCGGCGATGCAGGCGGCGCTCGAGCGCGGCCTGTCCTATGGCGCGCCGACCGAGGCCGAGGTCGAGATGGCCGAGGAGATCGTCAGGCTGGTGCCGAGCATCGAGCAGGTACGGCTGGTCTCCTCGGGTACCGAGGCGGCGATGAGCGCGCTGCGGCTGGCGCGCGGCGCTGCGGGCTTCAAGGAGAACGGCGGCAAGGGCCGGCGCAAGATCGTCAAGTTCGAAGGCTGCTACCACGGCCATGCCGACAGCCTGCTGGTGAAGGCCGGATCGGGCCTGCTGACCTTCGGCAATCCCTCGTCGGCCGGCGTGCCGGCGGAGATCACGCAGCACACGCTGGTGCTCGATTACAACGACCCGCAGCAGCTCGAAGATGCCTTCAAGGCCCATGGCGACGACATCGCCTGCGTGATGGTCGAGCCGATCGCCGGCAACATGAACCTGGTGCGCGCCACGCCCGAGTTCCTGCAGACCATGCGGCGGCTGTGCACGCAGTACGGGGCGATCCTCGCGTTCGACGAGGTGATGACGGGCTTCCGGGTGGCGCTGGGCGGTGCCCAGTCGATCTACGGCATCCGGCCCGATCTCACCGTGCTGGGCAAGGTGATCGGCGGCGGCATGCCGGTGGCGGCCTTCGGCGGCCGCAAGGACGTCATGCAGCACCTGGCGCCTCTGGGCGGGGTCTACCAGGCCGGCACGCTGTCCGGCAATCCGATCGCCGTCGCCTGCGGCATGGCCACGCTGCGGCTGATCCAGCAAGAGGGGTTCTATGACCGCCTGTCGGCCCAGACGACGCGGCTGGTCGACGGGATGACGGCCGCCGGGCGGGCCGCCGGGCTGGCCTTCTGCGGCGACGCGGTCGGCGGGATGTTCGGCATCTATTTCGCGCCGCAGGTGCCGGGCACCTATGCGCAGATCATGGACACCGACAAGAACCGCTTCAACCGGTTCTTCCACGCCATGCTCGACCGCGGCGTCTATCTGGCGCCGTCGGCCTACGAGGCCGGCTTCGTCTCGGCGGCGCACGACCCGGCGGTGGTCGACGCCACCGTGGCCGCCGCCCGCGAGGCCTTTGCGCAGATCGCGGACTGAGTCGCGGCGCGACCCCGACCCCCGACCCCCGACCGCCGACCCCGACCCCGACCCCTGATCGCGGAACCCTGACTCGATTGGCAGGACAAAGCAGCATGACCGGAATCGGCAAGGCTTGGGCGGCGCTGGCTGCCGTGGTGCTCGGGTTGACGCTGGGCAGCGTGCAGGCCCAGCCCGTGCGCGGCGACAACATCGAGAGCGAACTGGTGGCGCCGGTGACTGCCGCGGTGCCCGGCCAGCCGCTCACGGTGGCGCTGCGCCTGAAGCACGATCCGCACTGGCACACCTACTGGCAGGTGCCCGGGGACTCCGGCCTGCCCACCACGATCCAGTGGAAGCTGCCCGAGGGCTGGAGCGCCGGGCCGATCCAGTGGCCGGTGCCGCTGCGGCTGCCGGTCGGTCCGCTGATGAATTTCGGCTATGAAGGCGAGGTCCTGCTGCTGACCGAGCTTTCGCCGCCGGCCGGCCTGAAGCCCGGCTCCGTGGTGGAACTGGCCGCACGGGCCGACTGGCTGATCTGCAAGGACGTGTGCATTCCGGGTGGTGCCGACTTGAAACTGGCGCTGCTGGTCGACGCCACGGCCGCGCCCACCCACCGCGCCGCCCAGTTCGAGGCCACGCGCAAGCTGATTCCCGGCCGCGCCGATCTGGCGCAGGTGGCAGCCTCGATCGAGGCCAACCGCATCAAGCTCAGCTTCGGGGCGGTCGGCGCGCAGGGTGGACTGCCCGCCAAGGTCGAGTTCTTCCCGCTCGAGGAGCAGCGCATCGAGGCGGCCGCGCCGCAGGTGCTGCAGGCCGAAGGTGACGGCAGCGCCCTGTACCTGCGTGCGGTGCAGCCGGTCAGCGCTGCCTTCAACACCCTCAAGGGCGTGCTGGTGGTCAATGGCGGACCGGCCCAGGCGGCCCAGGGCGGCTGGGCCGGCACGCTCGAGGTGCCGCTGGTGGCCGGCCGCGTGCCGGCGGTGGGCGGTGGCGCGCCGCTGGCGATCGTCGAGGCTGGCGGGGCGGCGCGGGTCGGCTTCTGGGGCGCCCTGATCGGCGCCCTGATCGGCGGCCTGATCCTCAACCTCATGCCCTGCGTGTTCCCGGTGCTGTCGCTCAAGCTGCTGTCGCTGCTGCAGCACCAGCGGCAGGAGGATGCGGCGCACCGGCGCCATTCGGCCAGTCTGCGCGCGCACGGCGCCGCCTTCACCGTCGGCGTGGTGCTGAGTTTCGTGCTGCTGGCCGGGCTGCTGATCGCGCTGCGCGCCGGCGGGGCGCAACTGGGCTGGGGCTTCCAGTTGCAGATGCCCTGGGTCGTGGCCGCACTGGCCACGCTGTTCGTCCTGATCGGCCTGAACCTGCTCGGTACCTTCGACTTCAGCTTCGGCGCGCGCCTGGCCAGCAGTGGTCTGGCGCAGAAGCTGCAATCGGACAGCCTGGCGGGCAGCTTCTGGACCGGGGTGCTGGCGGTGGTGGTGGCCGCACCCTGCACGGCGCCCTTCATGGGCGCTGCGCTCGGCTACGCGGTCACCCAGCCGGCGGCCATCGCACTGACCGTGTTTGCCGCGCTCGGCGTCGGCATGGCCACCCCCTACCTCGTGCTGACGCTGTTTCCGCGCCTGCTGGCCCGCTTGCCGCGGCCCGGCGCGTGGATGGAGCGCTTCAAGCAGTTCATGGCCTTCCCGATGTTTGCCACCGTGGTGTGGTTGGTCTGGGTGCTGGCGCAGCAGACCGGTGCCGACGGCGTGGCCTGGGCGCTCGGTGCCTTCCTGATGGTCGGGATGGCGGCGTGGGCCCTGGGCCTTGCGCAGCGCGGCGCGCGGCGCTTCCGCTGGGTGGCCGCGGTGGCGGCCGCCTGCGGGGTGTACGCGCTGTTTGCCGGCACCAACCCGGCGGCGGTGGCGCAGGCTCAGGCGCAGCGCGCGGCGCCCAGCGCGGCCGGCTGGAAGTCGTGGTCGAGCGAGGCGGTCGACCAGACGCTGGCCGCCGGCAAGCCGGTGTTCGTCGACTTCACGGCCGCCTGGTGCGTTACCTGCCAGGTCAACAAGCAGACCGTGCTGCAAACGGCCAGCATGGACCAGGCCTTCGCGGCCAGCGGCGTGGTGCGCATGCGTGCTGACTGGACCAACCGCGACGAGGCCATCACCCGCGAGTTGGCCCGTTTCAACCGCAACGGCGTGCCGTTGTATGTTCTGTTCGATCCGCAGGGTCAGGCGCACGTGTTGCCCGAGATCCTGACCGAGCGCACGCTGCGCGAGGCGCTTTCCCGCCTGTCCGGCACCGGCAAGTCATCCACCGCCAAGTCATCCACCGCCCAGTTTCCGAGGTAACTCCCATGCTCAAGACTCTCGCCGCCCGACTGGCGGCCCTCGCGCTCATGCCCGTGGCCCTGCTGCCGCTGTCGGCTGCCCAGGCCCAGGCCCAGCCCGGCCAGCCGGCCCCGGCGATCGCCACCGTCGATATCGCCGGCAAGCCGTTCAACCTGGCATCCTTCAAGGGGCGCCATGTGGTGCTGGAATGGTTCAACCCCTCGTGCCCGTTCGTGGTCAAGCACTACGGCAGCGGCAACATGCAGGCGCTGCAGAAGCGCTTTACCGGCGAGAACGTGGTCTGGGTGGCGATCAAGAGCACGGCCGCCAGCCATCCGGAGTATCTGCCGCCGGCACGAGCCGGCGCCTGGATGACCGAGCAGAAGGGCGTGCCGACGCATGTCGTGCTCGACGCGGCCGGTACCATCGGCCGCGCCTACGGCGCGCGCACCACGCCCCAGATGGTGATCGTCGATCCGAAGGGGCAGGTGGTATTCAACGGCGCCATCGACAGCATCCGCTCAGCCAATCCGGCCGACATTCCCAAGGCCACCAACTTCGTGGTCCAGGCGTTCGACGAGATCAAAGCCGGCAAGCCGGTCAGCAACGCCAGCCCGGCGCCTTACGGCTGTTCGGTGAAGTACGCCGCGGGCTGAGCGTCGTCGCCGCGCTGCGCGCGGGCGCTGCGGCGGTGACTCCGGCGCCAGCTTCGGCGCGGGACGTGCTGCGACCGCTCCGACACGGGCGGCCCTGCGCTGGTGGGCCGCCGCCTGCCGCGCCTTCAGCCGCTGCTCAGCCGCTCCGGTAGACCCATTCAAGCAGGGCGTCGTGCGCCGCCTGCGCCGCGCCGGCGTTGGGGTGGTTGATGATCGCCACCACCACGTAGCGGCGGCCCGACTGGGCATGCACGTACCCGGCGATTGCCCGCACGTCGTTGAGCAGGCCGCTCTTCACATGCGCGTTGCCGGCGGCGCCGGTGCGGTTGCGCATGGTGCCGTCCACACCCACCAGCGGCAGCGAGCTGACCAGCTCCGGCATCAGGGGCGAGTGCCAGGCGTGCACCAGCAGGCGCGCCAGGTTGGCCGGCGCAATGCGCTCGATGCGGCTCAGGCCGGCACCGTTCTCCAGGACCAGTTCGGGCATGTCCATGCCGCGGCTGGCGAGCCAGCTGCGGATGGTGGCGGCGGCGCGCTCGGTGGAGGCGGGCTGGCGCGTGGCCTCCGCCCCCAGCGTAAGAAACAGCTGCCGCGTCATCACGTTGTTGGAGAACTTGTTGATGTCGCGAATCACCTCGGCCAGCGCCTCGCTCTCGTGCAGGGCGATGCGGCGGCCTTCGGCGGGCACCGGCGCCTCGCGCAGCCGGCCGCTCCAGCGGCCGCCGCTCGCCTCCCACAGCGCACGAAACACCGCGCCGAAGTACTGCGAGTGGCTGAGCACGCTCACGTGCCATACGCGCTCGCCGCAGGCCAGCGGATAGGCGCCGCGGAACTGCGGGTTCAACGGGCTGGAGAAGTCGCCCTGCAGGCGCGCGCGCCAGTCGCCACAGGCGCCGTCGGCCAGCCGGACCGGCGGGGGCGCCTGTAGTCCGGCCAGCGGCGGCGTGACCACGATGCGGGCGGTCCGGGTCTGCGGGTCGGGGACGAAGGCGAAGGTGATCGCCTTGAAATTGAGCAGCAGCGCGTCGGGACCAGCGTTGTAGGGGCGCAGGCTCTCGCCGTCGAAGGCGGCCGGGTCCTGCGCGATCGCCTCGAAGGCCGACTTGTCGAGCAGCACGTCGCCGCGGATCTCGCGCACCCCGTAGCCGCGCACGCGATGCACCAGCAGCCACAGGTGCTCGACCACCAGCCTGGGATCGCCGCTGCCGCGCAGCGCCAGGTCGCCCTCGAGCACGTCACGGTTCAGGCGCCCGGCCGCGAAGGCCTCCGTGCGCCAGGTGTAGGTGGGCCCCAGCAGGTTCAGCGCCGCATAGGTGGTGACCAGCTTCATCGTCGAGGCCGGATTCATCGGCATCGACTCGTTCAGGCCCAGCGAAGGACCCGGCCCCGGTCCAACCGGCTGCACCACCACGCCAACGGCCGAGGTCGGTACGTTGGCGGCACGCAGGGCGGCCAGGTAGGGCTCGGGCAGCCCGGTCGGGTGCGGCTGCTGCGGTGGCTGAGCCTGCGCCGGCGCTGCCGGGCCGGCGAGGGCGGCCAGCACGACCGCAGCGAGCGCCGCTGCGGCCCTGCGGGCCCGGCGGGAATGTGGGGTGACCGCGACGCGCTGCATCGATCCGAGGGACGGGCTGGACAGGGCAGCGCGAGCTTAACCGCGCCCCGCGCCATCGCCAGCCTGCCCGCCGGCGGGGTCCCGACTGTTGTGCCGCAGACCGTTGTGCCGCGGGCTTCCCGCCGTTGCTTCAGCGGTTCAGGACGCTGGCCAGCCGGCGCCGCCAGGCGCTCACGGCCGCCGGCTGGTCGGCCATCAGGTCGAACACCGCCAGCGCTGTTCGGCGGCCGACGTCATCGCCGAAGGAGCGGTCGAGCGCCGCGATCGCGAGCAGCTGCTCGAGTGCGGCGTCGAACTCGCGCCGGCCGACGTGCCACTGCGCCAGTTCGAGGCGCGCCGGCAGGTCGGACCCGTCGGCGGCAACGCGCGCGGCCAGCGCATCGGCCGCCGGCAGGTCGGCGGCACGCTGCCGGCTCGACAGGGCCAGCGCCAGCGCACGATGGCGCGCTTCGCCCTGCCCCGCCTTGCTGGCGCCATCCAGCACCGTAGCCGCCTCCGCCAGCGCAGCGCTGCTGCCGGCATCGATCAGCAACTGCGCCAGCGCCCAGCGGGTGGCGTCGTGGTTCGGCTCCAGCACCAGCGCGGCTCGCAGCGCGTGCGCTGCGCCGGATGCGTCGCCGGCCGCCTGCAGGCGCGCTGCCTTGCGTCGCTCGATCTCGGCCGGATTGGGCAGCAGCCGATCGACGAAGGCGCGCAGCTCGCGCTCGGGCAGCACGCCGACGAATGAGTCCACGGGTTGCCCGTCGACGAAGGCCACCACATAGGGGATGCTGCGCACCGCGAACTGCGCCGCCAGCCCCGGCTCCTGGTCCGAGTTGATCTTCACCACCCGCAACCTGCCGGCGTACGCCAGCTCGAGTCGCTCCAGCAGCGGCCCGAGAATCCGGCACGGCCCGCACCAGGGGGCCCAGAAATCCACCAGCACCGGCATGGAGCGCGACGCCTCGATCACGTCGCGCTCGAAACTGCTTGCACTTGCGTCGATCATGAACGGCCTCCGCCTGCTGAGATGGGAGCCGGCGGGCTGTCCTTCAAGAGGGGCCGAGTGGCGCGGTCTGAGCGACGGCTAAGCCGACAGTTGCAGCATCCCGAGCCCAACCTTCCGGTAAGAGCCGAATCCCTTGATGAGGCGGCGGCGCAGTCGCTCGGCGTCGGCAACCTCCAGCGCGCCTTCGATCACGGCGTGGGGCACCTTGAAGCGCTGGCCCTTGTGCACGAAGCGCAGCGTCGCAAGAGCGGCGTCGCAGATCAGCAAGCGCAGCCCGAAGGCGGCGGCGTTCTGCCTGAACCAGTCATCCACCTCACTGACCGCACGGAAGGCCTCCACGCGCTTTTCGCCGCCCGCCACGTGTTCACGGCCGGCGCATACTGACAGCGTGAATCGGTACATCAGACCCTCCGCGAGCTGGATCACCTCGCGCTTGGGCTCCAGCGCACTGAGCGCGCCGGCGGGCCAGCGAGTCCAGGGTTCCAGCGAGCGCACCCAGTAGCGGGCTGGCACGGCGCTGTCGGCGCGGAACAGGTACTGGCCAAAGCCCGCCTTGTTGCCGAACACATCGGTCAGCGCGTCATGCGCCAGCAGCGGATCGGTCTCGTGTTCGAACGTGACCGCGGTCTCAAACACTTCAAGCTCCGGGATCTCAAGCCGTGTGAAGCTCAGGACCGAATGCACGTTGAGGTGGGGTAGCCCGCTGGCGGAACGCCTGATGGCGCGCGGCTGCGGCGCGGGGGCAACGGGATCGGGTTCGAGGAGCGTATCCACAGCAGGGCGGCCAGCGTCGGGTCGAGTCGGCAGATTAACCTCTGTTGACATCGGCCGGTTCCCGGAAACCTGGATAGCTTGGGCACGCTAGTCCGGGCGTCTCGCGGCGCCGCCAATCCAGTTGGCTGCGCTGGCCGAGAGCGAGGCCGTTTGCGACTACGGGCAGGTGGCGTGCGCGCCGGCGCTTCCCGGCCGCCCCTTGGCCGCAAGTTGGCGAGTTGTTCGCCGCGCCCGCCGTGGCGAGACCCGTCCGGTGACTGCGCCGACGCGCGGGCAGGGCTGCCGCCAGTCCGGGAAGGCCCGGACCGCCGGCGGACTTGAACTGTTCGCGAGCACCTATACAATTAGCACTCGCTGGCGGGGAGTGCTAGTAGCGGGGAGTGCTAGTACCCGATCGGCTGGCCCGGCTCGCCGCCTCAGCATTTGTGGGCTTTGGCCCGCTTTTTTCTGCTTCTGCGGTCATTTGCCGTCTGCAGAGCATTCGTTAACCACAGGAGAGCCTATGAAAATCCGTCCTTTGCACGATCGCGTGATCGTCAAGCGCCTGGACAACGAGCGCAAGACCGCCTCCGGCATCGTCATTCCCGACAGCGCCGCCGAGAAGCCCGACCAGGGTGAAATCGTGGCAGTCGGCCCCGGCAAGCGCGACGACAACGGCAAGCTGATCCCGGTCGACGTCAAGGTGGGCGACAAGGTGCTGTTCGGCAAGTACGCCGGCCAGACCGTGAAAGTCGAAGGCGAAGAGCTCCTCGTCATGCGCGAGGAGGATCTGATGGGCGTCATCGCCTGAGGCGGCAACACAACCGGTCAAGTGGTCGGCCCGCGCAGCGGACCGACGTTTCAAGGAGCATTCAATGGCATCCAAGCAAGTTTTTTTCGGCGATGACGCGCGTCATCGCATGGTGCGTGGCGTCAACATTCTCGCCAACGCCGTCAAGGTCACCCTCGGCCCGAAAGGCCGCAATGTCGTGCTCGAGCGCAGCTTCGGCGCCCCGACCGTCACCAAGGACGGCGTTTCCGTGGCCAAGGAAATCGAGCTGAAGGACAAGTTCGAGAACATGGGCGCGATGATGGTCCGTGAGGTCGCCTCCAAGACCTCCGACAACGCCGGCGACGGCACCACCACCGCGACCGTGCTGGCCCAGGCCATCGTGACCGAAGGCATGAAGTACGTCGCCGCAGGCATGAATCCGATGGATCTGAAGCGCGGCATCGACAAGGCCGTGCTCGCCGCGGTGGGCGAGTTGAAGCAGTTGTCGAAACCGACCACGACCAACAAGGAAATCGCCCAGGTCGGTTCGATCTCGGCCAACAGCGACCAGAGCATCGGCGACATCATCGCCAAGGCGATGGACAAGGTCGGCAAGGAAGGCGTGATCACCGTCGAGGACGGCAAGTCGCTCGACAATGAGCTCGACATCGTCGAGGGCATGCAGTTCGACCGCGGCTACCTGTCGCCGTACTTCATCAACAACCCGGACAAGCAGATCGCGGTCCTGGAAAACCCGTTCGTCCTGCTGCACGACAAGAAGATCAGCAACATCCGCGACCTGCTGCCGGTGCTGGAGCAGGTGGCCAAGGCCGGCCGTCCGCTGCTGATCGTGGCTGAGGAAGTCGAAGGCGAGGCGCTGGCGACGCTGGTGGTCAACAGCATCCGCGGCATCCTGAAGACCTGCGCCGTCAAGGCCCCGGGCTTCGGCGACCGTCGCAAGGCCATGCTGGAGGACATCGCCATCCTGACCGGCGGCACCGTGATCGCCGAGGAAACCGGCATGACGCTCGAGAAGGCCACCCTGGCCGACCTCGGCCAGGCCAAGCGCGTCGAGATCGCCAAGGAGAACACCACGATCATCGACGGCAACGGCGACGCCAAGGCCATCGAGGCCCGCGTCAAGGCCATCCGCGCCCAGATCGAGGAAGCCACCTCCGACTACGACCGCGAGAAGCTGCAGGAGCGGGTCGCCAAGCTCGCCGGTGGCGTGGCGGTGATCAAGGTCGGCGCCGCCACCGAGGTCGAGATGAAGGAGAAGAAGGCCCGCGTCGAAGACGCGCTGCACGCCACGCGCGCTGCCGTGGAAGAGGGCATCGTTGCCGGCGGCGGCGTGGCGCTGATCCGCGCCAAGCAGGCTATCAAGGACCTCAAGGGCGACAACACCGACCAGGACGCCGGCATCAAGATCGTGCTGCGCGCGATGGAAGAGCCGCTGCGCATGATCGTCGCCAACTCCGGCGACGAGCCCAGCGTGGTGGTCGCCAAGGTGGCCGAGGGCAAGGGCAACTTCGGCTACAACGCCGCCACGCACGAGTATGGCGACCTGGTCGCGATGGGTGTGCTGGACCCGACCAAGGTCACGCGCACCGCGCTGCAAAACGCCGCTTCGGTGGCCAGCCTGATGCTCACGACCGACGCGATGGTCGCCGAGCTGGTCGAGGAGAAGCCGGCTGCCGGCGGCGGCATGCCCGGCGGCATGGGCGGCATGGGCGGCATGGGCGGCATGGATATGTGATGCGGGTGTCCGGGAGCGCGGCGCACCGCGCCGCGTGACCGGAAACAGCCGCGTCACCCCCGCGCAGGCGGGGTCCGTCATCCAAGAAAGGGCCAGCACAGCTGGCCCTTTTTCATGGGGGGCATCGTTCGGGCTAAGCGCCGCCCTTGACCACCGCGTAGCGCGCCAACGTCTTCGCACGCGCCTGCGCGTGATCGACGATCGGCCCCGGGTAGTCGGTGCCGACCACGCAGCCGGCCGACTTCTGCCGCAGCGGCGGCACCAGCCAGGGCGCATGGATCTCGCGCGGGCCAAAGTGCTCCAGCTGCGGCAGGTAGCGCTTGATGAACCTGCCCTCGGGATCGAACTTCTCGCTCTGCGTCACCGGGTTGAAGATACGAAAGTAGGGTTGCGCATCGCAGCCGCTGCTCGCCGCCCACTGCCAGCCGCCGTTGTTGGCGGCCAGGTCGTAGTCGTTCAGGTGCAGCGCGAAATAGGCCTCGCCCCTGCGGTAGTCGATGCCCAGGTCCTTGGTCAGGAAACTCGCCACCACCATGCGCAGGCGGTTGTGCATGTAGCCCGTCTGGTTCAGTTGCAGCATGGCCGCGTCCACCAGCGGGTAGCCGGTGTGGCCTTCGCACCATGCGGCCAGCAGCGCTTCGTCCTCGTCCCAGCGGATCCGGTCGTACTCGGGGCGGAAGGCGTTGCTCACGACGTCGGGCCGGTGCCACAGCACCTGGTGATAAAAGTCGCGCCAGATGAGCTCCGACAGCCAGGTGGCCGCGCCCGACGAGCCCTGCTGGCTCAGTTGCCAGGCCTGGCGCGCCAGCGCGCGCACCGAAACCGTGCCGAACCGCAAGTGCACCGACAGATAGGACGGGCCGCGCACGGCCGGGAAGTTGCGGGCGCGGTCGTACTCATCGATGCGCGCCTTGAAGTCCTCGAACAACTGCGCCCCGCCGCTGGCGCCCAGCGGCAGACGCAGGTCCGCGAGGTTGGTACGGGCAAAGCCCATGGCTTCGAGCGGCGGGATCGGTTGCGGCGCCAGCGGCGCCAGGTGCCCCGCGGCGCGCTCGACCGGATAGGCCGACAGGTAGAACGCATCGAGCTTCTTCAGCCAGGCGTTCTTGTACGGCGTGAAGACCGTGAACGGCCGGCCCGCGCCAGTGAGCACCTCGTCGCGCTCGAAGATGACCTGGTCCTTGAACGTATGCAGCGCCCGGCCAGCGCGGCGCAGGCGCTCGGCCACTTGCGCGTCGCGCTCGCGGGCGTAGGGCTCGTAGTCGTGGTTGGCGAACACCGCCTCGGCGCCGAACTCCTGCGCCAGCGCCGGAATCAGCTCGACTGCCACGCCGTGGCGCACGATGAGCGCGCTGCCGTGGGCGCGCAGCGCCTGGTCGAGTTCCGTCAGTGCGGCATGGATGAACTCCACGCGCCGGTCCTGCGTCCGACCGGCCGCCAGCAGCGGATCGAGGATGACGCGGTCGAAGACGAACACGCAGGTCACGCGCTGCGCCTGCTGCAGCGCGTGGTGCAGCGCGGCGTTGTCGGCCAGGCGCAGGTCGCGACGGAACCACATGAGAGCCGATTGCATGCGTTCAATGTACCGCGCGCCGCCCCGGTTGGCCTGCACGGCGGCGCGCTGCGGCCGGCGGCGGCGGCGCGACTACAATCGGGCCGTGGACCTGACGCACCAATTCCTCATCGCCATGCCGGCGATGGCCGACCCGAACTTCGAGGGTTCGGTGGTCTACATCTGCGAGCACAACGACAAGGGCGCGCTGGGGCTGGTCATCAACCGTCCCACCGAGCTGACGCTCGCCTGCCTGTTCGACAAGATCGAGCTGAAGCTCGAGATCGCCCCCTGGAAAGACGCGCCGGTGCTCTTCGGCGGCCCGGTGCAGACCGAGCGCGGCTTTGTGCTGCACCAGCCGGCCGGCAGCTTCAGCTCCACGCTCAGCGTGGGCGACGACATCGCACTCACCACCTCCAAGGACGTGCTGGAGGCGGTCGCGCGCGGCGCCGGTCCGGGCAAGATGCTGGTCACGCTGGGTTACTCGGGCTGGGGTGCGGGCCAGCTCGAAAACGAGATCGTGCACAACGCATGGCTCACCGTGCAGGCGCAGCCGGGCGTGATCTTCGACACGCCGGTGGAGCAGCGCTTCCATGCGGCGCTGTCGCTGCTCGGCATCCGCTCCACGCAGCTCATGGGTCAGGCCGGCCATGCGTGAGGGCACCCTGGCCACTCGCGCACAGTCCTGCCGGTTCCGTTCTCCCGCTCCTCCCGTTTCGATGGCCGACCGGCTGCTGCTTGCGTTCGACTTCGGCACGCGCCGGGTCGGCGTTGCCGTCGGCAACAGCATCACCTGCGACGCGCGTCCGCTGGCGATCATCGATGCGCAGGGCGATGCGCGCTGGCATCGCATCGAGGCGCTGCTGGCCGACTGGCAGCCCCACGAACTGGTGGTCGGCATCCCGCGCCACCCCGACGGCGCAGCGCACGAGATGACGGCGCGCTGCGAGCGGTTTGCGCGGCAGCTCGAGGGCCGCTTCGGCCTGCCGGTGGCGCGCGTCGACGAGCGCTACTCGTCGACCGCCGTCGCGGGCGGGCGCGATGACGCCGCCGCCGCGGTGATCCTGCAGCAGTACCTTTCTGCTTCGGGTCAACCGGCGCCCGCCGGGCCCGAGCCCGATGCGCCGGGCCGGGACGCGACGCCATGATCGAACTGAACGCCGAAGCGATCTACCGCGACTTCGCGGCCCGCGTGATCGACCTGGTCGGCCGCCGCGACGTGCGCCTGGTCGGCATCCACACCGGCGGCGTCTGGCTGGCGGAGCGTCTGCGCGCGGAACTGAAGATCGAGCACCCGGTGGGCGTGCTCGATGTCTCGTTCTACCGCGACGACTTTGCGCAAGGCGGGCTGGCACCCGACGTGCGGCCCTCGCGCATCCCGTTCGAGGTCGCCGGCCGTGACCTGCTGCTGATCGACGACGTTTTGTACACCGGCCGCACCACGCGCGCGGCGATGAACGAGCTGTTCGACTACGGCCGGCCGGCGCGCATCGACCTGGCGGTGCTGATCGACCGCGGCGGCCGCGAGCTGCCGATCGCCGCGCAGGTGGTCGGCCGCACCATCGAACTGCCGCCCGACGTTGGCGTGGCGCTCACGCGCGACGACGACCTCGGTTTCCACCTCACGCTGGAGCAGAGCCAGAACGATGACTAGCGCAGCCATCCGCGGCGGGGCTCGTCCATGACGGTCAAGGCCTTCGGTCGCAACCCGCAGCTCAACCGCAACGGCGAGTTGCACCATCTGTTGTCGGTCGAGGGGCTGCCCAAGGCGATCCTCGAGCGCATCCTCGCCACCGCCGACAGCTTCATCAACATCGCCGAGCGCGAGGTCAAGAGCGTGCCGCTGCTGCGCGGCACTGCCGTGTTCAACCTGTTCTTCGAAAACAGCACCCGCACCCGCACCACCTTCGAGATCGCGGCGCGGCGCCTTTCGGCCGACGTGTTCAACCTCGACATCACCCGCTCGTCCACCGCCAAGGGCGAGAGCCTGCTGGACACCATCAACAACCTAACGGCGATGCAGGCCGACATGTTCGTGGTGCGGCACGCCGCGAGCGGGGCGCCGTACCTGATCGCGCAGCACGTCGCACCGCACATCCACGTGGTCAACGCCGGCGACGGGCGCCATGCGCACCCGACGCAGGGCCTGCTCGACATGTACACGATCCGCCATTACAAGCGCGACTTCTCCAACCTGACGGTGGCGATCGTCGGCGACATCCTGCACTCGCGCGTGGCGCGCTCCGACATCCACGCGCTGACCACCCTGGGCGTTCCGGAGGTACGGGCGGTCGGTCCGCTGACCCTTCTGCCCGCCGGGCTGGAGCAGATGGGCGTGCGCGTATGCACCCGGCTCGACGAAGGCATCAGGGACGCCGACGTCATCATCATGCTGCGGCTGCAGAACGAGCGCATGCGCGGTGCGCTGTTGCCGAGTGCCGAGGAGTATTTCCACAACTACGGCCTGACGCAGGACAAGCTGCGCCTGGCCAAGCCCGACGCCATCGTCATGCACCCCGGCCCGATGAACCGCGGCGTGGAGATCGACTCGCCGGTGGCCGACGGCCGGCAGAGCGTGATCCTGCCGCAGGTGACCTTCGGCATCGCCGTGCGCATGGCCGTGATGGCGATCTGCGCGTCGTCCAAGAGCATGCACTGAGGGCGCGCCGATGAAACTCGAGATCGTCAACGGCCGCGTGATCGACCCGGCCTCTGGGCATGACGGCCCGGCCGGCGTGTTCGTCGAGGGCAGCCGCATCGTGGCCATCGGCAACCGGCCGGCAGGCTGGCAGGCCGATCGCAGCATCGACGCCGCGGGTCTCGTCGTCGCCCCTGGCCTGCTCGACCTGTCGGCGCGCATGCGCGAACCGGGCGCCGAAGGCGCGCTCAAGCAGGAGATGCGGGCCGCGCTGGCCGGCGGCGTGACCGGGGTGGTCTGCCCGCCCGACACCGACCCGCCGCTGGACGAGCCGGGCCTGGTGCGCATGCTGCGCCAGCGCTCGCGCGAGGCCGCGGGCGCGCGCATCTATCCGCTCGGCGCGCTCACCACCGCGCTCAAGGGCGAGGCGCTGGCCGAACTGCAACTGCTGCACGAAGTCGGCTGCGTGGCCTTCATGCAGACGCGGGTGCTGCCGCACGACAACAGCGTGCTGCTGCAGTCGATGCGCTACGCCGCCACCTTCGACCTGCCGCTGTGGCTGCGCCCGGTGGAAGACACGCTGGCGGGCAGCGGCGTGGCGGCTGCGGGGCCGGTAGCCGGCCGGCTGGGCCTGCCGTCGATCCCGGCGGTGGCCGAGACGGTGGCGCTGCACACCATTTTCGAGCTGCAGCGCGCCAGCGGCGCGCGCGTGCACCTGTGCCGGCTGTCGAGCGCGGCCGGCATCGAGCTGGTGCGGCGGGCCAAGAACGATGGCCTGCGCGTGACCGCGGACGTCGGCATTCACCACGTGCACCTGGTGGATGTCGACATCGGCTACTTCGACGCCAACTACCGGCTCGACCCGCCGCTGCGATCGCAGCGCGACCGCGACGCCATCGTCGCCGGGCTGGCCGACGGCACCCTCGACGCGATCTGCTCCGACCACACGCCAGTGGGCGCCGACGACAAGCTGCTGCCCTTCGGCGAGGCCGCCCCCGGCGCAACCGGGCTCGAGGTGCTGTTGCCGCTGGTCCTGAAGTGGGCGCGCGCGAGCCAGACGCCGCTGGTGCAGGCGCTCGCCCGGGTCACGCAGCGTCCCGCCGAGGTCCTCGGCGAGGACACCGGCCGCCTGCGCGTCGACGGCAAGGCCGACATCGTGGTGTTCGACCCCGACGCGCACTGGCAGCTCACCGCCGAATCGCTGGTCAGCAGCGGCCGCAATTCGCCGTTCATCGGCTACGAACTCGAAGGCCGTGCCCGCGTCACCGTCGTCGGCGGCGACGTCCGGTTCGGCGCCTGATCGCCGTTGCCGGCAGCCGCGCCGCGTCTGTGAAAATCCGCGTCCGTCCCTGATCATCGACAGCCGCCCCGCGCGGCCACTGCCCGCTGCGCCCGATGCGCTCGATCGCGATCCTCCTGGCACCCCTGCGCCTGACGCTGCTGCTGGCGCATGTGCTCGGCGGGCTGCTGGTGGCCTCGTTGGTTTTTCCGCTGCTGGCGCAGCCGACGCGCAACCGCATCAACCGGCTGTGGTCGCACAACCTGCTGCGGATCGCCGGCCTGCGGCTGCTCGTCGCGGGCGAGCCGATCGAGGCCGAGGTGGCGTCGACCGGCATCGCGGGCTGGAGCAGCGGGCGGCTGCTGCTCGCCAATCACATCTCGTGGATCGACATCTTCTCGATCAATGCGACCGTGCCGACGCGCTTCATCGCCAAGGCCGAGATCGGCCGCTGGCCGCTGGTCGGCCTGCTGGTCTCGCTCGCCGGCACCCTGTACGTGGAGCGTGGGCGGCGACATGCGGTGCACGCAATAAACCAGAAGGTGGCCGAACGGCTGAAGCAGGGCGAGACGGTCGGCGTGTTTCCCGAAGGCACGACCACCGACGGCAGCCTGCTGCTCCCGTTTCACGCCAACCTGGTGCAACCGGCGCTCGACGTCGGTGGCGAGATCCGCCCGGTGGCGCTGCGCTACACGCAGCGGGGCGCGCCGACACTGGCTGCGGCCTATGTGGGCGACGACAGCCTGGTGGGGTCGCTGTGGCGCATCATCACCACGCCGGGCCTGCAGGTGGAGGTGATCTGGTTGCCGCCGCTGGCCGCTGGCGCCGCCACCCGCCAGGCGGCCGGGCAGCAGGCCCGCGCCGCCATTGCGCAGGCGCTCGGCCTGCACCCGGCCGACCCGGCCGGCGACTTCAGAGGGTGAGAGGCAATCCGG
>Ga0209972_10002006_pt1 | contig 17039 bp, 13 predicted proteins | sample NOAtaG_7_FD_187302 | JGI IMG/M metagenome (GOLD analysis project Ga0209972, IMG submission 187302) | Freshwater lake microbial communities from Lake Erie, under a cyanobacterial bloom - NOAA_Erie_Diel1S_2200h metaG (SPAdes) (version 2) | ecosystem: Environmental > Aquatic > Freshwater > Lake ... | reverse complement strand
CCAAGGACAGGTGCTGCTGTTCTGGTCCCGCACGGCGACTGACGCAAGCGGCACGCTGCGCACGTACCTCGTGGTGGACAGGCTCTCGCTGCTGAGCAATCGGGCATCGACCCCGTTCCTCGACAGCCTGCGGCCCTACACGGCGGTGATGTCTGGTGCGCCCACTCGGGCGCTGCACGGTGACACGCCGAACGCAGCAAGCGCCTACGACAGCACGGTGTACTCGTACCTGCAGGGAGAGCGCGAGCTTGAGCGCGTCCCGGAAATGCTGGCAGAGTTCCCGACCATCGGGACCAATGGCCTGTGGACGGGCTTCCAGTTCCCCGCCAGCTTCACCGTGACGAACCCGCGCATCCGCGATAGGAACGACGTGGCGATTGTGGCGGGCCGCTTGACCGTGACGCGTATGGACATATCCTACCGCGAGACCACGGGCATCAAGGCGACCATCGAGACGGAGTACGGCGACAACCAAGTTGCGCTGGACTTCAATGGCCGCGTGCTGGGCGCAAGCAACAACCGGCTCGACGAGCAGCCGCTGAGTACGGGCTCTGTGCCTGTGTTCATCGGACGCGAGGTCCGCGAGTTCGACCTGACCATCGAGGCCAAGGACTGGCTTCCCCTGACTGTGACGGGCCTTGAGTGGACCGGCCAGTTATTCTACAACCCCCGCCGTGTATAAGGAACAAGTATGTGGCATCTAGTAGTAGCGGGCACCCTTGCAGTGATGCAGGGGAACAAGGTCCGCATGCAAGACCGCGCCGGCAACGTGCTCGGCACTGCGCGAGTCCAAGCCGCCAACACGATCCGCGAGGGCAAGAACGAAGAGCGTGCGGCCCAAGGCTCGCTGGCCCGCTTCATGCAAAGCGAGAACAACAAGCGCCGCATGAACGCCGCTGGCGAGGTCTTCAACTCCGCACAGGAGGAGCTTTACCGCACCAACGATTTCAACGTCGATAGCAGCGTAGAGCGACAACTCGCAAGCGCTGAGGTGGCCGGTGCGCTGGCCGCAAACAGCGCCTTCGCGGGCGCTGCTGGCGGTAGCTCTGACGTGCTTGCGCTGACCACCAGCCTCAAGGCTGCGCGTCAGCGGCGGTTGCAGGAAAAGCGCGAGAAGCAGATCACGTACGAGCAGGTCAAGCAGATCACCGGCATCATGCCGCAGGCTGTGGCCTCCCTCGACATGACGAGCTTCAACGACGGCATGGACCGCAGCGAAGACTGGAATCAGTACATCGACAAGAGCACCACGTCGTGGACTGGCGACTTCCTCAAGGGAGCAGCAATGGCCTACGTGAGCGGCGGTGGCGGTAACCCGTCTGTGGCTACAGGCAGCGAGGCTGTCATGGGCGCAAACATGGGGCCGCAGCTTAGCGGCGTGATCGGGCCTACCTCATACGGGGCACTCGACTCGCTGCGCGATTGGGGCATAAACCTTGGGCGGCAGAGCGCAGCAGCGTTCCGCCCCCTTCAACTGTAAGGAGACACCATGTCCGGTTGGAATGGATATTCTGAACAAGGGACCGGCTCGGAGGAGCGCGGCCCCGCGAGCTTTGCGCTGAACATCCCGGGCGTGGTGCAGTCCTCGGCAGGCCCTGCTGGCCAAGCCGTTGCTGTGCAGGGCGGTGTGCGTGGGCAGACCGCTGGCGTCACCGCAACCGTGCGCACGGAGATTCCTGCGTACGAAGACGCGACCAGCGCCCTGCTGATGAAGATGGGCGAGAAGTTCGTTGCCAAGCAGATCAACAAGAGGCGCGACGAGCAGTTCCTCAAGGGCGTACAGCAGGCCGCAAGCGGCAAGGCCCTTGTGGACATCGTCAATGAGCAGCCTTGGTACACCAAAATCTTCGGCGATGTGCCGATGGTGGAGGGCGCACGCTCGTACGAGGTGAGCACCCGCGCCTCTAAGTGGGCAGCGGAGCAGCAACTCAACATGGGCAAACTGCGCGAGGTATCGCCCGACGCGCTGCCGCAGCTTATCATACAGAGCACCGACAAGCTGCTGACGGGCGACGCCGCTGCTGACATGCAGTTCAAAGCCGAGGTGCTCAAGCGCCTGCCGGGGCTGATAGAGCAACAGACCAAAGAGCACTACAAGTGGGGCCAAGAGAAGCTGCGCAAGACAGCAGCAGACAACATCGCGGCCACAGCAACGGAAGCTCAACAGGTACTGTCCAACCCGGACCCTGCTATCAGCAGCCCGGAGACCCGCAAGGCGGTGCAGGACCGCGTGTTCGCCGCCTTTACCCCGCCTGTCGGCATGGACGACGTAGCGGCTGAGCGCATGGTCGTTGACGGTGTGATCGGCGCAGCCGAGGCCGGCAACTGGCACACCGTAGGCATCCTGCGTGAGGCTGGCGTCTTCGAGCGCCTGAGCCCTGAGAAGCGCAACCAACTGCAGAACTACATCCAGCAGCAGGCCAATGAGCACCGCACCCGCAGTGCCGCCGCGCTACCGTACAACATCAAGTCCGCCCTCCTGATGGAGGAAGCGCAGGCTGGGCGTATCAGCGCTGAGCAGTTCCTGCAGCGGGCTGAGACCCTCAACGGCGAGTTCAGCATGGAGACGGGCAACCCCGCTGCGCTGATCTCCAACCTCGAAGCCGCACGCGGCGCGGGCTCGGCAGTGCAGGCGGTGTACAACATGATCGCAGCGCAGCAGCGTGCGGCCAGTAGCAGCAGCCGCAACCCGGAAGCCGAGCGGGCCAACCTCTCGCAGGCAGCACTGCAAGGTACTCTGGGCCTCGTCATGGAGGATCGCGGCGTGAGCACGCAGGACGCCAATGACGCCTTCATCGAGAGCTTCAACGTGCTCAAGACGATGCCCAACGGCAGTGAGCGTCAGGCCCGCATGGTGATCGACAACGCGAAGTTCGGCTACACGAACCCAACGCTCAAGAAGGCGTGGGCCAGCGGCGTGACCAACCTCGGCGAGGAGCCGAGCCCCGCCTTCCTGCAGACCTACCAGAAGTGGTCCGAACTACGCAAGCACCCGGACAGCGCTGCGGCCCGTACGAACTACCTCGGCGCGGAAATGGACGCACGGCTGGAGTCCTACGACATCCTCATGCGCGGTAGCCCCGAGTCGCCGCTGACCAACTACCGCTCTGCCATGCTCGGCCCGAACAAGCCCAAGGCTCTGACCAAGGACGAGAAGGCCATGGTGCGCAAGCTCGTGGGCAGCAGCAGCGGCGGAAGCTGGAACCCCTTTGCCAACCGTGCGCAGTTCGGTCCCGAGCTTAACGCAGCGTCGGCTGAGCTTGTGCAGCGCGAGGTCGAGGGAGTCGTTGAACTGTACGCAGGCCTCGCCCCGCAACTTGGGCTCGAAGAAGTGACCAAACGTGCCATGTCCGTGTCGCAGGCCAATGGTCTCGAAGTGTACGGCGGCTACGCATGGAAGGGAAAGCGAGGACAAGTGCCCCTGACCAAGCTGGCAGACATGCCGTACAACGAACTGGACGCTGCGCTGCCGGCAGTGCTCAAAGAGCGCGGTGCGGACGAGCGCCCAGTGATCTACCGACTTGACGACGTGGGCGGGGTGGCGCAGTTCGAGGTGGTGTACACCAAGGACGGCCTGTTCAAGACCACGACGTTCAGCAGCGAAGACATCAAAGACCAACGACAGAAGTTGCTGGAGCAAAAGAACACCCGCAAAGTCACACGCCGAGACAAGCCTCCGCGCCCTGCGCCTATGACAATTGAGTAAGGAACTACATGAACATCGAACAACTGAGGGGACTTCCCCGACACGAGGCCATTAAGCGGGCCGCTGAATGGGCTGGAGTAGGCCCCGAGGTTATCGACGGTATCTGGAACACCGAGACCAAGCGCGGCACTCACCCGACCCTTATCGGCCCTCCCACCAAGTGGGGCGAGGCCAAGGGCCACTTCCAGCAACTGGACTACATCACCGAGACGTGGTCCCAGCGCTTCGGCAGGAAGCTGGACCCGATGGACTTCTACGACGGGCTGGCGATGACCGCTGCCCAACTCAAGGAGAACATGACGCGCTACGGCGACGTACGCAAGTCGGTGCTGGCGTACCACGGGGGCTCCAACGAGAAACAGTGGGGGCCTCGCACCCGCAGCTACGCGGACAAGGTGCTCGGCTCTGCGCCACAAGAAGCCGCCATGTTCGATCCGATGACAGCATCAGCAGCGTCCATCAAGGCCACGTACGAAACCCGCCCCGCAGCTACGGAAGCTGTCGGTGGCGGGTCACTTCGGGCAGCTTCCGACTTCATTGGTACTCCTACCGCTGGGTATGCTCCTGCTGCTCAAGCGCAGAGAGCAGCTTTCGAGGCTCTCGACAAGCAAGCCGAAGCCGACAAGCAGAAGCTGGCTGACAGCACTACGTTTGGCGATCAGGTAAGCGCCTCGCTGCGCAGCGCACAGACGCCTGCGTTCCGCCTAATTGCCCGCTTGCTGGGCGACGCCCCGGAGCGCGGTGAGCGTGACGAGGCGTGGCTGCAGAACTACGCCCGCAACTGGACGAAGCTAGAGAGCGGCTTCTCGGAGGCTGAGCGTGAGAAGCTGCGCGACACGATCAACGACAAGGACTATCAGCGCACGGTCATGGACATCATGGACGAGCGCGAGAACCAGAAGACCATCGGCGCACGCGGCGCTGGCTGGGCATTCGCTGCCCAGATCACGGGCGGCTTGCTGGACTACCAGAACTACCTCGTCGGCTACGGCGTGATGAAGACGATGGGCGTTGCCGGTATCGGTAGCGCACGTCTGATCTCGCAGGGCCGCGCAGGCGCTGCCGCTGCCTCAGTGGCTGCGGAGAACGTGATCGGTAACGTGGCCTACGAGGCCATGCTCGACGCGCTGGGTGAGTATCGCGGCACCGGAGACTACGCCCTCGCGGCAGTCACGGGCCTGCTGCCCTCGGCAGTGTTCAGCACGCTGGCGTATCGCGGCGCGACGCAGCAGCTTGTCGAGAACGCCAAGGCCAAGGTGCTGACGGACGTGCTGGAGAACGAGACCCGCATTGCCACGCAGGCGATCACCAACCTCGGTGAGGGCGCGACGCCCAAGGCGATCTCGGAGGAGATGCGCCGCATTGAGACGGCGGAGATCGAGGCCCGCGTGCGCGGCGCATTGGCACAGGCGGCTGACGAGGATCGCATCCCCGCGATCAACCTCGACGAGGTGGCGGCTGAGGCTGCACCCACGGAGAGTGCGATGCGTGGCGTGGAAGCCCGCGAGGTGGACCCCAACGAGGTTGACCTCAGCCTGTTCGATGCGCCTTCCAAGGACGCAGGTGAGTACACCAACTACGGGAAGCGCAACTACCTCGGCAGCGTGAACGACTTTGTCGAGTCCTACTGGAACGAGCCCAGCGCAGTGCAAGCGGCACGCGGGCAGACCGTGGGCTTTGCTGAACAGTACGGCGTGACGGTTGACCACAAGGACTTCACTAGCACCAATGGCACGAGACTCGACCCGAGCATCGAAGCTGACCCGGCGTACCGCAAGGTTGCTGAGACCGTTGAGAAGCTGCGCCAGCAGTTGATGCCGGAAGTCAGCATCTACCTGACAGGCAAGACGCCCGCTGCAAATACGCGCGGCCTGCACGTCGGGGTCAACGAGAGGCTCAGCCTGATCGGCCTACAGAAGGGCAGCGACATCGGCCTCACGGCTACGCACGAGTTCGGCCACGCCATCATCGCGCACCGGCTGCTCAAGGCCAGCCCCGAGGTCCGCCAGCGCATGCTGGACGCCTTCGACGCATGGTCGCAGCAGTACAGCAAGCGCGGCCCCGGTGAAGCCCGCGTAGCCAACCTGCAGCGCAGTCCCATCAGCGGACAGATGATCCGGGACAGCCGCGTAAGCGACACGCTGATCGACGGTGACGAGCTTACGACCTCGCTGCGCGGACTGCTGTCCTCCTCTGCCGGTGCGGACTACGCCCGGTACTTCGGCAACTTCGATGAGTTCTCTGCGGAGCAGTTCGTCAAGTTCGTCGAGGACAACGTCATCAATCCGGGCTCGTCCAAGCTGACGGTGCCTCAGCAAGTAATGCTCGCCATCAAGGACATGATTAAGATGTTCTTGGCGCTGTTCAAGGAGGCGAAGGACGACGGGCTGCTGGCCCCGAGCACTGCCTTCAAGGACTTCTTCGACGAGATTCTCGAAACCGTGCCTGGTAACGTGGCACCCGGTGTCGGCAAGGCCGATGGCGTCATGCCTACCGAGAGCGCGATGGCGATGCCTGCTGGCGGCTTCAAGGGTCCGCAGATGACCTCGCCCGCAGCGCCGCGCATTGCGGCTGCTGACTGGCAGCTTGCCACGAAGTACGGCCTCGACAAGATGCCGCAGACCACGCCGATGGAGAAGGCCGAGTTCAAGGCTGTGCTGGACATCTACCGCAAGGCGGAGGTCTGGGCGGCGAACAACCCGGTGGACGAGGGTCGCCTGAACACCCTGCTGAACAACAGCGCGTTCCAGAGCCTGACCAGCACGAGCATGCAGCTTGCCATGAGCCAGAACCCTGTGGCGCGTATGGTGGCGGGCACGCTGCTGGAGAACACCACGGGTGCTGTGGGCCGGCGCAGCACTGCTGCCCTGTCCAAGTTCATGCACGAGCAGACGTTCATCGGCAACTCGATCAACGAGTTCGAGAGCGCGTTCTCGTCGTGGGCCAAGGCCAACGGACACAGCAGCGTCAAGGCCAAGGTGGACAACCTCGTTGGCGGCGACCTGTACCCAGCCTTCAACAAGCTGGTGGCTGAGGAGATCGAGGCGCGGCGCGGGACGGGCGGCAAAACCAACGCGCACCCCGCTGTGCAGCGTGCCGCTGACGCCATCGAGGCGAGCTACGAACGCATGCGCGTGGCACAGGTGCAGACCAAGACGGTCGGCTTCGCCCGCCTGCCGGAAAGCTCCCGTGGCTACATGACGCACGTCATTAGCAAGGAACGCTTGATGACCATGACGGACAGCGAACAGCGTGCGTTCATCAACCTTCTGACCGAGCAGTTCCAGCAGTACGAGGGCTTCGACCTCGCGTTCAGTCAGGAGCTTGCCCGCAAGTACCTCGACCATGCCCGCGTCAACGCGCTGGGCGGGCACGAGATTCCCGCGAACATCCACAACCCGCAGTCAGCCGACATGGTGCGCGGTGCGCTGGAAGCGATGGGCATGAACCGCGAACAGGTCAACCTGATGATGACCAAGTACAGCGCGGGTGGTCCGAGCCACACGAAAAAGCGCCTCGACCTCAACCTGAACCAGCCGTATCCGGATGGTATGGGCGGCGAGGTGCGTCTGCTGGACTTGTTCGAGACGGACCAACTGCAGATTCTGCGCAACTACTCGCGCCGCGTGAGCGGTGAGGTAGCGCTTGCACAGCACGGCGTCATGGGCTCACAAGGCTTGGCACTGCTGCGTCGGGCGCTAATGTTCGGGGACCACGGTCCTCGCGTTGAGCAGCCACGCGTGATGGAAGCGTTCGACCAAGTCGGCGCTGAGTTCCTCGGACGCCCGTTTGGCGACAACAACAACAAGTGGCTCGACAGGGCCATGACTGCCAACGCCGCTGCGCGTCTGGGCGGGATGGTGTTCAATCAGGTGGGTGAGGCGATCAACATGTTCGTACACCTCGGCGTCGGCCATGCCTTCTCTGGCATTGCCAGCATGCCGCGCTTGCGCGGTGAGCTTATCGCTGCGGCCAAGGGTCAGCCTGTGAAGAACGGAATCCTGTCCTCGCTGGAGCAGTGGGGCGGTACGGGCGAGTTCGGTAGCGAAGGCTACAAGCTCGTCATGCCGTTCGACGAGCCCAACAGCGCGTACCGCAGCTATGGTGCCGACACCGTGACCACGCTGGATCGCGTGCTGCGCTCTGCAAGCCACGCCCAAGGCGTGCTCAGCGGCTGGCGCATGGTGCATGCGGCGCAGACCCGCGCTGCTGCAGAACAGATCGTGCTCAAGTCCGTGCGCTACGTGCGTGATGGTATCGAGGACGCCGCGCTGCGCGACATGGGCATCACGCCGCAGATGGCTGCGCGGATCAAGAAGGAACTGCCCAACGTGGCAACCTTCGACGCTGCTGGTCGTGTGCAAACGCTGGACTTCACCAAGGCGCAAGACCAAGAGCTTGCCCGCGATTGGGCGCAAGTCGTACTGCGCGGCTCCCGCCAGATCATTCAAGGCACCTTCATCGGCGAGACCGGGAAGTGGGCACACGATGGCTGGCTCAAGCTGCTGACGCAGTTCCGCACCTTCTCGCTGACCTCAATGGAGAAGCAGTGGGCGCGGGGCCGCGAGAACGCAGGCGGCGGGTTCAAGGGCACGTTCGCCATGCTGGGCATCATGACCGGCGCGATGGCGGCGGCGTTCCCGATCTACTACGCACGGGTGATGGTGGCGGCACAGGGCCGGCCTGACCGTGAGGAGTACATCCGGGAGCGGCTGGAGCCCGGTGCGGTGGCACGCGCTACGCTGAACTACATCCCGATGTCCGGCCTGCTGGGTGACTTCCTCGACGCGTCAAGCGCTGTTGGTGGGGGCATCTACGAGGGCATCACGGACGAGAAGCTCCCGACGTGGGCGCAGCCCAGCGGTGGCCGCGCAGGCAGCGGGCAGGACTTCGTGGGCGGTGTGGTAGCGCCCTCTGTGTCCTACGTGGACGACGCCTACAAGGCGCTGCAAGACCTCGACAATCCGCACAAGGCTGTGCAGATGTTGCCGGGGAGTCGCATCTGGTGGTTGCAACCTGCAATCAACGGACTGCGGCCCGAGTGAGTGGAGGGGCTTCGGCCCCTCTCATTCGGTACATATTTAGACAACGAAATTCTTAGGAGTACCTATGGCCGAGACGCTTTTGGCGACCAATCGCTTCCCCGGCGATGGAGTCACCACACAATTCCTTATCACGTTCGCAGGGGGCTTCATCGAGCGAAGCCATGTGCGGGCGTTCATCGAAGACAACGCAACGCGTGCGCGTCTCTCCGAGATCACGATCACTCCCGGTATGTGGATCGACGACGCGAACATCGACCTCGGCGTAGCCGCAGCGATCGGACAGAACGTGCTGATCCTACGCGATACCCCCAAGGACGGCCCGCTGGTGGACTTCACCAACCGTAGCCGCATTACCGAGGCCAACCTCGACAAGATTGCAAAGCAGGCCGTATTCAGCGCGGCTGAGTCCAGTGACGCGACTAGCGCTGCTGAGGTGCAGAACATATACATAGCCGCTGGCACTGCTACGGCGGCAGCAGACACGGCAGTAGCATCTGCGACTGCTGCTGGTATCTCCGCAGATGAGGCAGCCGCCTCGGCGGCTTTGATTAATACGGCCAACTTTGCGACGGTGGCGCAGGGCCTACTTGCCGAGAGTGCACTGCAGCCAGGAGAAGCCGCTTCTCCTGCTCAAGGGGCCCTTGCTAACTCTGCTCTACAGCCGGGCGCTATCGGCACGAGCGTACAAGCATTTGATGCCAATACCGCCAAGACAAACCTAACGCAAAACTACTCCAAGGCACAAAGTGGCAGCATCGTGGCTCTCACAGACGGCGCTTCTATCAGCCTCGATCTGGCACTTAGCAATAACTTTAGCGTAACCCTTGCGGGTAGCCGCACGTTGGCTAATCCGACCAACGTCACGCCGGGCCAAAGCGGCATCATTATTGTCAACCAAGACGCAACAGGTAGTCGCACTCTTTCGTACGGCAGTAACTACAAATTTGGCGGTGGTATTGCACCAGTCCTATCTCCTACGGCCAACGCCCAAGATGCACTCACGTACTTCGTTATTTCCAGTACGCGCATCTGGGTGTCTCTTGTAAGAGGTATTGCATGATTGTTCCAGGCACCCTAACAGCTATGGCGTTGGCCGTAACAACGCTACGTGTAGAGTACCTTGTCATTGCAGGCGGCGGTTCTGGTGCCTCCAACAACACAAGTGGCGCTAGTTCTGGTGGTGGCGGCGCTGGTGGCTACCGAAACTCTGTTAGTGGGGAACTCTCTGGTGGTAACTCCACAGCAGAGACACCTCTATACCTGACATTTGGTGTACCTTACAACGTGCGCGTGGGCCTTGGTGGCACCGCTCCTGGCGCAAATACACAGACTAGTGGAAGCGACGGACAGTCCTCTACTCTTGCCACAATAACTTCTATAGGCGGCGGGGGCGGTGGTGCGGGTAGTGGTCGAAGTGGTGGATCAGGTGGTGGCGGTGCTACTGGTGGCGCTTCTGGCGGCTCTGCTATAACTGGCCAGGGCTTTGCAGGTGGCTCCGGCGAACCTGGAGGTAACCTCAAATCCGGTGGCGGTGGTGGTGCGGGCGGTGCGGGTGAATCCGGCTCAGGCAACGCCACGGGGGGGCCTGGTCTCTATAGCAGCATTACGGGTACATCAGTACCGCGTGGTGGTGGTGGGGGCGGGGGTCGCTTCAACGGAGGTCTTGGTACTGGTGGTGTAGGGGGTGGCGGTAATGACTCAACTTCTGGGGCAGGTGCTAATGGCACGGCAAACACTGGCGGCGGGGGCGGTGGTGCACGTCTTGGAGAGCAGCCCGGCAGTGGTGGTTCTGGTGTTGTCATAGTTCGCGTACCAAGTTGGGTAAAGGTCAGCTTTAGTGCTGGCTGCACCGTCAGCACAACGGCTGTCGGTGGCTTGACCGCCTACCGCGTAACCGCGACCGCGACATCAGGCGAAACTGTTACCTTTAACATTTAAAAGCATGAACAAGCAAACCCTCTCTGAGTTGGCTCCTGCCGCTCCACCTACAGCCGTCACCGGCCTGCAGGTCCTGGGCATCCCTCTATCGGAGGTGGTGCTTCTTCTCAACGCCTTGTATATCATCCTCGGTATCGCATGGCTGATCTACAAAGCATGGAGGTCTCACGACAATGGCCGCTTCCGAAACCCTCCTGAATGATCTGCACAACATGGTCGCCAAGACGCTTGCACACAAGATGCAAGTGCGCGAGGTGACCAAGATCGTGCGGGTTGACGGTGAGCAAACTGCCGTCAAGGAGACGGTCGAGCCCACCGCAGCCGAGATTGCTGCGGCGATCAGTTTCCTCAAGAACAACAACATCACGGCAGTGCCAGAAGAAGACTCGGCCCTCGCTGAACTGCAGAGGCAGGTCGCCGCCGCACGGGCCAAGCGCAAGCCGGCCCTCCCTGATCCGCACGCAAGCATGCCCGAGGGTATGCACTGATGGCAAAAGAGTCAAGTCACGCCGCCCTAATACGGTGGCAGAAACTCAAGCTCGTGCAGGAGCACTACGCTGACTTCATCCCGTTCCTTGAGGACGTGATGGAGCTTCTCGGCTTCTCCACGACTGAAATTCAGCGAGACATCGCACGCTTCATCGCGCACGGCCCGCACTACCTCATGGTGCAGGCGCAGCGCGGTCAGGCAAAGACTACCATCAGTGCTGCCTACGCGGTATGGTGCCTGATCCACGATCCTCGGCACCGCGTGCTGATCGTATCGGCTGGCGGCTCACAGGCTTCTGAGATTTCCACGCTGATCGTGCGCGTCATCATGACGATGCCGCTGCTGGAGTGCATGCGCCCGGACACAACCAACGGCGACCGCAGTTCCGTCGAGCACTTCGACCTGCACTACTCCCTCAAGGGCGTGGATAAGTCTCCGAGCGTGGCCTGTGTGGGCATCACGTCCAACTTGCAGGGCAAGCGTGCGGACTTGCTGATCGCTGACGACATTGAGTCCTCCAAGAACTCGATGACTGCCATCATGCGTGCGCAACTCGCGCACCTGACGCTCGACTTCACGTCGATCTGCTCTACTGGCCGCATCCTGTGGCTCGGCACCCCGCAGAGTATGGAGTCCATCTACAACGCCCTCCCCGGGCGTGGTGTGACTGTCCGTATCTGGCCCGGGCGCTACCCCACACCCAAGGAAATCGGCAACTACGGTGAGCACTTGGCTCCGCTGATCCTCCGCAAGCTGCAGGAGAACCCCGGACTCGCGTTCGGCGGTGGCCTCGCAGGCGATGTCGGCCAACCTCTGGACCCGCAACTGCTCAATGAGCAGAAGCTACAGGCCAAGGTGCTGGATCAGGGCATCAGCTACTTCCAGTTGCAGCACATGCTGAACACCCGGCTGGCGGACGCGCTGCGCTTTCCGCTCAAGCCGGATCAACTGGTCGTGATGCGCGTGCAGGACCGCATGCCGATGGTCGTGGTGCGCGGATTCTCTGGCGCACAGCAGCGCGACTGTCACGTTGCTGGCTTCGCCTTCAAGCTGACCATCCCGCACGAGGTCTCGCCCGAGACTGCGCCCTTGCAGGGCGTCGTCGCCTACATCGACCCCGCTGGTGGTGGCGTGAACGCCGACGAAACCGCGTATGCAGTGACCGGATTCCTCAACGGCAACGTCTATCTGCTGGATGTGGGTGGCGTGCCCGGGGGCTACAGCCTCAACACGCTGGAAAACCTCGCTGAGCGCCTCGCTCGGTGGAAGCCCAGCCGCGTTATCATCGAGAAGAACATGGGCTACGGTGCATTCCGTGAGGTGTTCATCCCGATACTCGCGCAACAGCACAAGTGCCACGTCGATGACGACATGGTGCATGGTCAGAAGGAACTTCGTATTATCAACACCCTTGAGCCCATCATGGGCCGAGGTGCGCTGATCGTAAACGAGAGCCTTGTCGAGCGCGATGAGGAAGACTGCAGCCGCTACTCCGCCAAGGACAAGCGCAGCTACAGCTTCTTCTACCAGCTTGCCAAGATCAGCCGCGACCGCAACTCCCTGTTGCACGATGACCGCCTCGACGCTGTCGAGGGCGCTGTCCGCTACTGGCAGCAGTTCATCGCGCAGGATCAGGCTGAGGCTGTCAAGCGCCAGCGCGACGCGGAGTACCAGAAGTTCATCAAAGACCCGCTCAACCACAACAGGTACAACCCACCTACCGCCCGTAAGGGCATACTCGCCCGCTTCAAGCGGTAAAGGAAACACATGCGACTCGACGCTCTCCCCTCCCCCGGCTTTATCCCGAGCGGCCCTGCCCTGCAAGCCGCTGCCGTGAAAGCCATCAGCTACGTGGAAGTCATGGCCGACCTCAAGGGTGGCCGCACTGAACAGGCCCGCACGCTGGATACCTTCCTCGTGGCCTGCCGCACCAGCATCAGCACGTTCATTGACTCGGTCGTTCCGACCTTCGCCTCTGGCCTGCTGGACCGCAGCGACAACCCGCGCCGTATCACCCTGACGTTCAGCGAACCGCTGCAACCGGATGTGGTGCCTGCCGTGTCGGCCTTCGTTGCCACGCTCGGCGGCGCGGCTCTGACTGAGACCGCTGTCACGATTGTTGGCAACCGCGTGCACATCGACCTCGCTGCCGACGTGGCCGCTGGCACCCTGCAGATCGCCTACACCCAGCCTGGTACGAACGGCCTGCGTGACCTTTCCGGCAACCTCGTGGCAAGCATCACCGCTACCACGATCACCAACCAAGCCTAATGAATAAGCTCCGCGCCTTCGCAGCCGCCACGGCGGTGAGCGTAGCGGGGCTCTCAGCCATTGTCCTCCATGAGGGCAAAGTCAATTCCGCGTACCCTGATCCCGCCCACGGCTGGGCTGTGCCTACCATTTGCATCGGACACACAGCAACAGCCAAGCGGGGTCAGTGGCTCTCGGATGACGAGTGCTTGGACCTGCTAAAGCAGGACGCAGCCGAAGCCGCAGGTCATGTGCTGCGCCTGTCCAAGGTGCCCCTCTCGCAAGGCGAGTTGGACGCCTACACCAGCTTCGTGTTCAACGTCGGTGCCGGTGCCTTCGCCCGCTCGACGCTGCTCAAAGAACTCAATGCCGGCAACCGCGTGGCTGCTTGCAACCAGCTTACCCGCTGGACGTACGCCGGAGGCCAGCAGCTTCCGGGCCTTGTAACCCGCCGCAAAGAGGAGCGTGCCCTATGTCTGCGCAATATTCAGTCTCCGAGGAACGCCACGGCGACGAGCTAGACGGGCTGCAGGCGCTCTGCTTGTCCGCGGATGACCCCGTGGCCCCAGCCCCCGGCCAACGCTGCTGGGTGGCCCGGGAAGACGGCTTGGCGGCGGTGGCCTTCATCATCATGCGCCCCGCCTACCCGGGCTGCTGGTATCTCGTGCGTGCCGGCACCAGCCCACAGCACATCAACCGCGGCTTATATAAGCGCCTGCTTAGGTGCGCCTTCGCCGCTGCCCGTCGTGCCCAGATCACCGAAGTGGTGACTGACACCGCAGCATGGAACCTCGCCTCGGCCAACGGTCTGATCGGTGCTGGCTTCAAGCTGTACTCTCCCCGCCACAAGTGGGGCTGGGAAGACGGCCTGTACTGGAGGAAGACCCTATGACCCGCTACTTCATTGCCGCCCTGCTGGCGCTGTGCTTCGTGCTGGGCGGCTACGCCTACTGGACCGAGGGGCGTTTAGACGATGCCCGTAAACGCGCCGAGGAGGCCGAATTCGCTAATCGAGAATTGCGAACGGCGTTTAACGAACAAGCCGAGGCCAAGAAGCGCTCCGACGCCGCCCTGTCCAAACGCCTACGCGCTGCCCAAGCCGAGGCCCAGAAACGAAAGGAGGAGCACGATGCTCTCAAAGCCGTCCTTGATGCGGCACGCGATTGGAGCAATGCTCCTGTGCCTGCTGGTGTTGCTGACTGGCTGCGCGACGCCCCAGCCCCGGGTGGAGTACGTCCGTGAGTACCCGCCTGCGGAACTCCTACGCGATTGCCCTGCTGTGCCTTATAACGGTGACGGCAGCAACGGATCGGTGGTCCAGCATATTGCTGATCTCCGCCATGCTCTGCGCGAATGCGCTGCTGACAAGACTGCCCTGAGAGACTGGGCCCGAGACCCTAAATGAAATTTACCGTTATCTCCGACAGTGCAGGCACCTTACGCCTAATCCCCAGCGGGGCCTACGAGCTATCACACGGGGAGTTCGTTGGCGCCCAAAACGGCCAGCGGCGCGACCTACTGGCGCATCCTGACCGCATCTTCCTGTATGACGGGGACTTCTACGCATCCAATGGTACTCGCCTAGTCGCTCTGCAGGGGCAGGGGCAATACGCCTTGGGCGCTGGCAACCTAAGCCCCGTCTACTTGGTGAACGCAACTCGCAGCCTCGTTGACGCCGCAGGTAACGTCGTTGGCTCGGTGGGGGGTGGTGATGCCCTTCCTGAATACTCAACCTTCGCCGATCTGCCAGCAGGTGCCGCTGGTGACCGCGCCCTAGTGCTTACTGCTACTGGTGTGCCCTTCATCAACAGGAAGGAAGCGGGCCTCTATCGCAAAGGGGCCTCCTCGTGGGACTACGTCGGCGCTGTGCCTGACGGCTACTTCACCGACAACGTGCTGCGGTTCTTTGACAATGCCGACCCGACCAAGCAGGTCGCGCTGGAACTCGGAGGCATCACCAGTGGGACTACGCGCACTGTGACCCTGCCGGACAAAAGCGGCACCCTCGCTATGCTTGATGACGTGGCCCCCGGCCCTCAGGGGCCTGTTGGTCCCCAAGGGCCTACGGGTGCAACAGGTGCTGCAGGGCCAGAAGGCCCACAAGGCATTCAGGGTCTGCAGGGCATCCAAGGCCCAGCCGGCCCCACGGGCGACGCCGGCCCACAGGGGATACAGGGTATCCAAGGACCGGCAGGCCCCACCGGGGATACTGGTCCGCAAGGCGTGCAAGGCGTGCAAGGACCCGCTGGTCCTGCCAATACCCTGTCCATAGGGACAGTTGGCACCGGAACCGCCGCAGCTACCATCACCGGCACGGCACCTGCCCAAGTCCTGAACCTCACCCTACCCCAGGGTCCGGCTGGCGCGGACAGCACCGTTCCCGGCCCGACTGGGCCGGCCAACAGCCTAGCCATTGGCACAGTGACCACAGGCGCGGCTGGTAGCTCCGCTGCTGCCTCAATCACTGGAACTGCGCCTAGTCAGACGCTGAACCTTACCATCCCAAGAGGAGACCAAGGGATACAGGGTATCCAAGGCATCCAAGGCCCGGCAGGGGCTGGTGGCTATACGTCGGTGCTGATCCCCTCGAACGTCGTCTATAACAGTGCCACGATTACAACCGCAGCCAACATCGAGGCCAATACCAATAGCTCCGACGTGTGGACGATCTCGGTGCCTGCTGGGCACACGCTGATCGTTCGGGCCATCTTGGCGCTAACTACTGCGGCAGCGACCACTGGTGTGGCCCTTGGCGTTAACGCCACGGCTGGTACTGGTACGGTGGACCTCAAGCTTACGTCCAAGGTGTCCGTTCCGGTTACCAACGCGGCGGCTGCAACAGAGGTTGCCCGAAGCCGTAGGGTCAGCACCACGACTGCCTCAGCCAATATCGGCAACGCTATCCTTAACACGGCCAGCACGACCGACCAAGGTGCCGATCTGATCGCTGTGCTCGTGAATCGTGGGACTGATGCCGCTACGTTCCGCATCAAGGTTGGTTCGGAGGTAGCCTCATCAGCCGTAACGGTGCTTGCTGACAGCCTCATCGAGTACTCACTGGCTGCCATCTAAGCCTAAGCTCGGAGGTCGGGCCTAAATTTGGGTAGCATACGCGAAGGGGGCCCTCCGACTCCAAGCCTCACCGTTTCCCCCATGCCGGGGCCTCGTGCGTGCGTGCGCGTAACGTGCGCGTCGAATTTCGCGCGTATGAGCGTGCGCGTGCCTGCATGCTGCCCTACCCCTTGGCTCGGCGAGAAAAGCGCCCATAGGCCCGGGAAAGGGCCTTGCTGAGCCTTTAGGAACGCGTGCGGGAGTGCTCCCGGTGAGCTTGACGCGTGCGTAGGCGCGGGCGCATCTGTCTGCGGCTACGCAGCTAAGGCTTCACCGGAATATCCCTAAGGCTCAGTGGGTTATTGTGACCGGATTGACGGGAGGGATTCGGTACATATGTAGATGAAGCAATCCGTGCACTTCATTGGTGCATGATGCATCTATTGCAGCGCTAAGGCTCAGAGCCGACCCGGCAGGGTCAGGGGCTCAGGGCTCACAGGGAAGCACCCGAGGGAAGCACCCGAGGGAGCACGCACGCGCATACCCGGGAGAGTGCGAG
>Ga0209972_10002003_pt1 | contig 17061 bp, 16 predicted proteins | sample NOAtaG_7_FD_187302 | JGI IMG/M metagenome (GOLD analysis project Ga0209972, IMG submission 187302) | Freshwater lake microbial communities from Lake Erie, under a cyanobacterial bloom - NOAA_Erie_Diel1S_2200h metaG (SPAdes) (version 2) | ecosystem: Environmental > Aquatic > Freshwater > Lake ... | reverse complement strand
CTCGCCGAGGGCCTGCGCCGCTTGCTCCGCCATGCGCCCGGTGACCCGCGCGCGCACCTCCGGCGCGCCGTCGCCCGGGTCGAGCTTGCCCCCGGGGAAGACGGTCGCGCCGCCCATGAACTGGATGCGGTGCTGCCGCTGCACGAGGAAGACCTCGACGCCTACGGCGCCATCGCGGAGCAGGATGACGGTCGCCGCTGGGACCGGAACCGCGCCGTCCCGCAGCGGATCGATGTCGAGCATCAGTGCTTCTTGAGCGCGTCGATGGAGAGCGCGCCGAGCTCGGCGTAGAGGTGCACGTTCGCGACGATCGCCTTCTCGAAGACGCCGAGGTGCATCGACTCGTCGGGCCCGTGCGCGCCGGTCGCCGGGTCCATCACGCCGTTGAGGATGAGCGGGCGATCGCCGTAGCGGCGCCCGAAGAGCGCGACGAAGGGGATGGTCCCGCCGACGCCGATCTGCAGGAGCGGGCGTCCCCAGGCCTTCTGATAGGCCCGATCGGCCGCGGCGAACGCCGGCCCGCGCGGGGTGTAGAGCCAGGGCAGACCGGGCTTGCCGCGCCGCTCGACGCTCACCTTCACGCCCGCGGCGCCCGCCTTCAGCACGGGCTCGACCGCGGCGTAGAGCTCGTCCGGCTCCTGGCCTGGGGCGACCCGGAACGAGAGCACCGCGCTCGCCTTGCTGCGTACCGCGTTCTTCTCCGAGCCGGGCTGGGGCAGCGAGGTGGACAGCACGGTGACGGCCGGCTGCCGCCACACCCACTCGGCCGGCGGCTTGCCGCGATCGGGCAGCGGCTCGACGCCCTCGACGAGGCGCGCGTCCTTCTTCACCGTCGCGGCGCTGAGCGGCACGTCCCACGCGGCGCGGCTCCACGCCTCGGGCACGCTCTGCCGGCCGAACTTCAGCCGCCCGTCCTCGTCGGTGAGGTTGGCGATGATCCGCGCGAGCGCGATGGCCGGATCGGGCACGAGGTTGCCCCAGAGCCCGGAGTGCACGTCGCTGCGCATCGACTCGCAGGTGATCTGCACCTCGAGCAGGCCGCGCAGCGAGGTCGTGAGGCCGGGGATCTCCGGCGAGGGGTTCTCGCAGTCGGTCAGCACCATCACGTCGGAGGCGAAGGCCTCGGGGTAGGCGTCCATGAAGCGCTCGAGGTTCGGCGAGCCGATCTCCTCCTCGCCCTCGATGAGCAGGCGTACGTTCACCGGCAGCGCGCCGGTCTCTTCCTTCCAGGCCGCGATCGCCGCGAGGTGCGAGACCCAGCCGCCCATGTCGTCGGCCGCGCCGCGGGCGTAGATGCGCTCGCCTTCGCGGCGCACCACGTGGGGCGGCGAGGTCCAGGGCTCGTTCTTCACCGGCTGCAGATCGAGGTGCCCGTAGATGAGGACCGTGGGCAGCGTCGGGTCCTGCACGAACTCGGCGACCACGCAGGGCAAGGCCCCCTCGAGCTCGAGGAGCCGCACCCCGCTCATGCCGAGCGCGCGCAGATCCGCGGCGATGCGCTCGGCGAGCGCCCGCACGTCCGGGTGGTGCGCCGGATCGCTGGAGATGGCCGGATGCGCGAGGTACTCGCCGAGCCGGCGGAGGGTGTCGTCGAAGCCGCGCCGCGCACGGGCCGCGACGAGATCGGAGCGGGGATCGGTCATGGCCGGGATTGAAGGCCCAACCCGCACGTCGATGCAAGCCCGAGCGTACGGCCCGGTGCACCGCCGCGTGCCACCTGCCGGGCGCCGCGGGCCATGCCGCCATGGTCACCAAGGGCCGCGGCGGACACGGCCGCCCCGGCGGCCGGGCCCTCAGCGGCGGACGAGCACGAACCAGAAGTCCAGCATGCGGTCGGCCTCGCCCTCCCCGGTCGAGGCGCGGCCGATCGACACGTGCTCGCTCACCCGGCGCATGAAGTCGCGGGTGCGGTGGTAGACGAGTCGCTGCAGGCCGTAGGAGTTGGGGACCACCGCGGGCCAGCCCTCGGGGAGCGGCGAGCCGGCCTCGGGGACGAGGTGGTAGTCGATGACCACGCCGCCGCGCTCGGCCCAGCGCGTCTGCCGCTCGGGCTCCACGCCCGGCGCGTCGGTCTCGTAGGCGACGAAGTAGCCGGGCCGGATGAACCAGGCGGCGGACTCGTTGTAGCCCACCACCTCGCCCGGCTTGCCCTGCTTCGTGAAGCGCTTCTCGAAGTCCTGAAAGCGCCGGAACGGCGGGATGGTGTTGCGGCCCGGGTGGTGCACCGCGGTGCCGGGCGCGACCGCGTCGGGGACGAAGTGCGAGAGCCGCAGCCGCGGCGCGCTCGCGGAGAGATCCCAGAGCCGCATCTGCTGGGCCCGATCGAGCCCGAGCGCCTCGCGCTCCCGCGTCTGCGCATCGAGCGCGTCGAGGTGGCGCGCGATCGCGCCGATGTCGGTGTCGTCCTTCGCGAGCAGCTCCACGAGCGTCATGGCGGCCGCAGGATACGGGAGCGGCCGCCGCTTCGTCGCCGCTTTCTTGCGCCGCGCGATCGCCCTCGGGTATCCGACGATCGAGGCGAGTCAGGTCCGGCGAACGCGAAGGCGCCGGAGAGCTCGCCCCGGAGGCGTCCATGCAGCGCACGTTCGGCGGGCTCTTGCTCGCGCTGTCGATCTGTTCCGTCTCGGTGCCCGGAGGGTTCGTCCGCGGTCAACGCGCGCCCTTGCCGGTCGCGGTCGGCGACACCGGCACGCGGGTCGGGGACGCGCGCGTGGCCGATGCGCTCGAGGACGCGCTGCACCGGGCGATCGCGCGCGAGTCGAGCCGCCTCGTCGAGGCCCGCCCCGCGAGCGCCCGCTTCGTGCTCACCGCGTCGGTCACCGAGCTCGAGGTGCGGCCGGGCGAGCCGGAGCACGAGGTGCGCATCGCCGTCTCGCTCGTCGTCGCCGACCGGGGCGGCTCGGTGCGGGCGATGCTCAGCGGGCGTGCCGGGGCGCGCGGCGATGGCGATCCGGCCGAGCTCACCGAGGACGCGCTCTTCGCCGCGGTGCGGAGCGCGATGCGCCCGCTCGGCGACTCGCTCCGATGAAGGCCGAAGCCCGTTTCGCAGACTTCCTTGACGGATCGGGCGACGGAGCTAAGAAGGCGGCCCACCGCGAGGCCAGCCTCGTGGCACGGGCACTCCTCGGTCCCCCGAGGAGGTTCGCTCGGGGATCGTCTAAAGGCAGGACAACGGATTCTGATTCCGTTTATCTAGGTTCGAATCCTAGTCCCCGAATCGGCTCCCCTCGCTCTGCTACCTTCGCTGCTCTGACATCTCTGGCCCCATCGTCTAGTGGTTAGGACATCGGCCTCTCACGCCGGTAACCGGGGTTCAAGTCCCCGTGGGGTCGTCCAGCCCGCGCAAGAGAAAGCGCCTCCGCTCCGCATCCTGCCCGCCGCATTCTGTGGCGCCGATGCGGTCGAGGTGGCGCCGCGCCTCCTCGGCAAGCTGCTCGTGCAAGGCGCCATCGCGCTGCGAATCACCGAGGTCGAGGCCTATCCGCCCGGCGACGCCGCGAGCCACTGCCGCGCCGGACGCACCGCGCGGAACGCGCCCATGTGGGGCCCGCCGGGGCACGCCTACGTCTACCTCTGCTACGGCCTGCACCGAATGCTCAACGTCGTGACGAACGCCGAGGGCGTCGGGGCGGCCGTGCTCGTGCGCGCCGCCGAGCCGGTCGCCGGCCTCGAGGCGATCCGGGCGCGCCGCGGCGGCAAGGATGGCCCCGCGCTGCTCACCGGACCGGGCAAGGTCGGGGCGGCGCTCGCCCTCGGCATCGGGCACAGCGGCTCACCGCTTTTCGGCGGCGGCGCGGTCGATCTCTGCGATGCGCCGGAGGTGCACGACGTGCTCGTCGGCCCGCGCATCGGCATCGAGTTCGCGGGCCCCGCGGCCCGCCGCGCGCCGCTCCGCTTCGCGGTTGCCGGCTCGGAGTGGGTGAGCCATAGGCAGGGCCTCCGCTGAGGCCGCTGATGTTCACCCCCCGCTCCAACTCGGTCGCGCTCACCGACGGCATCCGCGTCAAGGTCGAGAGCCGCTACCTCCCCGAGCAGTCCTCGCCCCGCGTCGGCCGCTACGTCTGGGCGTACACCGTTCGCATCGAGAACGAGGGCGCGCGCGCCGCGAAGCTGGTCTCGCGCCACTGGATCATCACCGACGGCCGCGGCGGCATCGAGGAGGTGCGCGGCCCCGGCGTGGTCGGCGAGCAGCCCCACCTCGAGCCGGGCGAGCGCTTCCAGTACACGAGCGGCTGCGTGCTCACCACCACGAAGGGCAGCATGCGCGGCTCCTACCAGATGGTCCGCGACGACGGCACCGAGTTCGAGGCGGAGGTCGCGGGCTTCGCGCTCGAGCTGCCGCCGACGCTGAACTGAACCACCGCTCAGCCGGCGATGGGGATGAGCTCGCGGAGGGCGCGGGCGCGCTCGCGGGCCAAGGGGACGCGGGGCTTGTCCGGGTGGTGCAGGATCATCTCGTAGGTGCCTGCGCCGCTCGGCTCGAGCGCCGCGATGGCGTCGAGGCGGACGAGGTAGCCGCGGTGCGAGCGGAAGAAGCCCGGGGGCAGGCGCGCCTCGACCGCCCCGAGCGAGAGGTCGAGCGCGAAGCGATCGGCTGCGGTGACGGCCCAGACGAGCTCGTCCTTCATCTCGAACCAGATCACGTCCTTGACGTCGAGCACGACGAACTGCCCGCGGCGGCGGACCGCGAGGCGTGAGAGCGTCGCCTCGCCCGGGGCCTGGCCCGCTCCATCGGCGGACTCCGCATCGGCCTTGGCGAGCCGGGCGCGGATGCGCTCGACCGCGGTCTTCACCCGGCCGAGGCGCGCGGGCTTGAGCACGTAGTCGACGACGCCGACCTCGTAGCCGCGGAGCGCGCCTTCGTCGTGCGCCGAGACGACCACGACGGCGAGCTGCGGGTCCTTGGCGAGCAGCGCCTCGGCGAGCGAGAGCCCGTCGGGACCGGGCATCCGCAGATCGACGAAGACCGCATCGAGCGGCTCCTCGGGCAGGCGCTCGAGCGCATCGGGCGCGCTCTTGGCCTCGGCGACGACCTCGACCCCGCCGACCTGGCCGAGGAGGAACTTCAGCTCGTCGCGTGCGAGCGGCTCGTCGTCGACCACCATCACCCGGAGGCTTCGGCCCATGTTCATTCCCCCTCCAACGGCGCTGCGAGCGGCGTGCGTCCCGCGGCGGGCCGAGCGGCTTCGAGCGCGACCCGAGCGGGCCCGAGCGGGATGCGAACGGTCTGCACCGCACGGCCCGGCCCCGCGTCGAGCGTGAGGCTGGCGGCAGGCCCGTAGCGGGCGACGAGCCGTGCGCGCAGCGTCGCGAGCGCGATCTGCGTGCCATCCTCGCGCCGGCCCGGCTCGGCGACCGGCGGGATCGAGGCGCCTTCGCTCGCGTTCGTCACCTCGAGGACGAGGGCCTCGCCCACCGTCCGCGCGGCGATCGTCACCGTGCCCGCGCCTTCGTGGCGCGCGATGCCGTGCTTCACCGCGTTCTCGACGAGGGGCTGCGCGAGGAGCGCCGGGACCTTGAGGCGCGCGGCGGCGGGATCGAGCTCGACCTGCACCGCGAGGCGCCCCTCGCCGAGCCGCACATCCTCGATCGCGAGGTAGCTCCGCGCGTGCTCGATCTCCTCGGAGAGGTCCGAGTCCTCGGGGTGCGTGAGCAGGTAGCGGTACAGATCGCCGAGGTCCGCGACGAGCTCGCGGGCCTTCTCCGGGTCGCGGCGGATCGTGGCGCGCACCGCGTTCAGCGCGTTGAACAGGAAGTGCGGCTCGAGCCGGCGACGCAGCGCCTCGAGCGAGGCCTTCTGCGCGTCGGCCTGGGCCTGCGCGAGGGCGACCGCGGCCTCCTGCTGGCTCACGATGAGCTGCGCGACCGCGACGAAGAGCGCGACGCCCGCGGCGTTCACCGCCAGCTTCGCGGCGTGGGCGGGCCAGGCCGGCAGGTAGCGATCGGCCTGCGCGGTGAGCAGCAGCCCGCAGCCCACGAGCAGGATGTGGCCCGACTGCACCACCAGCGCGACCGCGCCGGCCCGCACGGGATCGCGGGTGACCTCGGGGCGGCGGGTCGCGATGACGCCGGCGAGCACCCCGTCGACGATCGACGCGAGGAGCACCCACGGCGCCGTCGCATCGTCGACCCGCGAGGCGTAGAAGAGACCGGCGCCGAGGCCGGCGGCCAGGCCCGAGAGCGGACCGCCGAGCAGCGCGGCGAGCAGCACGCCGATGGCGCGGACGTTGAAATGCTCGCCCGAGACCTCGAGGCCGAGCATCGCGCCCCAGATCGAGAGCGCGAGGCCGAAGACCGCGGCGGCGACCCGGCTGCCCGGTGCGGAAGGCCCGCCGAGCAGCCGGGCGCGCAGGCCCGGTACGAGCACGACGAGGAGGGCCGCCGCAGCGAGGAGGCCCATCTTCTCGGCCAGCTCGATGAGCATCGTGCTGAACGGCAGGGGCGGCACGAAGGGAGCGTAGCAGGCGCGTGGGGCGCTCCCCGTTCGAGGCTGGATGGAGAGCCCTCGTGCCCGCGGCGGACCGGCGCGGTGGGGCGCGCATTCCTCCGGGCAGCCCTGCCCGCGCGCGCGGGCCTGCTAGACCTCCGGCCGTGCCGCTGCCGATCGTCGATGCCCTGCCCGCCGCGCCCGAGGCCGAGTCCCGCTACAAGACCCACCGCCGGCTCGACCGCGCCGCGCGCCTCTTCGGCGAGCCCGGACTGCACCGCCTCATGGCCGCGCGGGTCGCGATCTTCGGGATGGGCGGCGTCGGGACCTTCGCCGCCGAGTCGCTCGCGCGGAGCGGGGTCGGCCGCCTGGCCCTCGTCGACTTCGACGAGGTGTGCGTCACGAACTCGAACCGCCAGCTCCACGCGCTCCGCGGCAACATCGGCAAGCTGAAGGCCGAGGTGATGGCCGAGCGCCTCCGCCTCGTCTCGCCGACCGCCACGGTGGACGCGGTGCCGAAGTTCTACAACGCCGAGACCTCCGAGGAGCTGCTCGCCGGCGAGCTCGACTTCGTCGTCGACGCCATCGACAACCTCACCGCGAAGGCCCACCTGCTCGCGACCTGCAGGGCGCGCGGGATCCCGGTCGTCTCGAGCATGGGCGCCGCGGGCAAGCTCGATCCGACACGCATTCGCACCGGCGACCTGAGCGACACCGAGGTCTGCCCCCTCGCCCGCGACGTGCGGACCCTGCTCCGGAAAAACCACGGGCTCACGGTCACGAAGGGTGAGCCGACCGGGCTCTCCGCGGTGTGGAGCACCGAGCCGACCCGCGCCCCCGAGCCCGTCTCCTACGACGAGGGCCAGGGCTTCGTCTGCGTGTGCCCCAACAAGGACAACGGCCTCTACAGCTGCGACCGCCGGACGCGCATCGACGGCTCCGCCTCCTTCGTCACGGGCGCCTTCGGTCTCGCGGCGGCCAGCGTGGTCGTGCGCCAGCTCATCGCCTGACGCGGGGCCTCGGCGCCTCCGAACGCGCTCTTCAGGCGCCGCGCACGGCCGCCGCATGAACCTGCAGGCCGGGCGCGACCGAACAGGATCTGGGCAGCGGCTGTCATCGCCATCGAGCCAGCGGGCGATTTCGGGCATCCTCGTGGGGTGACCGCTCGCTCGAGGTCGCATTCGTGCCCGGCTCGACGGGCATCCCGCTTGCTCGCGAGGCCATCCATGCGCCGCGTCCTTGCCTTCAGCACGCTCCTCGCCCTCACCTCCTGCCTCGGGCAGGAGCCCGGTCCGGGGGAGCCACTCGGGGTCACCGAGTCGAACCTCACTGCGGCCGAGCGCCGGGTGCGGGCTGCCCAGATCCGCGACGCGGCGGCCGCGAACGGGATCACCGAAGGTTACCTGCTCGCCGGGATCGCCGACGCCGAGACGAGCATGTCCCATTGCTGGTCGGAGCTGACCTGGGCCTGCATGGGCCCGAACTCCCCCGACTGCGGCGGCGGTCCGGTGGTGGCCGGCGCGGGCGACGGCCCCTGCTCGATCCGCCAGGGCGGCCTCGGCATGTTCCAGTTCGACGCCGGCACCTTCGACGACACCCTCGCCCGCGAAGGCGACCGGATCCTTTACATCGACGGCAACGTCGCCGCCGCGGTCGACTTCGTCGTGAACATGGTCATCCGCTCCACCTACGTGCCCGCGGTGGACAACCGCGATCAGGCCATCGCGTGGATCAACACGGTGCGGATCGGCAACGCGCAGTGGGATCCGTGGGTCCGCACCGTCACGCACTACTACAACGGCTGCACCCCGAGCGCGTCGTGCTGGACCTCCCGCTACGCGCACTACCGCGACAACACCACGGGCGTGTACGACGAGATGGGCGCGGATTTCTGGACCGCGGAGCCGCCTCGCACCTGGGGCGCGGGCTACGTGATGCAGACCTTCCCGCTCGCGCGCGACCCCTTCCCGCTCGAGGCCGGCACCACGTTCGCCGGCTACCTCGAGATGCGGAACACCGGCACCGAGACCTGGCGGCCGGGCAGCACGTTCCTCGGCACGACCGAACCACGCGACGTCGCGAGCCCGCTCGCCGCGCCCGACTGGGTCAGCCCGAACCGTGCCGCGACGATCGACCGCGAGGTGCCCCCTGGCAGCACCGGTCGTTTCGCCTTCAGCGTGCGCGCGCCGGCCACGCCGGGGGACTACCCGCAGTACTTCAACCTCGTCGAGGAGGGCGTGTCGTGGTTCAGCGACTCGCTCGGGCCCGCGGACGGGGTGATCCAGATCCGCGTGACCTCCACCGCGGGCGCCGCGGTCTGCGAGGGAGGCCTCGGCGCGGCCTGGGTGTGCGACGGGAGCGACCGGGTGCGCTGCGAGGCGGGGATGATCTTCCGCGAAGGGTGCACGATGGGCTGCGAGGCAGGCGCCTGCCTCGGCATCCCCGGCACCGACGAGGATGGCGATGGCTTCGACACGACCCGCGACTGCGATGACGCCAACCCCGACGTGTTCCCCGGCGCCACCGAGATCTGCCTGAACGGCCTCGACGACGACTGCGCCGGCGGCGACTGGATCTGCGGCGACGGCGCGGTGGGCCCCGACGCGGGAGCCGGCACGCGGGCCGCCGCGGGGGGCTGCGCGGCCATGCCGCGCGCCCACGACAGCGGGCTCACGCTGGCGCTCGGGCTGCTCGCCGCGACGCTCGCGCGGCGCCGCGCGCGTCAGTCGTCGTAGGCGGCGATGCCCTCGGCGATGCCTGCCGCGAGCGCGTCGCGGTAGCGAGCGCTGCGGAGCGCGTCGGCCTCGTCCTCACGGGTCATGAACGAGGCCTCGACGAGGACGGCCGGCATCGTCGCGCCGACGAGCACGTAGAACATCGCGCTCCGAACGCCGCGGTCATGAAGGCGCGGCAGGATCGTGCGTCCGCTCGCGAGCAGCGAACCGTGGATGCGCTCCGCGAGCACGCGCGAGCCCGCGAGTTGATCCTCGCGCGAGAGCCCCGCGAGGATCCGCTGCAGCTCCGTGACCTCCCACGTCGCGGTGCCGTTCTCGCGCGCCGCGAGCCGGAGCGCGGAGCGGTCATTCGTCGTGTCGAGCACGAAGGTCGTGATCCCGCCGTGGTCGACCGGCTCGTCCGCGGCGTTCAGATGGATCGACACGAACACGTCGGCGCCGATCGCGTTGGCCATCGCGGCGCGCTGCTCGAGGGACACGAAGGTGTCGTCCTCCCGGGTCATGATCACCCGCAGATCCGGGGCGAGCGCGAGCAGCGAAGATCGCACCCGCATCGCGATGTCGAGCGTGAGGTCGGCCTCGTGCAGGCCGAACGCGCGGGCGCCGTAGTCGTCGCCCCCGTGGCCGGGATCGAGCAGCACGAGCCCGAGCGAACGCGCGGGCGTCCCCGGCTCCGGCACGCGCGAGGGAGCGACGTCCACGACCACCCGGAACGGACTCTCGAGCGCGTACACGTTCGTCGACGCGTCGCCCGCAAGATCGAGGCTGACGCGGACTCCGGCGTCGTCGGCGGCCATGCGGACGCGCTCGAGGCCGCCGGCCCCGACCGGCAGGGAGCTCGGCAAGCCGCTGCGGAGCCGCGCGCCCGGCAGGCCCACCACCAGCCGCCGCGGCACCTCGCCGTCGGACGCAAGCGCCTCGGTGTCGAGCTCGGTCACGCCGTCGAGCGTGACGACGACCCGGGCGCTCGCCGCGCCGGGCTCGCCGAAGCTCGTCAGCCCGACGACCTCCACGCCGTCGCTCCGCCGCAGCCGGGCCCACGCCTCGAGGGCGCTCGGCGATCCCTCGGCCGGGTCCGGCTCCGAGCGGGCCGGGTCCGCGTCGATCGCACGGAGGAGCGCCTCGTCGGGCCGGTGCGGGGCGAGCACCGCGAGCGCGCGCCGCGCCTCCGACGCGCACCGGGCTTCGTCGTCGGCCCGGAAGCGCCGAACGGTCCGGTAGGCCACTTCGTAGGCCTCGGCGGGGCGGGACCGGTCCCGCGCGAGCAGATGCGCGAGTTCGAGCGAGGCCTCGCACGCGCCTGGGACGGTCGGATCCGACGACGCCGCGGCGAGGAGCGCTTCGGCCTCGTCGAGGGCCGCGCGCTCGGGGGCGCGGAGCTCGACGATCCGGAGCAGCCGCGCGGCCTCGCGGGCCGCGCGCACTGCGCGCTCGTCTCCGCGGCCGCCCGCTTCGGCGCGGAGCGGCACGAGGGCTTCGTCGAGCGACGCGAGCGGCGCCGCCATCGCGGCCTCGTCGTCGAGGGGCGCGCCCTCGTGCGCCGGCGGCGGCGCATCGGGCGCGTCCGGCCCGCCGCACGCCAGGAGCACGGCGGCGAGCACGAGGCCGCCCCACGGCGCGCGTGGAGTGGTACCGTCACCGCCGTCTTCCGCGAGGCGTCGGGCGCGCGGCCGCATCGCCCCCGTGGCCGCGCGGCGCGCGCGAGGAAGCCTCTCACTGGTGACGAACATGAGCGACACCCCGATCTACCAGGACCGACTCTCGAACCGGGTCTATCGCGACGCGGTCGAGATGGTCAACGACTACCTCCAGCGCTTCGGCGCCGAGGTCGGGGTCGCGCTCGATCCCCTCGACGCCGACGGCTACACCGAGATCCGCCGGGGCTCGGCGACGGTCGGGATCAACGTCCTCGAGGAGCACGGGATCCTGCTCTTCCTCAGCCGGATCATGCCGGTCCCGCGCGATGGTCGCGAGGCCCTCTACCGCCGTCTGCTCGAGCTGAATTTCCTCGTCACGAGCGACGCCTCCTTCGCGATCGACAAGGACAAGGATGCCATCTATCTGCGCGCGCTCCGGCGTCTGAGCGGTCTGGACTTCGAAGAGTTCGAGGACCTGCTCCAGACCATGGCGTCGGTGGCGGACGAGTGGGACGACCGCCTCGCGCGGGCGTTCCAGGGCGAGCGCTGACGGCTGTTCCGGCCTCCCCGCAGGTGGTACCTTCGGCGCCCCGAGGACCCAGCGCATGAGCACGCCCCACGCCGAGCCGACGAAGTCCGACAGTTCGCCCGAGGAGTGGTCCGCCGCGGCGGCGGACTTCGAGACGCTCGAGCTCGAAGCCTCGAAGATCTTCTCGGTCTGGGAGCTCATGGGGACGGACGGCGCCGGCCTCGCCGCGCCCGCCAAAGCGAGCGCGCCCGAGGAGGACGGCGGTTCGTGGAGCGCCGATCCGGCGCCCACCGCCAGCGAAGCGCCGACGCCGAGCGAGGCCCGCGGGCCTGCCGCACAGAGCGCAGCGGTGGCCCCCGCCGCGGCGAGCGAGACGCCCCGCGCGAGCGCCGCTCCGAGCGCCGAGCCCGCGAAGGCCGCCGCCGCGGAGCCCGCCAAGGCCTCGTCCGAGCCCGCCAAGGCCGCTGCCGCGGAGCCCGCCAAGGCCCCTCCCAAGGCTGCTGCGACCGCGCCCGCGAAGGCGAACTCCAGCGCGAAGGCGGCGGCCGGCGCGAAGTCGAAAGGCAAGAAGCACGAGCGCGGCGCTGGGCGGAGCGCGGCGGCCGACGACACCGCGGTCGACGCGAAGCCGCTCGCGCTCGAGGTGGCTGCGGCCGAGCGGGCGGCCGACACGCTCGTGGACGCCAAGCCGCTGCCGCGCACGGGCGTGCCGCTGCCCTCGATGGACGACGAGCCACTTCGGCCTGCGTCGGGGGGCTCGAAGCTCCCGTGGGCGGTCGCCGCGTTGGCGGTCCTCGCGCTGGGCGGCGGCATCTTCGCGATGTCGGGCGGGAGCGACGAGGCCCCGCGGGCCGCTGCGGTCGCCGCCGCAGCGCGCCCCGAGCCCGCGGCCCGCACCGCGCCAGCGGCCACTGCGCCAGTCGTGGCTGGCGCGGCGACGACAACGCCCTCCGTGGGCGCACCGGTCACGCCGCCCGTCACCCCGACGGTCGAGCCCGCCCCGGCGGTCGCGCCCCCGCCCGAGCTGCCCGAGGTCGCAGCGGCCCCCGAACCGGCGCCCGCAGTCGCCGCGCTGCCGCCGGCGCCCCCTCCGCCTGCCGCGACGCCGACCCACACGCTGACGATCCGCGTCGAGCCCGCCGAGGCGCGCGTCACGGTCGACGGCGCGACCGTCACGCTCCCCTACGCAGAGGCGTTCGACGAGGGCACGAGCCACGTCGTGGTCGCGAGCGCCGAGGGCTACGAAGAGGCCCGCCGCAGCGTGGCGCTCGACCGCGACCGCACCGTCACGCTGCGGCTCGAGCGCACCCGCACCGTGCGGGTCAGCAGCAGCATCCGCCGCAGCGGCGACGCGCCCCGTCCGGCGGCCCGGAGCGGCTCGGGCAGCGGCGCGAGCACCAGCTCGTCGTCGGGCTCGTCGTCGGGCTCCCGGCGCGGCGGCTCGAGCACGTTCGTCACCGAGTCGCCCTACTGATCACGGAAGGCGCTGGCCGCCTCGGCCGGCGACACCTCGATCGCCCAGGGGCCCTGACGCGTCGGCTCGGTGAGCGCCTCGGCGAGCGCCACGAGGAAGTCCGCCCGGCGCATCGGCACCGCCCCGAATCGCTCGAGGTGTTCGGTGGGGACTTGGCAGTCCACGAACCGAAAGCCCCAACGCCGCGCCTCTTCGAGGAACGTGGCGAAGGCGACCTTCGAGGCGTCGGGCGCGTGCGCGAACATGCTCTCGCCGAAGTACGCCGCGCCGAGAGAGACGCCATAGAGCCCACCGACGAGCGTCTCGCCCTCCCAGCACTCGATGCTGTGGGCGAAGCCGAGGGCGTGCAGGCGCTCGTAGGCCTCGACCATCGCGCCGGTGATCCAGGTGCCGTCCTGCCCCGGGCGCGGCACCGCCTGGCAGGCGCGTATCACGCGGTCGAAGGCGCGGTCGGCGGTGACGGTGAACGACGTGCTGCGCATCGTCTTGCGGAGCGAGCGACCGAGGTGCACCGCGTCGAGCGGCAGGACGAAGCGGGGCTCGGGGGAGAACCAGACGAGCGGCATCCCCTCGCTCGGCCATGGGAAGATGCCCTGAGAGTAGGCGAGCAGGAGCCGCTCGGGGCGGAGGTCGCCGCCGATCGCGACCAGTCCGTCGCGGCCCGCGCGGGAGGGATGGGGGAACGAGAGCGTTGGCCCGAGGCGAACGACCACGGCGGCAGTGTGCCCCGAAGCCTGGCCTCGTTCGAAGGACTTGCGGGATCGGACGAGTCCGCTATCCTCCGCCCCCTTTCGTCCGGGCCCCTTGGGGCCCCGTCACCTGGAGCCCCCCGATGCGGGACCTGATCAAGCTCACCTGCGAGACCTGCAGCCGCGCGAACTACCACACGTCCAAGAACAAGCGGACGATGCCGGAGAAGTTCACGATCAAGAAGTACTGCGCCGCCTGCCGGGCCCACAAGACCCACAAGGAAGGCAAGATCTCCAAGGGCTGAGCGCCTCGGGACCGCGCATGCGGGACGACCTCGAGGAGATGCTCTTCCGCCTCGCCGAGCGCGCGCACGGGGACCCCGTGCTGCGCGCTCGCGTCGTTTCCGGCGCCCGTCTCGCGCTGCGGGCGGCCATCGCGCAGCGGCGCCTCGGCAGCGACGCGCTGTTTCGAGAGCTCGTCGCGCTCTCGGGCCGGTGGGGCCGGTGGCGGGCGCCACGCCTCGCCCGGGCGCTCGGTGTGGACCCCGAGAACGCACGCGATCTCGGCCGGATCCAGGACTGGGAGGATGAGCTGCTCGGGGTGACGGGCCACTGGGTCGACGAGGGCGAGCGCTGCGCGACGAAGCACGAGACCGCGTGCCCGTTCGCCGACCTCGCCACCGAGGAGCCGCGGATCTGCACCGAGCTGGTGCACCACCTCGAGTCCGAGACCTTCCGGACGCTGAACCCGGGCTACCGCCTCGTGCCGCTCGACCGGCTGCTGTCGAAGGGCGCTTCGCATTGCGAGTTCCGCCACGAGCTCGGCCCGCGGAAATGAACCGCGCGGGCCGGACGTAGAAGGCCTCCGTGGCACCGAACGGCGGCAGGCTCGGGGGGCGGCGCAAGCGCGAACAGGACGACGCGTTCCGGGTCAGCGATCCGCCGGAGGAACAAGCGAGCTCACCGATCTCGCTCCGCGGCGTCGCGATCGGCTGCGGGCTGTTCCTGCTCGCGACCGGTCTGCTCGCGGGGGTGCTCGGGCTCGTCGTCGGGGGCTGGCAGCGCTTTGGTCGGCCCGCCGCCGATGCGGCCCGCGACGAGGAGATCGCCGAGAGCGCGCCCCCGACCAGCGGGCCAGGCGCGGTGGCCCCCGGAGGTCCGCCGAACGCGCCGCCGCCCTCGGTCGATCCGCTCGAGGACATGCGGCGGCGCTACCTGCCCGGGCCCCACGTGCGGCTCGAAGGGCTGGTGCCGGGCGACCGGGCGCTCGGCGGCACGACCGGCAGCCTGCGGCCGCCGCGACCGGGCGACTCGCCCTGGATCGTCCTCGGGGCTGCCTACGACACCGCCGCCGCCCCGAGCCCCAGTCTCGCGCTCGCCCCGAGCTGCGCGCACGCGCCCGGCGACGATCCTGCGCGGCCGCTCGACGTCGTGCCGGGCTCGCCGGCGCTCGCCTCGGTGCAGGCCCGCGACGGCACGGGCGGCACCGGCGTCACCGAGTACCTGATCGCCTTCGATGGCTACCGCGGCCACTTCGTCCTGCCCGCGCGGGTGATGACCGAGTTCGGCTCGGTCGCCGCGCCGGGCTCGGAGGGCGCCGCGATCCGCTTCACGCTGGGCGCCGCCGTGCGGCCCGACGGCACGCCCATCCCGCCGGGGGTGCCGTTTCCCGGCACGATGCGTATCGCGGCGCGCGACACGACGGGCCACGTCTCGGCCTACGTCGCGCGCCCGCTCAACCTGCTCGGCCTCGGCACCGGCGACGTCGAGGTGACGCTGTCGATGAGCGTGCCCACCGATCTCGATCTCTACGTCTCCGATCCGAGCGGCTCGACCGTGTACTACGGCAACACGACGATCGGCAGCGGTGGGCACCTCGATCTCGACGCGAACGCGGCCTGCTCGGGGAACATGGGGATCAACAGCGAGCACGTCTTCTGGCCCGCCGGACGCGCGCCCGCCGGCACCTACAACGTGCGGGTCGCGCACTTCGAGACCTGCGTGCGCGGCGCGCCGATCGACTACCGCGTGACGGTGCGCGCGTGCGGCGAGACCGCGGTGTTCACCGGCCGGTTCACCGGCTTCGGCAACAGCACCTCGTGCCTCGGCGGTGCGGGCGATCCGGGCTGGTGCCAGGACGTCGTACGCTTCTCGATCCCGCCCTGCCCGCGCTGATCGCGGGTCACCTCGAACGCCGAATCACCGCCGCGGGCCGCGCTGTGCGTGGTAGGTCCGCGCGATGTCCGCCGCCCGCCAGGAGCTCTCCGCGCTGCTCGGCGAGGCGCGCCCGCTCGTCCTCACGAACCTCGGGAGCATGGCCCTCGGCCTCGTGGACGTGGCGGTGGTCGGCCGCCTCGGCGCGCGGGAGATCGCGGCGGCGGGGCTCGGCAACACCATCTTCTTCAACGTCGCGCTCTTCGGGATGGGCGTGCTCTTCGCGCTCGACCCGCTGATCGCCCAGGCCCTCGGCGCGAAGGAGCGGCCTACCGGCGCGCGGGTGCTCGTCTCGGGGCTCGCGCTCGCGGCGGTGATGAGCCTGCCGCTCGCCGCGCTCGTGCTGCTCGTCGCCGAGACGGTACCGCCGCTCAGCGTGGCGCCCGAGACGGCGGCGCTCACCCGCGACTTCGTGATCGCGCGGCTCTCGAGCCTCTTGCCCTTCCTGCTCAGCCTCGGAGCGCGCGGGTATCTGCAGGCCCACGGCCGGACGCGCTCGCTGCTCGTCGGGGTGCTCGCGGCGAACGTCGTGAACCTGCCGGCGGCGCTCGTGCTGGTGCACGGGATCGGCGGCTTCGCCGGCCTCGGCGTCGTCGGCGCGGGGCTCGCGGCGGGCCTCGCGTCGCTCGTGCAGCTCGTCGTCACCGCACTGCCGATCCCCGGCATGCTGCGCGAGGACCTCGGGCGGCCCGCATCGCGGCAGGACCTGGACGTGCCGGCGATGGGGAAGATCCTGCGCCTCGGCGTGCCGCTCGGGCTGCAGATCATGCTCGAGGCCGGCTCGTTCTGGATCGTCACCGTGCTGATCGGCCGGTTCGGCGACACCGCGCTCGCGGCGCACCACGTCGCGCTCACCGCGGTCTCGACGACGTTCCAGATCGCGCTCGGGATCGGCGGCGCGACGGCGGTGCGCGTCGGCCGCGCGGTCGGCGACGGCCTCGACCCGAGCGCGCCCCGCCGCACCGGCTGGCTGGGCATCGGGCTCGGCGCGGCGGCGATGGGCCTCGGCGCGCTGCTCTTCGGCACGATCCCCGAGGCGATCGGGCGGGCGATGACGTCGGAGGCGGACGTGGTGGCAGCGGCGGTGCCGTTCTTCCTCGTCGCGGCGTGCTTTCAGCTCTCCGATGGCGTGCAGACGGTGGCCCAGGCGGCGCTGCGCGGCGCGGGCGAGACGCTGTGGCCGCTGGTCCTCAACTTCGCCGCGCACTACGCGGTCGGCCTGCCGCTCGGCTGGTGGCTCGCGAGCGAGCGGGGCCTCGGCCCGGTGGGGCTCTGGTGGGGGCTCTCGGCCGGCCTCACGGCGGTCGCCATCCTGCTCGCGATCCGCTTCGATCTGCTGGCCCGCCGGCGGATCGA
>Ga0209972_10002001_pt1 | contig 17071 bp, 17 predicted proteins | sample NOAtaG_7_FD_187302 | JGI IMG/M metagenome (GOLD analysis project Ga0209972, IMG submission 187302) | Freshwater lake microbial communities from Lake Erie, under a cyanobacterial bloom - NOAA_Erie_Diel1S_2200h metaG (SPAdes) (version 2) | ecosystem: Environmental > Aquatic > Freshwater > Lake ... | reverse complement strand
AAGGAGTAGAAGTAAAAATTGCAGAGGATGGAGAAATTCTCTGTAAAGGACCTAATATCATGATGGGGTATTACAAGCGCCCCGATCTTACTACAGAAGTGATGCAGGGTGATTGGTTTATGACTGGAGATATTGGCACTTTTTCTTCAAGAGGCCATTTAAAAATAACTGATCGCAAAAAAGAACTCTTTAAAACCAGCGGGGGAAAATATGTAGCCCCACTTCCCATTGAAAGTCGGTTGAAGGAATCAATTTTCATTGAGCAAACCATGGTAATTGGAGCTGATCGAAAATTTGTAAGCGCATTAATAGTCCCCTCCTTCCCTAACCTACTTGACTGGTGTCGTCAGCAAGGCATTCAAGAAACTGATCCAGCCATGTTGTGCAAACATCCTCGCATTATAGAACACTATCAGGAATTGATAGAGAGCTTCAATAAATTTTTTAACCCTGTTGAACAAGTTAAAAAGTTCTCACTGTTGCCCAATGATTGGGGTGTAGACAGTGGTGAACTTACGCCGAAGCTTTCATTAAAGCGAAAAGTGATATTGGAGAAATTCAAAGAAGCGATCGAGCAAATCTACGCTTAACGTCCCCGGCTGGAATCACGACGACCGCGCTGCATCATTTTTATAACAAACTGATCGTAGCCCTTCTGTTGCTCTTCCGTTAAAAGTTTTCTGACTTTTTGCAGATAGCTTACTGTTAAAGCATTGATAGTAGATTGCCAGTTATTAATTTTTTGATTACTTATTTCTAGTAAGGAATCAGTTACAATAGTATTAGTTGTAGTAAACAAAACTGTTTTCACTTCACGAATAGAATCGTAGAGAAGGCCTACATTTTTAAAATGCGCTTCGCGCAATTCACGGTGCTGTTGTTCCTGCGCAGCAGTGAGATTAATTTCCTTTGCCAGTAAGGCAGAGGTATCCAACCGATTGCGCCCGGTATTATGTCGGTGAGATTGATTTCTATCCAGCACCAAATAAACTACCAATCCGGTATTGATAAGTAGCAACAATATTACTGCGGTGGTGAGAAAGCGGGGTGAACTTGTACTCATAAAATACTATTTAATAGCAACCCATTCAATTGGGTTTTCCTGGTAGGGAGTAACTTCTTGCAATGCGTATTCTGTTTTCCATTGGGTTTGCTCCTCCACCTCAGTCGATTTTTGCTCTTGGGTGACGGGTTGATTTAAAAGCAGGTATACATTGGTCACAAATAAAAATAATAACGCCAGAATGGTATATGCAGGCTGTAACGAAAAACCATGTTGCGGTTGGGCATTGCCAGCCTCCATCCTTCTTCGTAAACTGGAATAGAAATAAGGCGAAACGGAGGCCCGATTGACTTGATCGAGGCTGCTGAGTACCTTTTCTACTTGTTGGGTAACGTCTTGTTTCATGGAGCAGGGGGTTTGACGTGCTATTAAAATAAAACTTTCTCGGTTAGGGTGCAGATATCTTTTTTTCCAGGATTTTACGAAGATTTAAACGGGCACGGTGCATCAGGGACTCCACAGCCGGCAGGGTATTTCCCATTACCTCCGCTATTTCCAGGTAAGAGAGTCCCTCCAATTTGTGTAAAACAAAAGCAACTTTTTGATTTTCAGGAAGCTGAGCAATAGCAGTTATGAGTTGGGCTGCCTCTTCCTTCCTTTCTAGGGATACCCCCGGATGATTAAAATCCGAAATATTCTCGACCGGACTCTCTTCCTCTGTTTCCCACAACCTTTTTAAAAGTCCAAACCGTTTTTTACTTTTTCGAGCTCGCAATAAATCCAATGCACGCGTGGTGGTAATTCGGTAGATCCATGTAGAGAGCTTGGCTTCGGATTTAAAGGTGCCGATAGAACGGAATACTTGTATAAAAACCTCCTGTGCTACATCCTCGGCATCCGACTCATTTTGTACAATCCCCAAAGCTGTATTATATACCAGGTCCTGATACTGTTCTACTAATGACCGGAATGCGGATTCCTCGCCACGCTTCAAACGTTCAATTAAATCTAGTTCGTCCTGGGATACCATTTATGCCTTACAATTTAAGGCAGTTTTTCGTGTTATCTTTGACCCCTTTGATAAACAGCCGCTGTGCTGGATTACCGGTCCCGTAGTTCAATGGATAGAATAGAAGTTTCCTAAACTTTAGATACAGGTTCGATTCCTGTCGGGACTACAACTCTCATAAGGTTCTGATTTTCAGAACCTTTTTATTTTTATTACAACCGACCCAATCAGTCTTTTTAAAAAGTGTGTAGCAAAATGTGTAGCAGATCTGACTTCAGGGAATATTCCTAAAGGTTTAACAGGTAGTACATAAATTTTTTCAGATTTATATTGATGATTGATTTACTATTACAATCCCGCATTCGTTGATATTTCTCCAAATCATAATAATACCGATAAACTCTGATGTAATTACGATTTTGAATCTTACACAAGCTTTAATTTCGTTTTCTTAAATTTTATTCTAAAAAACTATAAAAAGACTAATCAACATCCAATAAAAGAAGATGCACATATAACAATTTACCAAGAACAATTAAAATGGAAAATTGTCATAGATTTGATTGCTTTCTTTCTATTCGCAATCAACAAAAGAGAACAACTTACCTTAGATAATTTAATACCATGTTTAAAAATTTAATAACCGTATTAGCTTTTAAAATTGCATTGTTTTCATTTTTTAATGTAAATGCTCAAAACAATTTAGAGGTCTGCTATAACCCAAATTTGGTAAAAGACACCAGCAAAAAAAGTTTAAATGCTTTAGCGATCCATGTCGTAGAAAAAGACAGTATCAAAATTAGCTACCACTCTCCTGGAGTTAGAAACAGAATTGTCTGGGGAGGTTTAGTCCCTTTTGGTGAAGTTTGGGTGACAGGTGCTCATGATGCCACATCTATTGTAATGCCCAAGGATTTTATTGTTGGCGGTAAAACTATCCCTGCTGGTAAATATGCTTTTTTTACCATCCCAGGAGAAAGAGAATGGACATTGATTATCAATAAGAATTGGAATCAACATCTAGCCTCTGAATATGATGAAAAAGAGGATATCGTCAGAATTAAGGTTAAACCTAAAAAGGTAAATCACACAGAACGACTGCAGTATTTTATTGACATGGAGAGTAACTCCTCTGGAAAAGTTTCTATAGCATGGGAAAAGCGTAAAGTTGAAATGCCTTTCACTTTTAAATAAAGTTTTTTGAAATTTTTCACACAGCAGATGACCTTAATCTACTTTTTTATTAACTCAAAATAGGTGACTTTAAACCTCTCCTTAACTATAGTCCCTTGAACTTTTGCCCTGCTAATTGCATTGCAAAAGCCTTCTGAATCATGAGCGTCTCCATGGTCATCAATTCCAGTTCCATCTACAAAATAGTTTTTACCATTTAGTTTAATGGCTAAATGACACCCATCACCCTTCATTTTATACATACAAGTTCCACAAGTAGCTTCTACTTCATAAGTAGGATTTTTGGGGTTGAATACTAATTTTTTCTTGGTAGTGTCTTGTGCATTTATAGTATTAAAGATAGTCAACAACAATAAGCCTAGTAATAGTTTTTTCATAATATTATTTGAAAGCATTAAAGAATGTATACTCAAGTTTAAGTATTACTCCGTTTGGCGCTGTACGAAGCATTGTGGAATAAAGTTCTTGTCTGTAAGCTAAATCAATTCTAGCCTGACTGTTTATTATAAACTGCACAGAGGGAGCAATATCTAAATAAGACTTTCCGTTTTGGTTTAGCCGTTGTCCAAGTAATTCTAACATCAAATTGACATTAACTTGTTTGTAGCTTGTATAGACCTTAGGGAGCATCAATTTGCCTACAGACAAAGTATAGTTCATTGCACTATTACTTTCTGTTATGGGAAACTTATAGTTTGGCTTATTATCAAATGCTCTTTCATAACTCAGTGATGAGCTAATAGCAACTTTATGCAATAATTGAGTTGCTATAAATCCAGCCTCATAACCAGTGTTATGGCCCATTGTTTCAAGCTCTTGTTGGTGAATATCTGCTTTATTAAGACTGTATCGACCATATAACGCCATTCTGAAATGACTTTTTAAATTGTCCTCACTAAAGAAACGGTATTTAGCATACAAACTACCACCTTCGGTTTCAAAGCCTCCCTCTTGGCGGTTACTTATAAACCCCTGGGCATGTATCATCCATTTTTTATTGATGCCCCACATAATTTCTGGCATATTATGATAGTTTAACTTACCATCTGCCTCAAACATAAAAGCATTCATATTTCTAATTCCAAATGACTTTGCTGGCATATTACTGGCCGGTTCAGTCAATACAAATAGTTCTTGAGAAAACGAACTAAGATTAATGAAAATTAAAGTAACAAAAAGAATCTTTTTCAAACTATAATGTTTTTATGTGGTACGTATTTTTATTGGCACTAACGTAAGATGGATATCGCTTAGCCATATTTAAATATTTCTTGTATTCTTTGTCAATGACATATCCTTTATCAAGTATTTTTAATCTTACCTCTCCATTCAATGTACTTGGCTTCGTATCCATAAATGTGTACGTATTGTTATCTAATACGAAAGAGGTATTATTTTCTGCAACTTGAGTATCAAACTTAAATAAAACTACTAATTCACCAACGGCAAATCCTGCGTCTTCCACTTTCTTTTTTAGGTTATTAATATTTACAGGAGTGTTGCTCTTAAAATGAATGATGAAGGTGGTATTGTTTAAATCGGGTTCGACCAATTCTACCTCTGATATTGATTTCAATTGATTATAGGTAGCTTTTGAACACATAGAGCAAGTGAGTCCAGTTGCTGTTAATTCAGCCCTGATTATTTGCGAACTTGCAACATATGTTATAAATAAGAATATTGTTATAGATATTAGCTTTTTCATTTTTGTCTTTTATTGATAAACTTTAATAAAGTTAACTATTTAGAAAGTACTTCTCAGTGTTTCTATATTTGATTATTTTATTAATGCATTAAATGTAATTAATAGTTTTATCCTTGATCGTTTTAATAATTTAAGTATAAACCCACACCATAGCCCATATCACTATCATAATGTGTTCTTAACCCCATATTTTTATTGACAATATATCTAGCGCCAATCATAAATTCCTTGTCAGTATTAACCATAAACTCGGCTCTTAAACGCTTTGATAATGGAATATCTTCTCGCATTAACTGCAATCTGATATTTCCATCTTGGTATATTTCTGATTGAAAGGTAACCAACATTGGCAAAATATAAGCAACACCAACACTGAATTGTTTTCTTTCATCTTTTGTATTGATCTGTCCAAACAAATTCTTCTCCGTTTCTCCAATATTCATTTTTCTATATCGCCAATCAAAACCTATAAAAGGCATAAGCCATTGCATCTTCCCTATATACCTGCCTAAATGAGTTTCTGATTCATAGCCATGAATATCATTATATCCCAATCTCCATTCAGATCCAATACTCCATCTTGTATTTTGAACCATCAGCATACCATCATTGCCATTACTAGCAAAGTCATTATCAGCCATAAAATGAACCTTCCTGTCCTCATCAAATAACTTTCTTTGTGCAAATTTCGGATTGGGGATTAATGGGTTTGGTGCTTGATTTTGATATGTAAATATTCTCCCCATACCACTCATCATATGGTACAAAATATGACAATGAAAAAACCAATCTCCCTCCATGTTAGCATTAAACTCAAGTGTGTCAGTCTCCATTGGCATAATATCAATAATGTTTTTCAATGGGGCATTATCTCCCTGTCCATTTAATACCCTAAAATCATGACCATGCAAGTGCATTGGATGTCTCATCATTGAACCATTGTAAATAATCATTCTAACATTCTCACCTTTTTTAATCAAGATTTTATCAGATTCAGAAACAACTTTATTGTCCATGCTCCACACATACCTATTCATATTTCCCGTTAATTCAAACTTCAACACTTTGGTTGGCGCTTCTTTAGGTAAAGATGTATTATGTGGGGATTTAAGCATAGAGTAATTTAAAGTGACAATATCAGATAGCGCATTACTATTGTATTTATTCTCATTATCCTCCTTCTTTTGAGCATTTGTAGGGCCAGTGATTTCTGGATACATGACTACATTCATGTCCATCTGATTCAAACTCATATTCATGCCCATATCATCCAAATCACCATTCATTTTCATCATTGAGTTCATCATCTTCATCCCCTCAAAATATTTTAACCTTGGTAAAGGGGATATTTTTTGTTTTTCACCTTCTCCTATGTATAGTAAGCTCCGATTAATTCTATCCTCTGAAGTAGCTTGAAATGCAAATGACTTGTTCTTTTCAGGAATCGACAAGACTATATCATACGTTTCAGAAACTGCAATGATTAATCTATCAACTTCGGTTGGCTCCACATCGTTTCCATCATTTGCTACTACTTGGAATTTACCTCCACCATAGTTTAACCAAAAATAGGTTGATGCACCACCATTTGATATTCTTAATCTTACTTTATCTCCTGCCTTGAATTGTGAAAATTGACTTTCAACTTTACCATTTAAAAAGAACCTATCATAGTACACATCACTTACATCCATTGCCAGCATCCTCTTGAATTCATTTTGGACTTTGGTTTTGAAATGACCCTCTTTAATTGCTTCAGTATAACTCTGTGTTGACCCCTTTTTAATAGCAAACCAATCTGTAGCATTATGTAGCATTCTATGTACATTATTGGGATTGTAATCCGTCCACTCGCTAATAATTACAGGAATGGTTGGCAAGTCGTCTATCCCCTTTCTAAATGCAGGATCATTACTTTTTTTATTCAGTATCATTGAACCATACATGCCAATTTGTTCCTGCAAACCAGAATGACTATGATACCAATGTGTTCCGTTTTGTATGATTGGGAAACGATAGACGTGAACAGTTCCAGGTTCGATTGGCATTTGTGTTAAGTATGGAACTCCATCTTCTTTGTTCGGTAATATTAGACCATGCCAATGTAAAGAAGTAGATTCCTTCAGCTCATTATATACGTGAATTTCTGCTGTATCTCCTTGTGTAAAGGTCAATGTAGGCATTGGTATTTGTCCATTAACAGCAATTGCTCTTTTGGTTTTACCTGTAAAATTTACTAATGTATCTCTTACATGCAAATCATATCTGACAACCTTTTGAGCATTAAGAGTAATAGAAATACAAAGAAAACCAACTACAACAAGGTAGATGGATAATATTTTTATTTTCATATTTGATGTATTATTGGATAGTATCAACTACTTTCCCGCAGGTCAACATTTGATTTCCGTAATACGGGTTCTTTACTTTATTTTCTAAACTCATCCAATTGGCTCCTTTACCTTTATTTGCCATTGGACAAAATTGGTAATAAACAGGTGCCTCTGCTTTTGATAACTTTAATACTGAATATAAATTTTTTGACAAACTCATGAAATGATCTCTTTGGTGAGTTATATCTTTTGTATCACCAATGTGTTCAGCATCTTCTTTTAATGCATTAACTACTTGCATCCATTGTGCATGTATTTCTTTAGTTAGTTCATTCATGTTTACTTCTTGAATAGACGATAATAATATTTTTGCTTTATCGGAAGTCAATGATCCATCGCTCTTTACTAATGCGTCTTTTAATTCTATATATGCATTGAGCACCTTAATTATGCCTGTTTTTGATTGAGCATTTACAAAAGATGTAAATAATATAACGGCAATTGCCATCAATAATTTTATTGATTTCATTTTTTGAAATTTAAATTGATAAAATATAATAAGTAAAATATGATCTCTACTAAAAGTGTAACGCTCAAACAACTTTAGGAGGATGCCACACAGAAATGGTAACACCCTTGTAAAACGAAGGTCGATAAATTGGAAACTTCGTTTTGACAACATTTAGATCATGGAGAGTCAAAGTCACATCTTTTTGATTAAAAAAGAAATTTTGGAAAGTTGAATTACAAAAACAATTTTGATGTGAGCAATTCTTTTCACAGTTATGCTCAAGTTTCGTTTCATGATTATCGCAACATTCTGACTGTGTGCTAATTTTTTGATTGTGCTCTATTTTGTGAGTAACTTCTTTATCAATTCCTTTTTTATCACAAGCAGTTACCTTTTCGGAAAGTAAAAACATTCCAATTAGGGTCAACATCAATATGATAGGTTTTTGAATCATTATAAACAAATGTAAAGTTAGTGAAAATATGAAAGTTGACTGGAGATTTGATGTTTAAATGTTTAATCTTTTAAAAATTAATTTAAAGAAAGATTAACAATATTTGATTCAATTCAAAAACAACAGTTTCGACCCTCAAATTTTCTAAATGGATTGATGAATATTGTAGTGGCACAAATAACTATATTATTCATTTAATTGGATATGTAGTCATAGTTAACTCTAAAAAAAGATAATTCCAATGATATCAAGCATAATATCATGGAAGGACATCCTCACTTCCTAATTTTTTTATTACCCTTTATTGTCTCCCTAGCCAGACAAAGCTTAAAATCTATTATACCCAAATTATGAGACTAACCGTAAAGTTCAAATTGTATAAAGATTACTTTCACTTTTTCTTCGAAGTGAACATTGATTGAATTTCAACGCCTTACAATTTTACTCGCCAAAGATGCGCTAATTAATGTTCACTTAGGCGGTAATCGTTATAGATAATAATATTATAGCCATGAACCTATTTCGTATTTAAAATATTTATCATGTCAAAGAAAAATCAAAAGACCAAATCGAGTAAGTAAGTGTTCCTTTTAAACTTGGCACTAGATTTTTATAATTGGAAATTATATAAAAGTGCGCTGCAAAACGTGTAGCAAAAGCTAGTTTTGTTACACACTTACTACACATTATTTTAATTAATCGATTGAAAATCAATTTCAATTTCTTTTACCTTTGTGTAGAAGTTTCCTAAACTTTTGATACAGGTTCGATTCCTGTCGGGACTACCATTTTATTAATCTACTAGCCCCAAAACTTAATTATTCAGTCTAATAGTTCAGCTATTATATATACTTGTGCCCGTGCTTTAGGATCGAATTGAATCTATGCTTACAAATAGATAATGACTCAAGTATTTAAGAAGTAAAAATAGATGCTTCAAAAACTAGAATTTACTCACTCAAATCTTCGGGATATGACTCCAATCATTGTTTTAAATATTCCTTTTTTTTAATTTATCCAATTATTATGGAACAATGGCCACTACAAAACATGAGAAAAGCGTAGAGCGATCTAATAGGTTGTTATTACTTGTCTTACGAGTTATCCTAGGCATTATTTTATTCGCGAAAGGCATAAGTTTTATACGGGATAAAGCCCTACTTGAAAATATAATTTCAAATACAGTTATTCAGGAGAAGTACTCGCTTCTTGGACTGATAATACCCTACATACATATTGCCGGTGGATTTTTTATAATAATTGGGCTTTATATAAGATTGACAATCTTAATACAGCTTCCCATAATTATCGGTGCCATCGTATTATTATTTAAATCGGAGGCAACTATTCATCAAGGCGAAATTATAATTGCCGCAGTAATACTTATTATGCTAGTAGTACAATTAGTCTTTGGTGATGGGCTTTATTCATGGAGAAATTTGCTTAATAAAGAAAAGAATATTACTTAGCCCACTGACGAGAGTAAAAAGCTAAATCACTCTTAATTTCGATAGAACCAACGGCACCTAAGTTTAGCCCACTGCCAACTATTCCGCTTCCTAGAAAAAGAACCACCATCAGAAACTAAACTTATACTCAACTCATTTGTTTTAAGTGTAAATTCATTATCAATGAAGCCTTCATTCCTGCTCATCATCCTCATACTCATCGCCATACCCATTCTATTGATGTCATTTACAAAAGCACGTATCGAAAAGCAAAAATACCGGGTCGTTAAAAAAGATAAAGAGTTCGAGATCCGCTTTTACCCCCCAGCCATTTTTGCCACTACACGATCGGCAGCAAAGTCCTATCGGGAACTGGGAAGCAGCGGATTCAGAAAAATTGCGGGATACATTTTCGGGAACAACGAAACCTCCGCCAAGATAGCCATGACAGCACCCGTGCACATGGATATCAACGAAAAAGGATCTTCTATGAGTTTTGTCATGCCGTCCGAATACAGTCTTGACAAATTGCCCCGGCCGGCCGATGCCCGCGTGGAATTACATGAAAGCCCAGCCGTTTATATGGCAGCAATCGAATTTAGCGGATATGCTAACGATCAAAAGATTAAGCAATATGCAGACCAACTATCACAAACCCTCACTAAAAATGGCATAAAAACGATCGGCAATCCAACCTATCTAGGATATAACGCACCATACGAAATCATCGGACGAAAAAACGAAGTGGTAATTGCCATTGAATGGAAAGAATAAGTCTACAAAGACTATATTTATCAGCATGGCTAAAAAAGCATATCACGGCGGTGCATTTTTCAATGCCATCGGTAATGAATTTGCAACCTTAGAGAAAGTAAAAGATATTATCAGTGCAGATGTGTTAGATGCCTGGTTCGAGCCCTCTCCAAAAGTATCTTCCAAAATCAAAGAATATTTATCATTCAGCCTTAAGACCTCACCTCCCACTCAATGTGAAGGGTTAATCAAAGTAATATCAAAGGTTCGAAAAGTTCCTAAATCCAATATAATTGTGGGGGGTGGCTCTTCTGATTTAATGTTTGCATTCTTTCCGCGGATTTTAAAAGAAGATGAAAGCGTACTGATTCTTGATCCATCTTATGGTGAATACGCGCATATATTTAAACATATCACTAAAAGTAGAATTGTTAGACATCAACTGAAAAAAGAAGATGATTTCAATATTAATTACACTGAGCTCGCACAGCAAATAAAAAGCGAATCCCCAAATTTAGTAGTACTGGTTAATCCAAACAGTCCGACTGGAAAGTATTGGGGGAAACAACATATTCTAACCCTAGTAAAGCGTTTTCCAAAAGTTCTTTTTCTTATTGATGAAACATATATTGAATACATTGACAAAAACTTATCGCTTGAAAAAGAAGCAGTAAAAATTCAAAATTTAGCGATTATCAAATCAATGTCAAAAGTTTATGCACTCAGTGGAGCACGAGTAGGCTATATGGTGGCGCATATAAAAATAATCGATAAAGTAACTTCCTTTATACCTCCTTGGTCGGTAAGTTTAGTTGCCCAAATAGCGGGCGTTGAAGCAATAAAAGACCCTGTATACTATTCAAAAAAATATGAAGAAACGCATGTACTACGTAAAAGCATGATTGCAGAGCTCAATAAAATTCATTCCATTAAAATATATGACTCAACTGCAAATTTTTTTCTTATTGAGCTTTTGGATAAAAAATTTAGAGCTGATCATATTATACAGAAATTAAGAAAGCAGAATATTTTTTTGCGAGACTGTACATCTATGAGCCTACAGTTTAAAAATAATTTCATACGAGTTGCTGTAAAAAACAAAACAACAAACAAAATCATTATTGACGCACTCAGGAGATTGCTTGCCTAGATATAAGCGTTCGGAAACAACCTCAACTTCTTTAAAATCAGAGAAAATTTGTAATTTTCAAAAAGGCCTTTATTTTGTCTAATAAACAATTGGATAAAAAACAGTACATATTACTTTTTGCGTTGGTATTGTGTATCCAGATTTTATTTGCACAATCTCCTGGAGGGATTTCTGCAAATAATAAAATGTGGGTAAAAAGCGATAATGGTGTAACTACCACTGGAACCACCGTTACCCAATGGCAGGAGTTTTCTGGCGCGGGGGTAACCGGCAACTTTACTGTCCAACCGCTTACCGGTACGCCCAATGTACAGAGCGGCCCAACATTCATTCCGGCGGGTATAAACTTCAACCCATACCTCAGCTTCAACGGAACTAACAATTCTCTTTCTAGTATTAATGGTTTTTTAGGCACCTCTTTAGTTAGCAATAGTAATGTAACCGTGTTCCAGGTATTAAATCTAAAAGGAGGCGTTGTGTGGCTTAAGTGGGAGACTGACTTTACCGGCACCAATGCTCGTCTGGGTTTTGAAAACTCAGCAGGAAAACTTCGATTTGATTTTCCTAAAGCCGTTCCTGCCACGGCGGGCCAGAATGTGGGTATTACTTCTATTTTAAATAAGCATACCTTATCTACAGCGTATGTAAATGTGAACACCTCCGTGAATCGGCTTAATGGTGCAGATGACCGGGTAATGGCTATCCCTGGACCCGGCAATTTTGCAGCAGCAACTACCAAACTTGTTTTAGGTAATGAAGTCCTGCTAAATCTTCCTTGCCAAATTGATCTAGCCGAGATAATCATCTACTCAAATTCTCTAACGACTACAGAAATAAATAAGATTGAATCCTACCTCGCGGTCAAATATGGCTTTACCCTCAACCAACTTGCTGTTAACAATAATAACTATACCGCTACCAATGGTACTATTACTTGGGACAGAACATTGAACAGTAATTACTCAAATGATATTACAGGAATTGGCAGGGATGATGCTACTGCTCTTTCGCAAAAGCAATCCAAATCAATCAACCCTACCGCTTTGGTCACATTACTCAACGGAACGTACCCTGGGGGATCTTTTCCAGCAACTAATGCCGCAAACTCTAATACGTTTAGTAATGATTTATCGTATTTACTGACAGGTGATAATGGCGCTGATACTTCACTGATCATCTGTCAAATGAATAACCGCTTAACAAGAATGGCAAGGGTGTGGAAGGTGCAAAACACCGGGTCAGTAGGTAATGTTACGGTAGCGCTGGATAACAATATATTACCCTGTGTAAAAAATATGTTGGTCTCAACAGATCCAACATTCCCTGATAATCTGACCACCGTGATACCCATGACGAGTGGCACTTATAAGTATGCTGTTGCTAGTCTTACCAATGGTCAGTATTTCACTTTTGCTTCTGATTCACTACTGGTTCCTCAGTTGGTCAATTTACAAACCTGTCCGGGGAATAGCGTCACCCTGAGCATTCAAAACCCGCAGGACTGCGCAAGTTATCAATGGTACGGCAGCGCCACAGGAGGGACTACGCTGGCCACAGGCAGTAGTATAACTATCAACCCCTTTTTGGCGGACACCACTTTATATGTTAGTGTAATTGGCCCAGGTAACTGTTTATTTGACAGCCGTACGCCTGTAAGTGTTACGCAGAATAATGTAACATCGCCGCTAGCAAATGCAGTATCGATTTGCACTGGCAATACAGCTACTTTACAAGTACAAAATCCGCAGGCTGGTATAACCTACAATTGGTATGATGCCGCTACCGGAGGCAATCTGTTGAACACTGGCACTTCATATACTACTATTGCATTAAGCGCTAACGCTACTTACTTTGTACAGGCCACCACTGCAGCAGGATGCAACAGTCTTCGTACAGCAGTAAACGTTAGCATATTCCCAACTACCGCAGCGCCAGGAGTAGTGTCCCCTGTAACCATATGCCCAGGTAGTTTTGCCAACCTTCAGGTGCAACCAGTTACAACTGGTTTTAATTATAGCTGGTACAGCACCTCCACGGGAGGAACTGCAATTGCCAATGGACCTACTTATAATACACCAGCACTTAGTGCAAACCAGCTATATTATGTAGAAGCCATCAGTAACAATGGCTGTTTAAGTGCAGTGAGAAGTCAAGTGCAGGTTAATATCGATCCGCCTCCAGCAGCGCCAGTGGTAATAAGCCCGATAAATATTTGTCCCGCCAGTCCTGCAAATCTTCAGGTGGAAAATCCCCAGACAGGTATCGCCTATCAATGGTATAGCACTCCAGGTGGTTCTGCTTTAGGAACGGGGGCAACGTATACAACAAACACGCTTTCTGCAGCTGCAACCTACTATGTTACTGCCGCAAATACCACAGGCTGCAAAAGTGGGAATACCAGCATCCAAGTGAATCTCTGGCCGCAACTACCCTCCCCTCTTGTCAGTGTTGCCGATAGTAATCTGAGCAGTATTACCTATACCTGGAATCCAGTTGCCGGCGCTACCGGCTATCTCGTATCAACAGATGGAATAAATTATGGTCCGCCAAGTATTGGCAGTACTGGCACTACGCATGTGGTTACCGGACTGACCCCTTCACAAAGCGTTACGCTATTTGTAATAACCACGCAAGTTCCAGCTTGTCGGAATAGTAATCCAGGCACTGCAAGAGGTTCAACTTGGCCTAAAATGACCTCAGTATATGTACCATCAGGCTTCACCCCTAACAATGACGGTCTCAATGATATATTACGGGTGATTGGAACCACCGTAAAAAAATTGGAATTCAGTATCTATAACCGTTGGGGAGAGCGGATCTTCTATACAACTAATATCCTTCAAGGTTGGAACGGCACCGTAAAAGGCATACAGCAAAGTACGGGCACATACGCTTATTATTTAAAAGCAGAATTGTTGGATGGCAGTATTCAAATCAAGAAGGGAACAATCACTTTGATCCGCTAATACATTGCTTTCCATTGGAAAGTAAATTAGTCAACTTCTTGTCTGGAACGCCCAAAAAAGATCTGAAAACCTAAAGGGAGTAAAAATAAATAAACCACCCAAGGTGTTCTAAGCATAGAGATAGGAATAATACACATATATATCATTATGGGCAGAATGATTCTCCATTGCATATTTTTATAAAGTTTTTTATCGACATATGGTTGAATATACTTTCTACGCCAGGAATAGATCAGCATCATTAAATGCCAAAAACTAACTAAAATTAAATTGATGCTGTATATTATTACACTGATTGAACTATATAGATAATTAGCTAGAAATCCAGAAGAAAAGGGTATCAAACAAATAAACATCAAAAAGAAAATGTTGAGCCAGATGCTCATTTTATCAACTTTCTGAATATGATGATGGTTATAATGTGTATCAACCCAATATGCCCCAACGATTATAAATCCCAAAAAAAAGATAAATAGCTTAGGTAAAATCTGATCCCATAAAAACCGCTTCAAACCTTCGTCATTTTCATTCGCTGGTACCACTAACGTAAATGACAGAATTGTAATTACGATGGCAAAAACGGAGTCTGATAATGACTGTATTCGGCGCACATCTAAACTTAAATGTGGCTCTACTTTTTTTGAGTCCATAGACTAAAGTAAAAAGCTACTCCATATAAATCAATGATGAATATCACACATAAAGGCGCAACTTATTTTCAATACTTTCGCATTTCATTGCTTACCTGTAATCGAAATGCTAGTGAGGAGTATTGTCAATTTTTTACAACAAACAAGATATTGCAAGAACAGCATTTACGTGTTTGACTGAAACAGTTTTGGGGGAGATGGAAAACTTTTTAACAATTCCAGCGCTCCCTTCAAATTACAGAATTATCTTAGCAGTGCTGAATTAAAAAATCAAAGATTTTACACATGAAACCCTTTATTACTTTTTTTGCGACAATTTTAACACTAATCTTAGCAAATACAACCGGAAACGCACAATCGAATAATAGGCAATATGCAGATACAGTTAAAGCCACTACATTCAAAGTAAAAGGAATTACGTGCGCGAACGATGTCAAAACTATTGCCAGCAACATAGAAAAACTATCCGGCGTAATTAATTGCAAAGCCGACAAACCAGGTGCTACAACTAGTTTTGAATTGATGTTTAATCCTGCAAGAGTTACAGAAAAAGAGATAGTAGCTGCGATTGAAAATACAGGCGGCTGCGAAAACCCTAATGATAGGCCGTACAAGGTTAAGCAATAGTCCTCCATGAAATATTGGGTAGCGCTTCTAATACTACTTGTTCCATTCCTGAGCAAGGCACAACGAATCACCGGGAAAGTAACCAATTCAGAAAATGAACCGCTTGGAGGAGCCACGATACAATGGCTAGATTTGAATCAGGGAACGTTTACTAATGGTACAGGTATTTTTGAATTGAAAAAATCACCTAAGCTACCCCACAAACTGATAGCAAGCTTTGTAGGATATCAATCGGATACAATACTGATCGCTTCACCTGATAGCGATATTATTTTTAAGCTCAAGCCAAACAAGCGTCTCAGTGAAATTATTATTGAAAGCCAGCGAGCTGGCGTAATTATATCAGATAACAAAGCAATTAAGGTTGAGCAAATAACGCAAACAGAACTTCGAAAATCAGCCTGCTGTGATTTAGCCGGTTGTTTTGAAACACAAACTACGGTGCAACCACAAACTACTAATGTGGTTACCAATGCAAAAGAATTAAGAATTCTAGGTTTATCTGGCGTATATAATCAAATACTGGTGGACGGGTTTCCAGTTATACAAGGACTTTCCTATACCTATGGCATCAGTAGCATCCCTGGCACCGTGGTAGGAAATATTTATGTGGCAAAGGGAGCTAATAGTGTTCTTCAAGGATTCGAAAGTATTAGCGGACAAATTAACGTAGAAACAAAGGAGCCTGATAATACAGATAAGTTATACTTCAATGCGTATATGAACAGCTTTGGTGAAAAACATATTAATACCAATTACGCTGTAAAGAAAAATAAATGGAGTAATCTAACGGCTGTTCATATCGTGCAACCAGCCAATAAGGTAGACCGCGACAATGACAATTTCCTGGATCTTCCTCGCCTCAGACGTTACCTACTCATGAACAAGTGGAAATATGGAAACGAAAATAGTTGGGGCTGGAGTAGCAGAGTGGGACTACGATTTTTACAAGAAAGAAGAATTGGCGGTCAAACTAATTTTAATTCGAAAAGGGATAAAGGAAGCACCACCGTATATGGTCAGTTCGTGAATATCAATCAACCTGAATTTTGGACAAAAACAGGTTACCGATTTGACGACAAACATGCTATAACTGCTTTCTTATCTAGCTTTTATCAACAACAAAATTCCTATTTTGGCACAGTTCGTTATGATGCAAATCAAACCAATGTGTATGCTAACGTGCAGTATGAATTAACCTATAAGCGACATCAACTTAAAACAGGTTTTAGCTATCGCTTACTACATCTTCGAGAAAATATTGGATT
>Ga0209972_10001999_pt1 | contig 17083 bp, 14 predicted proteins | sample NOAtaG_7_FD_187302 | JGI IMG/M metagenome (GOLD analysis project Ga0209972, IMG submission 187302) | Freshwater lake microbial communities from Lake Erie, under a cyanobacterial bloom - NOAA_Erie_Diel1S_2200h metaG (SPAdes) (version 2) | ecosystem: Environmental > Aquatic > Freshwater > Lake ... | reverse complement strand
CCTTCCGTTGTTCAGGTCCGGTTCAGGACCCTGTTCCGCTCCCTTACTTGCAAACCAAAGGGTCGGCGAATTTCGACATCGAGCTTGAGGTCACGCTCCAACCCGAAAATGGGTCCAAGCAAACCATTTCCCGTTCCAATTTTAAATATATGTATTGGAGCATGAGGCAACAACTGGCTCACCACACTGTGAATGGATGCAACATGCGCCCGGGTGACATGTGTGCTTCCGGTACCATCTCTGGGCCAACGGAAGATTCTTACGGTTCTATGTTGGAGCTAACTTGGCGTGGAACCAAACCCATCCCGATGGCAGACGGCTCTGAAAGGAAGTTTTTCCTGGATGGTGACACGGTGGGTATCTCAGGTCTTTGCAACCAAAACGGGGTCAGGATTGGCTTCGGAGAGGTTACTGGAAAGATTTTGGAAGCCCTGCCCTGAGGCAATAGATTCATGGAATGAAAAAGAAAAAGCCGGCATTGAACCGGCTTTTTCTTTTGTCTATTTAACGTTCACCTTCAAGGTGGTTCGATGTTGCTCATTGCTGACCTCCAACAGGTAGGTGCCTGGCTGCAGGTGTCGGTTGATTTGCAAGGTGGCCAAGTCGCTTCCTACGTGGAATTCTTGGGTCATGACACGACGGCCGGAAAGCTCGTACAAGGTCACATCGACTTGATTGCCCATCAAGCCCTCGAATTGCAGGTTGAACATCCCTTGGGAAGGATTGGGCCATACATGGATCAAGCCCTTTCCAAATCCGATTTCGTTGGAAACCACCGATACGTTCTGGCACAAGGTATCTGTCCCGCAAACACCTGTCACTACGAGGCAAACGGTGAAGTTGCCTTCCGTGGAGTAGGTGTGCGATGGATTAGGGGAAGTGCTTGTGAGGCCGTCACCGAAATCCCATGCCCAGGCATTTGCGCCGGTGCTTTGGTCTGTGAAGGTGTATTGAAGGCGGCGCCTCCCGTGGTGAAAGTGAAATTGGCAGCTAGGGTCGGCCCAAGCACTTCTACGTTGGCGCTGCAGGAATCTTGGTTGCCCTGTGCGTCAGAAATCACCATGGTCACAACATTGGTTCCGATGTCGTTGCAGCCAAAGGAAGATTGTGAATTTTGGTAAGAGGTGATGCCGCAATTGTCGCTGCTGTTACTGTCAAGGGCCGTTGCCGGTATGGTGGCAGTTCCGTTTTGGTCTAAAATCACCGTGAAATTCCTGCAATTTGCAACGGGAGCAGTGTTATCAAGCGTAATTGTGACCGGAACGCGTGGCGGGATCACACAAGAAGGCCCGGAAAAAGTGATGGTAACGTATCCGTTGCCGGTTTGGAATCCTGCTTGGTTGTTGGGGTTTGCTCCGGCATTGTAGGAGCCACCTCCTCCGCCACCTGCACGGCAGGAAGAACCCTCGCCACCTCCGCCACCGGAATAGCCACCTCCTCCGCCACATCCACACACTGCACCTCCGCCGCCGCCAAATCCACCTTCTCCACCCGGTCCGAAGTTTGTAGATCCGTTGCCTCCCGTGAAAGCAAAGGGCATTGCACCTCCGGTACAACCAGTACCATAGGTGGAATTTTGCCCGGAAGAAAGCCAGCCCGCACCTCCTGACCCTGTGCCGGATGGGGCATTGCCAAATCCTCCTTGGCCGCCGATGCCTCCTAATGCTGAAAGCGCTCCATTGCCTGCAGTCCCGTCAGGTCCGATGGATGCGTCGATCCCGTTGATGCAACTCCCGCTCCAATTGGTGTTGCCACCACCACCACCGCCTGCAGCGATCATAGGAGAGGCTGAAGAGGAAAGCCGCCACACAAAGGTCCCGCCGCCGCCGCCGCCGCTTGCACCGCCGCCGCCGCAATTATTCACAACTCCTTGAATGCCAACCACGATTCCGAGTGTTTCCCCGGGTGTGACCGCAAATGTACCAGACATCCGGGCTCCTTTTCCGCCGTTGGTATTGCCTCCCTGTGCGCCGGCTGCATCGATTGTGATGCTTTGGACACCTGCGGGTACTGTGAAGTTTTCTACCAACCCGGATGCCGTGAAATTGGCCGTAACCTGGCTGCTTGGCGGAAGTACCTCGGCGTAATATGTGACGGTGGAGGTCGGCGAAACGGGTAGGGTAGAACCACTGCCAGTCGTGCCCAACAAATTACCGCCCGAGGGAGCATCGTACCACCGAATGGAGTCTCCAGAGGAGATTGCGCTCAGTAAAACTGGATTCCCTAGGCAGAATTGTGACGGTGTGGCCGTCACCGATTGCAGGGTGTCGCAATTGGAGCCTCCACGGGCGAGGATGCTCAATCGTGTTGATGGAGCTATTGGACGCAAGGTGCCTGAGTTGGAAGCAGGAAGCTCCAACCGCCCAGGATTCCCAGACAAGGGCGTTGCCAACTGTTGGGAGAATCCTTGAAGGCCCAACAGCATGCCAGCTGCCCAAATGGTTGTAGAAAGTCTGATTTTCATGTTTTTACGTTCTTTGATGTCGAGGCGGTAAACGTTTTGAATTGGATTTTTGTCTTCGCGATCCGATTGTCGGTCGGAAGCCTGGAACTACCCTTCGGGTATGTGCGTTGTTTGGGGAAACACCAAGATGGGTTTTGGAAATGCCCAAGTCCTAATTGCGGACGGGGCGGGTTGGGAAATCATTCCGATTTATCGCCCACAAAGTAGTCGTCTTTGAACTTGAACAACACGTTGAACGTGGTCAAAGACCCATAGATTCGGGTGATGTATTGTTGCATGTTCACCTTGTCCTCGTCGTCGAGCTTGGGGTGCGCATTGATGCGTTGCTCCATCACACGGAGGCGGTCGCGGAGCATGACGATTTTATGGAAAAACTGCTCGATTGGAATTTCCTTAGGTTTGAGTGAATGATCCTTGGGTTGCAGCAACAACATCCCTCCCTGCCAACGGTCACCCAAAGCCACGGTCTCTTGGATATCGGCCCATTTCCTGAGTACTCTCACCAGGATTTGCTCCACATCAAACAAACTGACCCCATCTTCATCCGGATCCACACGCTCGATGAGCATGATATCTGGGTCGTCCTTTTTGAGTTGGACTTCACCCTCCTCAATGAACATCACAGTGTAGGTCATGGCATTGATTTGAATCACCACTCCTTTGCCATATTTCGAGTGGCTGATACGGGAACCGATTCCAAGGTAGGCTGCACTCATTTGATTGAAGTTTTAATGGATTTGAATCACAGTATTCCTGTGTTAATCAATAGGTTTACAGTTGAAGTTTGCTTCGGAACAACAACGAAAAAGTTTTGCTTTTTGTGCTTTTCAAAGGGGCCGTTTTGGGTGAATATCACGTATTCTCCGGCAGGCAGATCGGCCTGAAACTGACCGTCCAATCCTGATTTCAAGGTCAATACTGGAGTTTCGGTCTGGGTCACCGTGAATATTTGGATTTCATATTGGGGATAAGGCCCAGAACAAGGCGGCACGTGGAAATCAGGTTGCCCGGCTTGGCATGGCACTCCTTTGAAAGATACCTTCCCAGAGATGGAACCGAAGGAATCTTTGCAGGATTGTGCGGTCAAAATCATCCATACAGGTAGGCACAAAGCCAAGGAAAGCCATTTTTGCATCATGCCAATTTAACGAAGCCCATGTTTTGAACCAATAGCCTTCTTTGAATTACCGCACGAAATGGGAGAACAAGAGATACTATTCATCTTTTCGGGCTTCGTTGAGCAAATTGTATAGGTGCAAACTTGCAGGAACCATCAGAATTGCCAGGAATATTCCCGTCCAATGAATGAACACGAAAGTGATGAAAGGTAAAAGGAACAAAAACAAAACCAAGGTTCCCAGCACACCATACAAGATGAATTGAAGCACATTTTCGATGTTGGCCTCAGTTTGGGTCAGCGGTGCACGCTTGGAAGTTTGTTTGTATTGGTAACCATGCGGGGGCGGAGGAGGGAAAGGCCCGGATTGATGTCGATTGGGATTCCGAGTGGCCTGTTGTGCACTTGGGCGTTGTTGTGGCCGGGTGAGTGAATAATCATAAGCCGCCCTTTTCTGCGGATCGGAGAGGGTTTCATAGGCTTGTTTAACTTGCACAAACCGATCGCTTGCACCCGGACGGTTGTCAATATCCGGATGAAGGCGCATGGCCAAGCCCCGATAGGCCCGTTTTACCTCGGCGTAAGACGCTTTGGGATTCACTCCAAGGATTTTGTAATAATCGGGTTTGGACACCATGACAAGAATTGGGTGAGCCTACACTCTCAATATAATCACAAACCGACCGAAAGGTTACAAAATCGACCTATTTGGATGCAGGAAGACAGGAGGAACCTTGCTGGGTAGCCTGCCATTGACGAAAAGAATTCGAAATCCGTTCGGACACTTCAGAGGGAGCAATTCCGGAAGTATCCACGGTCAAATTGAAATTGGCCAAGTTGGTGCAATCGGCGCCGTAAATTTTAAGGAATCGTTCATTTTCACTCCTTTTCCGGGCAAGTAACTCCTCAATGGCTTGGATAGGATTGTCATATTGCTCGCTTTTCCGCGTAGGGTCCGACATGATGCGTTGGGCTGCCACTTCCACGGGTACGGTCAGGAAAACCTTGAAGGAGGCAGGCATGAAAAACCAGGCCAATCGGGAATCCACAATCAATCCTTCCGGCCTTGAATTCAATTGCTTGAATGCATTGTCGATTTCCTCGTCGATTTCAGGGTGGGTCTCGGCATATTGGTTCAATTCCAAGGTCGTCATGCCCAAACGGGCAGCGATTTCGCGCTGAACTTTTCCGGTCGAATAAATCTCAAATCCCAATGCGGACTGCAGCAGTTTGCTCACGGCAGACTTTCCCGAACCGAGATCGCCGGTGATGGTGATTTTGTTGCAGCTGACCTCTGAATCCAACATGACCTCCATTTTTACAAATCTAATGAATTAGTCCAAGGAAGCCCAAACAACCCGAAAGAGTGTGATTTTACCAATTAATTTGAAGCAGAAACACTTGATTTTTCCTACAAAGGGGTTTACCTTTGTCACGCTTCAAAAATGGTGATTGTAGCTCAGCTGGTTAGAGCGCTAGTTTGTGGCACTAGAGGTCGCCGGTTCGAACCCGGTCTATCACCCTTCAGCACAAAACGCCCCTTCATGGGGCGTTTTTGTTTTCCCGAGGCACGTTGCCCACCCCTCAAGCCTGTTTGTAAATCGACTCCAAGCGCAATACGATTTCATGCGCTGCAGGACAGACTGCCAGGTTCTGCTTGGTGATGCCAATGTTCAGGTGGAACTTCCGTTGGGCCGTGTGCGGATATCCGGCGCATGCCCGGGGACGAACATCATAGATTTTGCAGCGGTTGTCGGGCAACAAAAACGGACAGGGAGATGATTTCAATACCCAATCGCCATCCTCATCGACCCTCAGGTAGTGTTCGGTGAATGTTCCGGCCTTCATTCCCAGGTGGCCAGCAATCCGGTCGATGTCCTTGGAAATGAAAATAGGAGAAATGGTTTTGCAACAATTGGCGCAATCCAAACAATCCGTGTGGGAAAAGACAGCGGCATCCGCTTCCATCACCTGTTCGTCCAAATCACGCGGTGGATTGGACTTCAACCGATCCAGAAATTTATGCAACCGTTTTTTGGTCAGGGCTGCTTGTTCCCGGTGTGCCTTGAGGTCGGCCACAGGTCACATGTATTCCAATTCGCAATCCGGCGTGAGGGGATGGGCCTGGCAGGTCAAAATGTAGCCTTGTGAAATTTCCGTGTCGGAAAGACCTTCGTCTTCGTCCATCTGAACTTTTCCGGTCACCAATTTGGCCCTGCAGGTGCAGCATACTCCCATTTGACAAGCAAAGGGTGGATCCATGCCGGCATCGATGACCGCATCCAAAATGGTTGCATTTTCTTTGACAAATACTTCCTTGCTCACTCCGTCCAAGGTAACTTTCACCGAGTAACTGCCTTTTTTGGCGGCTACATTGGCAGCAGCTGCTTTTGCCTCTGGGTCGGGTTGCGCAGCGGTAAAGACTTCGCGGTGGATGATCTCTTTGGGAATGCCCAAAAAAGCCAAGGCTGCCTGAGCCTCTTCCATCATGCCCGTGGGTCCGCAAATCCAATAAGACTTGGGGGTACGGTCCATGGTAAGGAGATCCTGAACCAAGCCCAACAACATGCTGCGGTGGGGCACCCCGGTCAATCCGGTCCAGGAGGGGCCCGATTCGGCCAGAATATGAACCACTTTCAGGCGGTCTGGGTAAGCGGATTCCAATTCATCCAGGGCCTTTTTGAAAATGATGCTTTGCTCATCGCGGTTGCCGTAGATCAAAGTGACTTTGCATCCCGATTCAGCTTTGAGCACGGTTTTCAAAATCGACATCAAGGGCGTGATACCGCTTCCTCCGCCCAACAACACGTAATGATGCGAGCGGGTGGCTTCCGGCACAACCTTGAAGTTGCCCATCGGAGGGAACACCTCCAATGTTTGCCCCGATTGGAGTTGTTCGTTGACGAATCGTGAGACTCGACCATCCTTGACCGATTTCACCGTGACTGCCAAATCGGCATCAACGAGCGGACTGCTGCACAAAGAGTATGCCCTCCTCAAGGATTCGCCACCGAGATCAACCTTCAAAGTAAGGTATTGGCCGGCTTGGTACTGAAATTCCGGTGCGGACGGCTTTTCAAATACCACCGTGACCGCGTCAGATGTTTCTCGGATGATGTCCTTGATTTTCAGGGAGGTGAACTTGCTCATATGTTGTTGGAGTGTTCTTTTGGAATTGTACCTCAATTTCGGGTTAGGAATCGGGCGGCACAAAAATAGCAATTTTCAGGAATGCCAAGATGATTGAATGGCAACCTTACAACTTGAAAGCCCTGCATTTGGTTCAACCTTCATCTCGATTTTTGACCAGACTATGGTCTGGTTGGTAGGAGAGCGAAACTTCTTCAAGGTCAATTTTTGACCACCATTTTGGCAGTTTTGACACCGTGGGGAGAGCGTACCTTCAATGAGTACAGGCCTGGTTCCATCGGAACAGGGAAAGAGATCCTGCCGACTGACGACCCTGAGTCAAAATGTACTTTTCCGGAAGCAATGAGTCCACCCAACAGGGTATACACCTCATATGGGCAATCATCAAACCCGGCAAAGTCAAACACCACGGATACGGTGTGGCCATCGGTCGGATTGGGGAAAATGGTGATTCCTGATGTGCTGCGACCTGCGTACACCCATCTGATTTCGCTTTCAATCAGAGCTCCACTTGCATCGACCACATCCAACCGGTACCATGTTTCCTGATCATGGGGTTGTCGGTCAACCCAAGAAAAAGCCGTTTCATTTTGGGCTTGAATTTGGCTCATGGGTACGAAGTCAATGCCATCGGGTGAGCGATACAGTGCAAACGAACCTCCTTGAATGGGTTGATTCAAAGTCCAATCGAGGAGATTGTAGTTTCCTGCAGATGAGGCCGAAAATTGAGCCATCACGATCGGAAGTACGCAACTCGAGAAAATCCAACCTGAATTGTTGCCGTTGTCGGAAGAGTTTTCGGCATAAAAGGTGGCGCCGCCCGTGGCTGCATTGTCGCGGAGATACAGATACCGGCAACAAATGATGCCGCTGGCTTTAAAAAAAGTCGTTTGGACACCCGGCGTTGCAGACAGGATTTCGATGGGGAAGCCTGGAGTGCCGTTTGCGTTGAGGTTCGTGATGAGGGTCTGCGTATTGGAAGCTTGAAGGTTGTAGGTTTTGCCAGGGCTGAGGGTCAGGACATCGTAGGTATGGCTTCCGTTGATGTTGCCGTTCCCGAAAAAGGTGAGGTTGTGGAACGTGTTTCCGTTTGAGGAAATGAGGTTGGCTACGGCAGAGGGGTTGGTGAATTCGACGTCGTAAAAATTGAGATTGACGGCATTCCGTATGTCGGGGGAGCTGGCGGCATTGAGTCGGATTAGGGAGGTGCCGGCATTCAGGGTGAAGTTGGTGGAGGATACCCACCACGCCCAGGTAGACCCGCTGATGTTGACAACGGAGGAGCCCAAATTCAACGTTCTTGCCGAGTTGGAAGTGGAATATATCGCCCCGACATTGACAAGGTTGGAATTGGTATTGACCGTTCCGTTGACGAGGTGCATCCAAGTGCTGGAGTTGAACGCATCCAGGAAAGTCCATTCTCCACCTACCCCTTGGAAATAAATGTAGCCGTTGAAGGACCTACCGCCCATGGTGATGGTCTGACCGGTGGTGGTCGCCTCAAACAAGGTGTAGCCTGAAAAGGTGAAATTCATGCCGGAAATCAACCTCAAGGAGCCGAAAATGCTGAGATTTTGGGTGCCCGCGAAGGTGGGCGTGTTGGTGGAACCCGTCCAATCCATGTTCCGGCAAGCACCTACGGCATTCATGGTCACCGTTTGATTGGCCGCTGAAAAACTGTTCCCATCGAAAAAGACGTTATCCTGAAAGGTGGGTGGGCAATTCGGTCCACTTCCGCCGCTAGACAATGCCCAATGGTTGGGGTCCGTCCAGTTTCCTGTGCCTCCAATCCAAAACAAATTTCGGGCTGTGGAAGAGTTGATGGTCCAACCCGCGTTGTTGCCCAGGTTCACTGAATTGTTGGCGGTGAAGGTGGCACCTCCAGTCGCGGTCATGTCTTTGAGCTGAACATAATCCACCGTAATGGCTCCTGAGGGTTTGGAAAAGGTAGCCGTACTGCCTGCCGTGACAGACCGGATGTCGATGGGCAGGGTACAGGTGCCGATTGCGTTCAGGATGCCGAATGTTTGTGTGGCTCCGTTGCTGAAGGTATAGTTTTTCCCGGGCGATAGGTTGAGCGTTTGGAATGTATGGCCTCCGCCCACGGCTCCGTTTCCGAAAAATGTCACCGAGTGGAACGTGTTTCCGGACGATGAGATGATGTTGGCCGTGGTGGTGGCATTGGTGAACTCCACGTCGTAGAAGGTCAGATTGACCGCGTTGCGGATGTCAGGGGAGGAGCTGGCATTGAGGCGGATGAGGGAGGTTCCCGCATTCAGGGTGAAGTTGGTGGAGGAGACCCACCATGCCCAAGTGGAACCCGAAATATTGACCACTGAGGCCCCCAAATTTAGTGTTCGGGCCGAATTGGAGGTCGAATAAACCGCACCGACATTCACAGGGTTGGAGTTGGTGGTCACCGTGCCGTTCACCAAATGGATCCAAGTGGAGGAGGCAAAGGCGTCCATGAAACTCCATCCACCGCCGACCCCTTGGAAATAGGCGTAATTGCTGAACGACTTTCCTGCCATGGTAATGGTTTTGCCCAAGGAGGTGGCCTCGAAATAGGTGTATCCCGAAAAAGAGAAATTCATGCCCGAGGCCAAAGTGAGTGAGCCGAAAATGCTCAAATTGGGTGTCCCCGTAAAGGTGGGGGTATTCGTGACACCGGTCCAGGTCATGTCCCTGCAAGAGGCATTGGCATCAACGGTGACAACCTGCCCTGTAGCCGGGAAACTGGCCGCGTCGAAGAACACGTTGTCCTGGAATGTCGGTGGACAATTGCCGCCGGGGCCACCCGATGACAGGGCCCAATGCATGGGGTCCGTCCAATTGCCGTTTCCGCCGACCCAATACAGGTTTCGGGCAGCAGAGGAGCTGAGGTTCCACCCTGTGTTGTTGCCGAGGTCAATGGCGTTGGTGGCGTTGAAAGTGGCTCCACCTGTGGCGTTCATGTCCTTCAGGGAGGCGAATCCAATGGAAACTGTTCCACTTGACTTGGAAAAGGTGGCCTGGCTTCCACTTGTCGTGCTCCGGATGTCGATCAGTGAAGTGCAGGTTCCGGTGGCGTTCAAGGTGCCCAAGGTTTGGGTATTCCCTGCAGAAAATTGGTAGGATTTCCCCGCACTGAGGTTGAGTGTCCCATACGTTTGGTTGCCGGAGATGACACCACTGCCTGCAAACGTGACTGAGTTGAAGGTATTGCCTGAGCACGAGATGAGGTTGGCCGTTGCGGAAGGGTTGGTGAATTCCACGTTGTGGAAGGTGAGATTGACCGCGTTTCGGATGTCGGGTGAGCTCGCCGCGTTGAGTCGGATGAGGGAGGTGCCGGCATTCAGGGTGAAGTTGGTGGAAGAAACCCACCATGCCCATGTGGAGCCGCTGATGTTCACCGTGGAACTGCCCAAATTGAGTGTGCGTGCCGAATTCGAAGTGGAATAAATGGCCCCCACGTTCACGGCGTTGTTGTTGGTCGAGACGGTCCCGTTGACCAAATGTATCCATGAAGTGGAGTTGAATGCATCTTGGAACGTCCAAGTACCACCCACCCCTTGGAAGTAGGTGTAGGCATTGAAGGATTTGCCGGCCATCGTGATGGTGTTGCCCGGTCCGGTGGATTCGAAGAAAAACTCCCCGCCGAAGGAATTGGTCATCCCCGTTGCGAAGGCCAAGGAGCCGTACACCTTCACATCGTTTGCAGATGCACCCGCCAAGGTAGGATTGTTGGTCACGCCCGTCCAGGTCAAGTTGCGGCAATAGACGATGGTTTGGTCCACCGTGATGGTCTGACCTGCCGCAGTGAATGAATTGGCATCGAAAATCACATTGTCGAACGCCGTCGGAACCTGAGGATGTCGGACTGCTCCCCCTGAGGTGGTGGCCCAGTGATTGGCGAAATCGGACCAATTGCCGGTTCCTCCCACCCAGTAGTAGTCGACAGCCTGTGCCCAACGGGGCACAAAAAACATCAGGACGAAAAATAGGAGTACCCGAAACTTCATACGGCCAGCGTCTTATGGTATCCAACACGGTTTCAAGTAGACCATGAAGCCATGAGGGTAGTTTTCGGTCAATTTACATGAATTGCAGGTGCTTTCAAACAGGATAACTTCCACGGTTTACCGGGAGCAGGGCCGATATCTACCTACCTTCTCCGACTCAAAATCGCCAGCCGAGGGAAAGGCACATTTGCGTGTGGTAAAGGGGGATCTCCTCCAAACCTTGCTCGCTCAAAAAACCTTTCCGGTACAAGCCCCGGATGCTGCGTTGGGCTTTCAATTCGATGAACAACCCTTGTTTGAAACAGTACATCCCGCCGAGGCTGAATCCCACATCCACACGGTTCATTTCTCGGAAGTTGTCGAAAACCAATACCGTGTCGGGAAACAGCGTGCCGTCCCCGATTTGGATGTCCGAGGTGCCCGGGTCTTTGCCCGCCAACAGGAATGCCCCGTACAACCCACCTTCCAACCACATCGATTTCCCCAATTTGTATTGGAGGGTGAGGGGCACCTCCAAATAGTGGAGCGAAATCTTGCCCTTCACGTCTGCCACATAGTACGTGGGTACCGTGTCATGCATGCCGGGTAGGATTTCCATCGGCATCATCGTGTCTTGTCTCACGGTTTGCCAATATTCGGCACCTTTGAATGCATAGCCCAAACCGGCATTCAGACGCCACTTTTCTCCCAAATCCATGCTCCAAAACACGCCCAAAGAAGGTCCTAAAGCAGCTTTTCCACCCGAACTGTCCGGGTCGACCTTGGAAGGGATGGGACCTCCGTATTGGATGCCTCCCCAAGCCCCGACGTGGTGGCGGGATTGCCCCCACGATGATGAAAAACAGGCCGCCATGCACAAGATGATGATTCCGATCCTCATGGCTCCAATCGGATGAATTTGCGTTGCAAGGCCGTGAAACCATCGCCGCCGAGGCGGAGAAGGTAACAGCCCGGATTGACATCATAAGTCCATGATTGTGAACCCGTGCCAACGGGCCAAATTTCCAAGGTCCTCCCTTGAAGGTCGTGCAGGCTCAAAGTGGCATTCCGCGCCGACATGGGTAGACGCACATGAATTTGATGGTGGTGGTAGGCAACCGAAGCGGTGGGTGACGGATCGACATCCTCAGCCGAGTTGGATCCGTAATTCAGGGAAATGTCGTCGATCCACAAGGTGCTGCCGGATTGTCCGCTGAAATTTTGGCCCCCTTGGCTGGAAACCAATGCCAACAACAGGCTATCGGGAGCGCCGGATTGGGTGTAAACGAACGGCAAATCGAAATAGGTCCAAGAACCGGCTGCTTGGTAGATGACCATGGCCGCTTGGGCAAGGGTGTCGCGTTTGGATGTCGAATTGTTCCACCGTGTGAGAAGGGCCGCAACCCCGCCGCTGTCACCACTCACGGGAGCGTATTTGTACCAACCTTGGAAGGCATCCGGCAAGTCGGTGAACGGTTTGCCTTGGACCAAAAAGTTGGGGTCTTGGACGTCGAATCTACCCGATACCAACAGGCCGGGGATGAGCAAGGTGCCCCAGGTGGCGCTCCGCAATTTGGCGCAATAGGTGCCGCTGTGGGAGGAGGTGTCTTTGCTTACCGTGACGGGTGCTCCCAAGGATTTCAAGGCGTTGAGGCTGGCAAACCATCCGCTGGCCGGTTCTTCATAAGTGCCGGAGGGAGCGGTGGACCAGGATTCGAACCCGCCGTCGGGTAGCTGGAATTGACCGAAAAGGAAAGCAGGGGCAAGGCAAATCAGGAAGCCGATGCCGATTCGATGGATGCGTTTCAAAAGATTCATTGCCTTGAAGGTACGGAAATTCCCTCGGATTTCATGGATGAAAGTGGCTGGAAAGGGGTACGGCAATACTTTCGGCCTGAAGGTGAGTGGTTTTCAGGTGGGGTGATACAATAGGTCTTCATCATCCTCCCATCCAACCGAGGACAAACTCTATGGCCAAGACCCATAAGGCGAATACCAGACTGCCCAATGCCAAACTAAGGAAGATGCGCGGGCCAAACCATTTCATCGATGGGATTTTTTCCCTGAACCGGGCAATGGTCTCTGCATCGTCCGGAGGTGTGAGGAAGGTGACCGCGAGCCATACCAACATGGTGATATGGCTTAAAATCAGGATTTTGGCGGCATAGAGTCCTAAATCGGTTTGAGAAATCACCAACTGTTCGTGCCAACGGGTGTAGTCCAGCAATTGGTTGATGAAAGGTACCGCCACCATGGCCGAAAGCTGGGACCAGGCGTTGATGCGCATCCAAAACCACCTCAGGATGAAAACCGGGGCCACTCCTGCCGATAGGGCGAAAAACCACCTCAAAACGGAGTTCAACGAGTCCGCATACATGGCCACCATTAAACTTGCTATGCTGATCAGGCCCATGCACAAGAAATGGAAGTAGGGTGGTGTTTCCTTGTTCGATTTAGGCTTCAAAAACCGGTAGGCCGTGTCCGACCAAAAGGAGGTGCCCCAGTTTAAATTCGACTCGGCAGAAGTGATGAAAGCGGCAAAGAATCCCAGCACGATGAACATTTTGCCACCTTGTGGGACCGTACCCAACACGACCGACCAGAAATTGGTACCATCATGGGTGTCGGGCGCCAAAGAAAATACCATCATCAAGAACAACAACAGGATGAAGGAGGAAGACAAGACCAATCCTGCATTCAAAATCCCCGTCATCGTGGCTCCGCGTCCATCTTTTGCAGCCGTATATCGGGCCATTTCCGGTCCACCGCCATCAAACAATTGCACGCTCCACCAGTGCATGCCGGCAAATACCAGCCATAGTAGCCAATCGTACCTCATATGGGTTGAAAACTCCATGATGTCGGGCCTGTTTGCCGTCAACCCGGCTACAGCCTGCGTGGGTCCTCCGGATGCTTGCCAAATCCAATAGGTGAGCAGGATCATCGCGGCCAAGTACCAGATTGCATGCAGGAAGTCCGTTTTCAACTTGAGGCCAAAGCTGTTTTTTAAGGAAAAAAGCAACAGAATGCCTCCTGTGATGAGCAATGAATCGGTTTTGGGCAAATCAAAAAAAATGCTGAGCAACCGGGCAAATCCGATGACATGGAAGGACAACATCACCACCACGATCAACATGCCCACGTAAAAAGCACGGAAATGATACAGGATTCGGGCCCCATTGCCAGAAAAACGGAGCAGGATGAATTGGTTGTCCGAGCCCAATTGCAACTTGTTCCAAACCGGCGCGAGCACCATCGGCACGAAAAAGAACCCAATGATGTTGGCATACAAGGGAAGCATGCCCATCAGTCCATCTTTGGCTAAGATTTCATACACAAGTTGGCCATCTTCGACCGTCACGAAAAACATGAAAAGAGAAATTCCGGTCACCAGCCAACTTTGTTTTCCGTCGGCTTTGAAGATTTGGGTCAAAAATCCCTTCCTTCCCAACCAAACGACCAGGACATAAAACAAGATATACAGCGACAGGATGAGCATATCAACGGGGCTCCTCGATGGAAATGCCGAGTGAATATCCTTGGCTCAAGACGTGCTCGGTGATGGTTTGCCAGATATTTCGGGCAGAGGCAGCTCCTTCGGAAATGAACTTGATGCCGGTCGGATTGCTTGAAAATCCCCATTCCTGCATGCCTTCAAAGGGAAACATCACCCTCGGGAATGTTTGGGCATTGTCGGGCGTATCGGGTTTGCAAGGGGTGTAACTGAAAAATGTTGGGTCCTGATGCCAGGTTTTGCCGGAGTAAAGCCGATGCCGCGAATCGGGGCCGGCACCCAGGTAGGTGGCTCCCAGCTGTTCCAAGGTGGTTTGGCGGTAAACATCCGAATAGTGAGAGGCATTGGTTTGGGATACTTCCTGTGCGGTTTGGTAGCTGCCCACTACCATCATGGTGTCCAACGCAAACCCATGCCCAAAAGAACTTCCGAACAAAATCAGGCTTCCGGGTTCCAAATAATGCATGCGGCCCCTTTGCTTGCAAACGGCATAGCGAAAAGCAGGCCCGAACACGTAAGGATCGGTATTCTGGTGGTTTCGGGGTTGTAAGCTGAAGAAAGGTTCATGGATTCCATATGCATGCGCTCCTCCCACGTGGGTGTACCAAGCGTTGCCTTCCCATTCTCCCCAAAACATGATGCTGCCTTTGATGGGTTGGGCGTTGTGTTGGGACAGATATTCTCCTTTGCTCCGGATGAATTTTCGGTGGTGCGATCCGGCGGCATTCCATTCGCGCACGACTTTGCCGTCTCTCACCGAAAAGCCTTTGCCCATTTTGTAGGGAAGTTCGGCACCGGGATGATTCAATTGAACGGTCAGGATGGGCATTTTGAGTTGATTTTGAAGGATTGATTTTGGATGTATGTCATTTTTATTTTATCACAAGGTCAGTCTCAAGCCGTTTTCGAACAGGTAGTTGAAATTGGCGATGTTATCCGCCGGTCGTGATTCGTAATACAGGTTGAGGGTATTGGTCATGGCCAATTTGGAGGTGATTTTCAGGTTCAAGCTAGTTTGGTTGGACAACCGGAAGTCGGAGAAGTCGTCAAACCGTGGCTGGTAATAAGTCACCGAACTGAATTCCCCATGTCCCGCTGGAAAATGGTACAAAACGGACAGATAGGAGGAGAGACGATGCCGGGTGGTGAGTATTTCGTTTGCCCCGAAAAACTGTTGGTTTTCAAGCATGTAAAGGGTTCCGAGGTAAATTTTGAAGTAGTCGGTCCCGAAAATTTTGAATCGGGGTCCGATGCCGTTCAATTGCCGGAGGCGGATGTTGAGCACTCGGTTGTATTGGGCTTGGGTGAACAACTCAAACCGCAGCCATGGGTTGATTTTTCGGTTGTATCTGCCGTGGAACAGCATGGAATTGGAGATGGCCTCGCTGCCTAAAAAGGAAAAATCCGCGGATGCGATGAACAAAAAGATGTTTTTCAGGGACTTGTTTTTGAATTGGGTGGTATTGGCGGCTGAAAAACTGTTGAATCGGGAGTTGTTGTTGCGCAAAAGCTTGTACCTGAGGTCACCGTGTAAGACGAAACGGATGCTGTCCGTTTGGATGCGTTGGCTTTCGATGTTCACGATTTGGGCCTGGATTCGGATGCCGGGAAGCCATGTCAGACACGCGATCAATACAACAAAAATTGACCTAAGGCGATTCAATGGGGTGTTGCGTTCCATGCGGCAATATGCAAAATCGGAGAGGAAAATCATCCACAGGGGGTGTGTTGAGCTGTGTTTTGAATTCAATTCCGTGCTTCATCAGAAGATGAGATGGTCCTTGAACCGCAATTTTTCAGGGCGGGAGGTATTCAGAAATGGTTTGCGACCTTGAACTTGGAAAAACACTTGGCAGGTACTGCCGCCGATGTTGAAACGCCTCACCAACAATGGGCGCCTGGCACCCACGTCCACGTGCTTCCAATCCGAGTCGATGGAAGGAAAGTCCACTTTTCGTTCATGTCCGTTGCTGGCTGAAAACAGCATGATGTGTGGCTTCAATTCCAGCATCAAGGCCTTCCACATGGCATGCCCTTCCTGTTCAAGTTCGCGGCAAGCCTCATCAGGCAATCCAGACCAGGTGGGGATGGTGGCCCATGGGCTGCAAATGTCGGTATGCAGTGCGGTGTTGGTAGCACCCGGATAAAAAGAGGCATCGAATCCATGTAATACTGCTCCAAAACTGCTTTTAAACCAAGCGCCGTAGGGATTTCGCTTGAAGTAATTGTTCAAGGCCAAATGCAGGCCTTCGGAGCTGCCGTCGAAATCAGGAAACCGGAAATCCTTGGAGGGTGGTGTGACGTCGTCCGGTCTGAATTCCCGATCGGACGGGTTCAGTCCCACGGTGACAATGCGAAGGGGGGAAGATTCATAGGCGGGCCGGTCGCCAAACCAATGAATCGGGAAGAGGGGGATTTTGTACATGTTAATGTGACTTTTCCTTCGAATGATGTTATCGCATTCAATTAGAGATGCAATGTAGGAAAAATGGGAAGGCCATTCAGCCTGTTATAGTCAGAATGGCCCCCGGATTTGAGTTGGTTATTTTGGTTTAAAATCTTAATACTAAACTTTTTAACTAATGATTTGTGTTTTAACGCAGTGTTTCAATAAGGGCAAGTTATCAATTAATGGTAAGTCGATGATATGCAAGTTTGTGCAAGTTGAATGGTGTTATCGTATTGAAATACAGTTTGTTAAGGTTTTTTCGCGTGGATTTTGGCCTGTTTTTGGCAATTGGAGCGGGGTGAACCCAATCGGTTTATCTTTGTGCTATGCGCATCGCATTGGTTCATACCCGCTTGTTGTTGAGGGGAGGCCTGGAAACACGGCTGTTTTCCTACATGCGCTATTTGCG
>Ga0209972_10001990_pt1 | contig 17113 bp, 30 predicted proteins | sample NOAtaG_7_FD_187302 | JGI IMG/M metagenome (GOLD analysis project Ga0209972, IMG submission 187302) | Freshwater lake microbial communities from Lake Erie, under a cyanobacterial bloom - NOAA_Erie_Diel1S_2200h metaG (SPAdes) (version 2) | ecosystem: Environmental > Aquatic > Freshwater > Lake ... | reverse complement strand
ATATATTTGACGACCTGAAACTTTTAGCTCGCTCATCACGCCGCCCCTGTTTCAGAAAGAGCGGCACGGGCGAAGGCTGTGTCAGCTTCCCGTTCACCAATCTCGGCGTTGTCCACGATGGCTTGCAAAGCTCTCTCATACCGCTCCAGCTTTGCCAGCAGCCCCGGCAGCGCGTTGACTGCTGCGACGATGAGGGCGGCGTTCGGGTCTGCATCCCCAATTTCCGGAATGTGCATCGTGCAGATCGGCCCGTGTTCGGTCGAGACGACTTGCGGTCGCCAGTCCTTTATCCGTTCGCTGACTTCCCAAGGCCCCGGCGTTGCGGCGGCCAGCAGCTTCTCCAGTTCTTCATTCATCTTGTGTGTCCTTGTGTGTGGCGGGAAGATCGAGCGGCTTCCAGTATGTGAACCATTCGGAAGGCGCTCCGCCGTAGCCGGGGAAAACTGACCAGCCCGTACCGAACGGCTCAGGCCGTATGGAAAACACTCTGCCTTCCAAGTGCGCCATGTGCTGACTGTCATTCCTGCCGACGATGGCGAGGATGTATTGGCCATCCCTCGGCGCCGTCTCAATCGGTTGCCACTCCACCCGCCGCGCGCGTTCTTCGGACAGGAGGCGGAGGAGGGTGGCGCGGTCGGCGTGGGCTTCTTGCGAGCGCAGTCCAGTCGTTTGAAGCGCCAATTCTACCGCCTCATGCCTCGCCCTGATTTCTGCTATGGTGTCAGTCATTGGCCGGGCTCCTTCAGTGCTGCGCGGGCGGGCAGAGCCCAAAGCCATTCTTCGCCATGCACAACGTAATCTCCCGGCGCGGCAAGCGACCGGCGACCGTGCCAGTCATAGACCGCCAGCACATCACCATCGACATTTGCACTGCCATATTTCAAACGGTCTTGCAGCCATTCGGGCGCTGTGTCGGCACCGCTTTTGCCGGGCCATTGAAAGTATTCTGGCGCGAGACGGCGCAGCACTTCGACTTCCGCCAGCAGCCCCGGCAGCGCGTTGACGGCTGCGACAATGAGGGCGGCGTCTGCCTTGGCGTCTCCGTCCAGTTCTGAAGCGCGAACGCGATCCGTGGTGACGATGTAGTCAAGGCCATCCTCGTTGGAATTGCCCAGCGATGCGATGAGCCAATCCTCCCCCGTCTTGTCGGCGGTGTTTGCTTTCCACGGGCGGTTCGTCGCCTCCGCCAACAGTTTCTTCAGGCCTTCCGTGTTCATTGGCCATCACCCTTCTCTCGGCCTTCCAGCCGCCTGCAGATCTCAATCGCCCGCAGGCTCTCCGGCCCGAACTCGACGCAGCGCGCCTCGATCTGCGCGACGTAAAGCCAGGCGCGGGCTGTGATGGCCTCTTCGCGGTCTGCGCGCGCGGGTGCTGTGTGGTCGATCATGCGTCCATCCCCGCCATATCAATCAACGCGTCGAGCGCGTCTTCTGGTGTGGCGCCTGTGCCGATAGGCGACTCGGGGCCGTCGTAGTTTTCGAACGTCGCGACCCACGGCCAGCGCCAGGCGTCGTAATCGTAATGGATGGTGATGGTTTGCCGGTTCATACCACACCTGTCCGCAGGCGCTTAAAATGCTCAGGCAGCCAAACGTCCCGCGCGTCGGCGAGTTGTCGTTCCATAATCCGCAGGGATTTGTGCGTGGCGCCAAGTCCCGCATCCATCCAGATGTCGCTATAGACGACATCGACCGCCTGATCCGCCTTGGCGGCTACTTCAAGGGCGTTTTTCAGCCGGTAGATCAGGATATGCGCATCCGCAATGCTGCTGATGATTTCATCGATTTGTGCGGTGATCTGTTCGGGTGTCATGATGCTCTCCAAGCGGTGAAAATTTCCCAGGTCGCGCGGCCGGCTTCGTTGAGCCAGGCGGTGTCGACGTAATCGTGTGGCCAGCCGTATTCCTCGAACGCGCTTTCGATCATGAAGACCGACGCGATCGGCAGCGCGTCGCAGGCGAGCTGCAGAGCCTTGGCCTGCGTGAGGGTGAAGATGTCGTTGCAGGCCTCTGCAGCGAGGCGCGCGTTGCGGGCTTCGAGCGCGCAGTCGTTTTCGTATTCCTGCTCTGTGCTGTAGCCGAGGGGGTAGGGCATGGGGTGTCTCCTGTTCTGGAGACGTTTATTCCATAGCCGAATAAGCGCGTCAACGAAAATATTCGCTCGGCGAATATTATCCTGTGTTTCGCAGGGCCTCGATCATCCTGATAACCGTCAGCTTCTCGGTGTCCGACAGGCCGCGCAACAGTTCTTCCTGCGTCGGGCTTTTCGGATCGCGGAACAGGTCGGCGACCTGCACGTCCAGGGCCTCGGCGATGCCCATCAGGTATTCTTCGGTCAGAACTGTCCGGGATTTAAGGGCTTTCGACACGGTGCCTTGTGAGACGTCGAGACGGGCTGCCAGCTTTTCCTGTGTAATTCCGCGCGCTTTCATCCATTCGCGGATGAAGTGCCGGTGAGGTTTGCGGGGGCCGATACGCGCCATGGACATCCGAATATTATCACACAGGCGATAACTGCGCTCTATGAAGGCAGCCGAATAATTATTCTTGACAGGAATATTCTGCTGGCGAATATAGCCGCCATGACAAGCAGCATCAAAAAATGGCGCGACGAGAAGAAGCTGACGCAAGCGGCAGCGGGTGCTCTGGTGGGTGTAACACAACCGACTTGGGCGAAGTGGGAAGACGGGCAGATCCCGCCCGAACAGTGCCTGCCTGTTCACAGGGCAACCGGCATCGCGCTGCACGAGCTGCGCCCAGACATTTACCCGGTGCCTCAGCGCCGCGCCACAGACCGCAAGGGTGTCAAAGCATGACCCCGCACGAAGACCCGCTCCACGCCATCCGCGGCATCGTCTGGGCGACGCCCATCTCGATCGCGCTCTGGGTCATCATCCTGCTGCTCGCGGGGCTCTTCCATGGCTGACGATCTGAAACCAAACACCGCCCGTGCGTTGGGGGTGCGCCTCGGGGGGCGGCCGGCGAAAGCAAGCCGCTCCCCATTTTTGCCCGACGACCTGCCTGCCGCATTAGCGAAGGGCGCAAAGCCTGTGCGCAAGCGGATCCACACTGTCTCGACCAATGCGTCCGAACACCAGATCCAGTGCGCCGTCGCGCGCTACCTCGACCTGGCATTGAGCGGGATTGATGGCTGCATCTGGTGGGCCGTGCCCAACGGCGGCACGTTCGCCTCGCGCATCGACAGCAGTGGCAAGCGCGTCAGCGTTGCTGCCGCGAAGGCAAAGCGGGAGGGCCTCAAGCCCGGCGTCTCGGACATCATGATCCTGTGGGGCGGGCGCCTCATCTGTATTGAACTCAAGACAAGCACCGGCCGTCAGTCGCCGGAGCAAAAGGAGTGGGCCGACAGCGCAACGTGCGCCGGCGCTGCTTACTATGTCGCCCGCTCCGTGGAGCAGGTGGAAGAATTTCTGGACGCGGCGGGGGTTCCGCTGCGGGCACGGACAGGAGTGCGGTAATGGGCAGGAAACCGCTTCATATGCTGTTCATTGAACAAGCTCTCGCTCAAGACACTAACGAGTGCATCGTCTGGCCGTTTGCCAAAACCAAAGACGGATACGGAACTACCGCTGCATGTGGAAAAGGCACGACTGCGCATCGCGTCGTGGCGATCTTGGCGCATGGTCAGCCAACTTCTGCGCGGCCACATGCTGCCCATCTTTGCCACAACAGAGCCTGCATCAATCGCAGGCACATTGTCTGGGCATCGCGTCAAGAAAACTGTCAACACAGCGTGGCGGATGGGCGCTTCGGAAGAGGTACACAGATCGGCAGCGCAAAGCTGACAGAAGCCGAAGTGCTGCAAATCCGTGCACTGAGCAAAAACATGAAGCAAAGCCAACTGGCTCGACAGTTTGGCGTCAATCAAACGGCCATTGGAAAAATCCTGCGCGGCGAGCGCTGGGGATGGCTGGAACAGAATACGCAGCAGGTGGGGTCCCCGGCCAATATTGAATAACCGGGAGGCAACCAGGACCGTCTTCGCAGCCCCACCTGTGCCTGCGTATCGAAGAAGGTCCGAAAGTGAAAGGGTCCTTTATGGGACATCTCAACATAATCTCAGCCGACGAGCGGCTGAAGCAACAGACAGGGAGCAAGCTGCTGATCTGCGGTTTCGCCGGGGCTGGCAAGACCAGCCTCCTGCGCACCGTTGATCCGTCTACAGTCCTGTTCCTGGACATGGAGAGCGGCGACCTCGCCGTTCAGGACGTGGCGGTAGACCAGCTCTGCCCCCAGACCTGGCCGGAGCTTCGCGATCTTGCCTGCTACCTCGCAGGCCCTGACCGCAATGCTGCGCCGACAGACCCCTACAGCACAGCGCACTACGAGGCTGTCTGTGAGCGGTATGGCGGGGCCGAGGCGCTCAACAAGTACACGACCTATTTCGTAGACAGCCTGACCGTGGCGACCCGCATCTGTTTCAAGTGGGCGCAACAACAGGCCGAGGCGCACAACGCAAAAGGCGAGAAGGACACGCGCGGAGCGTATGGCCTGCTCGGACGCGAGGTCGTGACGTGGGCGACGCACCTGCAGAAGGCCCGCTCGAAGAACGTCATCTTCGTCTGCCTGATGGACGAAGTGAAAGACGATTTCGGGCGCGTGTCTTTTGCTTTGCAGACAGAGGGGCAGAAGATCGCCCGCGAGCTGCCGGGCATTGTGGACGAGGTCCTCACGCTGGCAATCATGCGTCCTGACGACGGCCCGTCCTACAGGGCTTTTGTGACGCAGGCCGATAACGAGTGGGGCTTCCCCGCGAAGGACCGCTCCGGCCGGCTGGACGCCCTTGAGCGCCCGCACCTCGGACAGCTCCTCGCAAAACTTAACGGCAAGACGGCGCAGATTTCGACGCCCGCAACCGCCCTGCCGGCCACCCCTGTCTCTCTCGAAAAGGAACTGACCTGATGACCATCTCATTTAATGACGCCAAACCGCAACAGTCTGGTGACTTCGACCTCATCCCTGACGGCACCGTGGCGCCCGTGCGCCTCACTGTCCGCGGCGAGAAGATGACCAAGGCGGGCGACGCCCGCATGCTCGACTGCGAGTACATCGTGACCGCTGGCACCTACGCGAAGCGCAAGGTGTGGACCAACATGATGATCACATCGAACGGGTCGGACGGCCATAACAAAGCTGTCTCGATCACCATGTCGAGCGTCCGCGCGATGCTTGAGTCGGCCTATGGCATCGCAGAGGACGACAAGTCGCCCGACGCGATGCAGGCCCGGACCATCAATGACTGGGCAGACCTCGACGGCCTGGAGTTCGTGGCGAAGTTCGGCATTGAGAAGTCGAAAGACCCGCAATACCCGGACAAGAACAAGCTCCAGGCGGTGGGCGTGAAGGCTGCCGACTATGCAGGCTTCAAGCCGGGCAAGCCGAAGGTGGCCGGGTTCAAGCCTGCCGGCGCGGCTGCAGCGTCTGTCACTAACGGTGCCAGGCCGTCATGGGCCTGAACCTCGATCCCGACACGCGCGTCTCGGCGCGCCTGACGGATCGGCTGGCAACGGAGGCGGGCGCCGTGGGCGTCCGTCTCTCCACCAGTGTGGCAGGCGCGCTGGCGCAGGCCCTGATCCGAGAGTTCATTACTGCGCGTTCGGCTGAGTGGTCGGTGGGCCGAAAGGTTCCCTTCACCGGCAAGCCGGATCCCGAAGCGCTTGGCTTTGCCGAAGCCTCCCTCCCGTCCATCGCGGACGGGGCGGGGGAGTGCGGCCTGCCGATGCACCTGCCAATCGGTGACTGGTCGAAGGCCCAGGTGGCGACGCTGTTCGCCATCGCCCACGACCAGATCCGCGAGCAGGCCGCGCGAACGCTTGAGATTGCTGACAGCGACATACCCTTTTGAGGATCGACCTATGCTTGACTTCAACACGAGCGCCCTACGGCGTTCCGCTGCCGTGGAGGACATCCACACAGCCATAGACGCCGCGCTGATCAAGGGCGCGCAGACCGAACGCCGCCGCACCTACGTGGGTGCATCCTCGATCGGCGGGGGATGCGAGCGCCGCATCCAGTACGAATACCTCCAGACCAGTCCGGACCCGGACTATGTGCCCGAGGCGCGCACGCAGCGGATCTTCGCACGCGGTCACATGACCGAGGAGCTGGCCGTGAAGTGGCTGCGGGACGCGGGCTATGACCTGCGGACACACAAGCCGGACGGCAAGCAGTTCGGTTTCAAGACGGCCAACGAGAAGTTCGCAGGTCACTGCGACGGCATCATCATGTCCGGGCCGGGCATCAAGACGCCCTGCATCTGGGAGCACAAGGCTTTAGGCTCGAAGAGCTGGAAGGCTATCGAGAAACACGGGCTGACCAAGTCTAAGCCAGAATATTGTGATCAGATCGCGCTCTACCAGGCTTACATGGATCTCACCGCGCCGGCGCTCTTCATGGCGACGTGCATGGACGACATGGCGATCTACCTGGAGCTGGTCGATTTCGATCAGGGCCGGGCGCAGGCCGCTTCGGACCGGGCTGTGGCGATTATCCTCGACTCGGAGGCGAAGGCGCTCCGGCCGAAGGTGTCGGACGAGCCGGATTTCTGGCTTTGCAAGGGGTGTTCGTTCAAGTCCCGGTGCCATGACGGGAGGGCTGTCCTGTGATCGATTTCAACTCGCCTCAAGTGCCTGAGTTCACGCACGTCGCCTGCAAATGCCAGACGACTGAGCTTCGCCAGAAGACAACCCGCGCCGGCCGCATCGAGGTAAAGCATCAGTGCCTGACGTGCGGAAGCACAGTTGGCGGAGCCCTGCCTTTGACTGCCTTAAGGGTGAGGCCGCAGGACCATCCCGAATGGGATCACGGCCTGCATGATCAATACTGGAAAGCCTACCAGGAGGCGCGCGACAAGCACGAGCAGGCGAAGAACCGCGTGTTCTGGGACTGGTACGATCGATACCTTGTCTCTGAGCAATGGGAGGACCGGCGCAGGCGGGTCTTTGAGCGGGCAAACTACACTTGCGAAGCCTGCCGGCAGGCCACCGCCACGCAGGTCCACCACACCACATACCAGCACGTAGGCGACGAGCCTTTGTGGGACCTGCGCGCGGTCTGCACGCCCTGTCATGACCGGATCCACTCGTACCGCAAGCCGTGGGAGAGCGAGACGTGATCGACTTCAATGCGTTCCCCAGCTCGCCCGACCGGGGCGCGATGGAGCATATGGTCCACGCCATGTTCAGGACGCCCGTGCGCGGGCTTGTCGAGCTGGCGTGGTCATCCCCGAACCCGCCTCACGCCATCGTCAAGGCGAGGCAGTTCGACCTCGACAGCCTCGATGAGATGATCGACCTTGCAAAGGAAATCAACGCAACCCCGAACCAGAATGTCTACATCTCAGCAGGGCTGCGGGACGACCAGACTGACCGCTTTAACCGCGCTTCGGACGCGGAGGTCATTGCGATAACGGCCATCAAGGTCGATTTCGACACGGCCGGCTCTTACGAGGCGGCAATGGCAAAGCTGTCAGACGCGGGCTGCCTGCCGAACTTTGTTGTCATCACAGGGCACAAGCCACACACGAGGGCGCACGCCTGGTATATCCTCGATGAGCCTGCCCATGATCTCGCCGCTGTCCGGCAGGTCGAGGAGCGGCTGGCAAAATGGCTGGGCGGCGACACGACAGTCGTCAACCCGTCCCGCATCATGCGCCTTGCAGGATCCGTTGCCTGGCCGATCAAGGCCGGCCGCACCATAGAGCTGACTGAGATCGAAGCCTCCGGCCTGCCGAAGGCCGCTTGGAACCTTGAGCACCTTGTCCGCCGCCTGCCTGCCGCGCCACCGCCAAAGGAAGGCTTGGATTTCAACACCGCGCGCTCCGGCCCGCTCAACATCGAGACCCTGATTGAGAAGGCGTCTGCCTCCGGCGAGTGGCACGCCAGTGTCCTGCGCGCTGTTGCCTCGATGACGGCGCGCGGAACGCCGGACGACGTTATACTGAGCCTGCTTCCGCCGCTGGCTGTCCAGCCCGGCTTTTCCCTGAACGAGACCCGGCAAGACATCGAAACCATGCTGCGCGGCGCGCGGCAGAAGGGGTTCAGTCCGGAAGTGCTTGCCGATGTAGGGGCCAACCCGGACACCTTCGCAGGCAAGTGGCTTGAAGACATCGAGTACGTTTACGAGCCGGAAATTGTCGAGGACATCATCCCGGGCAGGGGGGTGGGGGTGATCTACGGCCCCTCGTCCTCGGGCAAGTCATTTATTGCCATAGACTGGGCAATGCGCGCAGCGGTGGGGCAAAAAGTGCTCGACCGCTACACCGTGCCCGCAGGCGTTCTCTACCTGGCCGCTGAGGGCAAACATGGCCTCGACAAGCGCATCCATGCCGCCCGCCAGACTTTGCAGGCTGACGGCCACTGTGCGCCCTTCTGGCGCATGGGGGACTTTGTAAACTTCGCAAACCCGCAGGCCGGCCACATAGACAAGCTGAAGCGGACGGCGATTTCCGTGTCGGAAGAGATGGCCAGCCGGGGCGCAGCGCTCCGGGTTATCATCATCGACACCCTTGCGGCATCAACCCCGGGCGCTGACGAGAACGCCGGCACGGACATGGCGCCGCTGCTCCAGGCCTTTCACCAGGTATCCTCCGACCTCAACTGTGTCGTGATCCTGATCGCGCACACCGGAAAGGATGTCGGCAAAGGGCTGCGAGGCTGGTCAGGGATCCGCGCCAACGTCGATTTCGCCATCGAAACGCAGGTCCTCAAAGACGAAGAGGGCCACACCGTAAAGCGGCAAATCTGGTTCGAGAAATGCAAGGACGGACCTGACGGGTTTGTGCTGGCTGAGTTTGAATTAAAGACCTACTTCCTCGGAAACAAGGCTTCGGGCGCCCCGAATACAACCTGCTGGGTGGACTATTTCCCGCCTCAGAAGGGGCCTTCGGCGGCTGACGTGAGGGCTGAAATCGAGGCTCGCGAGAAGGAGCAGGCGGAGGCTTTGAAGGGTGAAATCCTTGCCGCCCTGGCCGAATGCCTGACCGATCAGTGGCGTCCTTTGCGCGAAACTGCGGAGGTGTTGAGGCACAAGGGAGGGGTCAGCCTCGGCCGAGACAACCTTGTCGGATACCTCACCAGCCTGACCAATGATGTGGCCGAAGGCGTCACCGATCACTGGTTCAAAGGCGCTAAAATCCAGATCCAGACCACCCCGAAAGCAGGTCGTTTTTTCCGCGAATTGCGCGTGCTGAAGGGTGACATCAATGAAGATTGATGTGGGGGTTGCCCGGGTTGCCCGGGGTTGCCTGAAAAGTTGCTGGGCAACCCGGGCAACTATGAAATCATTGAGGTTTTTGAAGGGTTGCCTAGGGTTGCCCGGGGTTGCCCGGCAAAGTGGTCAGGCAACCCCCCAAAAAGTCTATAAAAAACAGGGTTGCCCGGGTTGCCCGGGTTGCCTACCCCTAAAGGGGTCCCTTACGGGCCGGGCAACCCCCGGCCCACGGGACCTGGGGGCACCCCGTTTCCCCAACACCCCAACGCGAGCGCTTGACGCGATTTGCGAATTGGGTTTTCTTACGCCTCGTCACGCAAAGGCATCGACCAGCGCGGACACCCCAGCGCACGGGCTTCTCAACGAGGAGCCCGAAATGAATAGCACCAATCCCCGCGCCCGCTTCTGGACAGAGGCGGAGCTTTCGATCCTACGCACCGGCTGGGCAGCAGGCCTGAGCTGCTCCGAGATCGCAGCTAAACTCCACCACCGTTCCAAAAACTCCGTCGGCGGGATGGCGCATCGCCTTGGCCTGCCTGTGCGCGGGCCGGGCATGGTACCAAGGTCCAAACCACGGATGCAGACCCCGCGCCGGCCGACGGCCACTTCGCGCGGCACGATCATCCGCGACTACGTCCCTGCGAGGATCACCCTGGCGGGGCCGGTGTGGTCGCATCCCTCGAATGCGAGGGCGGCGTGATGGCATATCGCGAGTACGATCCGCAAATCGCTCCTTACATTGCCCGCATCGAGGCGCTTGAGGAGGAGCTGGACGCCGCTCTGAGCCGTGCCGAAGCTGCCGAAGCCGCTCTCGGTTTCGGCAACCAGTGGGACCGCGCCGCGCCGCCGCTCTCGCTGCAGATGACACGCATCATGCGGCTGCTGTGTGCCCGGCCGCTGACGGTTGCCGAGATCGCAGACAAGCTGGCGATCCAGTATCCCGTTACCACGCCGCGCAACATCCACGTCAGGCTTTGCCAGATGCGGCAGATGCTGCCCGGGCCGCTGATGCCGATGTCCGGCGGTCACGGGAAGCCGGTGCAGGTGCGCGATCCGGAGGCGCTCAAGGCGTTCTTGGCGACGGGCGTGCTGCCGATGCCGAGGGCCGCCTGATGGGCCGCACGACAGAAATGCAGTCCCGCGCAGACCAGCGCGCAGAGCGCCACGCGCGGACCTTCATGCCAAAACAGGCGCCGCGCTGCCCACAGGTCGAGGCGCTGATGGCGCAGGGATACCTTGCGCAGCAGATCGCATCGATCCTGCACAGGCCGGTGATCGATGTCCGGCTGGCGATGGCTGTGGCGGACAGGGAGCGGGGGCAATGATGCTCGAAACATGCAAGCGCGGGGCTCACGTCAACCGCATCGTCAACCGCGTCAACCGCAACCTGCGCGGCGATAAGCACCTCGAAGAATGGCACGTCTGCCGCTTCTGCAAACACGAACGCAAGCACCGGACGGTGAAAGTAATCGGCCAGGAGGACACGCTGTGGAGATCCTCGCGATGATCTGGGTGCTGATCTGCACGCTCGGCGGCGTGCTGTTTTTCTGGATGGTCTGGATGTCGCTTGGCGGAGGGAGACGCGAATGATGAGGGGCGAGGTTTTACAGTGGGGCCTGTCGATCGATACGGACGGCAAGGTCTGGAACGTGACCTACGGCGGCTCTCAGAAGCCGGACCACGTCTTCGAGACTTTCGAGGACCTGATCGACTGGCTCGAAGATCAATGGGAGGGCCTGCAAATTAGCAGGCTGGGTAAACAGAATGGCTGAACTAAGAACATTGGACATTAAATTGTTGCACGAACTTTTGTCGTATGACGCTTTCACCGGTGATCTTTGCTGGCGTCAAAGAACGGCAGAACATTTTACGACAGAGCGCATTTACAATTCTTGGAACGCTAAGAACGCGGGGCGGTTGGCGGGTCATGTGAACCAAGAGGGTTATCGAGCAGTTGCTGTTTTTCGAACCCAATACCTTGCTCATCGGATTGTCTTTGCGATGCAGGCAGGTCAATGGCCAAACGGCCTGATCGACCACATTAACGGCAAGCGCTTAGATAATAGGATCGAAAATCTGCGCGTGGTTTCAGACATTGGCAATGGGAGAAATCAGAAACGCCGCTCAACCAACAGAAGCGGCGTTAATGGAGTTCATTGGTACAAAGCAAAAGGAGCTTGGCAGGCGTCAATCATGGAGAACGGCAAACAGATTTTGCTGGGTCGTTTTGCGCGTCTTCAAGACGCTGCGGCTGCGAGGCAAGCGGCTGAGATACGTCTGAACTACCACCCCAATCACGGAAGGGTGGCTGACAATGGCTGACACCCTCACAACTTACGACGACCCCACCACCGCCACGCTGATGGAGGCGATCAACGAAGCGCGGATCCTTCTCGCGTCGGACGCGCACCGCAAGGACCTCGCAGAGATGGCGAAGATCAGCACCGAGCTGATCCGCCTCGATGAGCGCAGGACACAGCTCCAGGTCACGATCGATGAGCGCAACAAGGTCTACCTTGCCGCTGAGGAGGCGCTGGGAGCCCATCTTGCCACCAAGCATAGGGTGGTGGCCCCGAGCACCGAGAACGCCGCCACGAGCGATCCTGAGCCGATTGTGAAGAGGAGGGCTCGCCCGAGTGCGGATCACGCTTCGAACTGCGCCGTGTATTTCGATGAGGAGTGCGATTGCCAATGACGACAGCCCTTGCCTCCCGACCTTCCGCCTCGGCCATGTCGATCGTGTCCGAGATTGCCATGGCTCATGGATACCACGCCAACGCTTTGCTTGGCCGGTCGCAGGAGGAGGGCATTTGCCGGGCGCGTGCGCGCGCCATGAAAACCCTCCACGAGGACAAGGCGTGGAGCCTTACCCGCGTCGGTGTGCTGTTCGGCGGCAGGTCCAGAAAAACAGTCTGGGCCATCATAAACGCCCACAAAGAAAGGGAAAAAAGTGTCTCGGGTTACCTGAGACACCCAGACCTCGCCCACGAGGTTGAGGCACAAATGAGGCGCATCACCGGCCTCAACATCGCCCACCAGCTCGCCCATGAATTAAGCGTACCCACATGGCAGGCTATATTCCTCGGCATCCTGATGGAGGCTTATCCGCTCGTGAAGACAGCAGACCAGATCATGGAAGCCTACGAGGCTGCGACCGAGCGGCTCTACCAGGCCGACGCGCCCGGAGCGATGGACAGCCAGATTCGCACGTTCAACTATCACATCCGCAAGCGGTTCGTGGATCTTGGCTTGCCGGATCCCGTCACCGCTGTCCGGCCGCGCGGGTTTGTGCTGACGTTTGATGCGGCTGTGTATCTTCATTGCCGGTTCGGTCGGCCGGTGTCGATTGGGACGAGGATGAGTGCGTGATGGCCAAGACACCAAAGGAGCCGAAGGAGGCCAAACCATTAGGCCGGCCAAGCAAGTTCACCGAAGTCGATCTCGACAAGGTGAGGTCTCTCGCCGTCAAGGGATGGACCGATGACGAGATGTCTGCGTTCTTCGCAGTGGACCGATCGACCTGGTATCGCTGGAAGGCGAACTTCCCGGATTTTTGCGACGCCCTAAAGGATTGGAAGGCCGAAGCAGACGCCCGTGTCGAGCGCAGCCTGTACCATAAAGCGGTCGGCTACTCGTCTGAATCGGTTAAAGTATTTCTGCCCGCAGGCGCCGAGGATCCGATCTACGCGCCCTATGTCGAGCACCATGCTCCGGACACTACAGCTGCGATCTTCTGGCTCAAGAACCGCAGGTCGGCTGAGTGGCGCGACAGGCAGGAACACGAGCACACAATCGTTTCGCACGAAGAACGCCTTGAAAAGCTAAGGCAGAAAACCAGTGACGAAGGCTAGTCAGGCTCAACTCACCGACGACGAGTACGAACAGATCCTGTTCAACGACGAGCTGTACTTCGAGTGCTGCCTGCAGATCCGCACCAAGAGCGACGGCCTGAAGCCGCTCGTCCTCAACTCATCGCAGCGCTACGCTCACGAGCGGCTGGAGCGCCAGATGCGCGAGACGGGCAAGGTGCGCGTGCTGATCCTCAAGGGCCGGCAGCAGGGCATCTCGACCTATGTCGGCGGCAGGTTCTACAAGCGGGTCTCGACGTCGAACGGCGTCCTGGCCTTCATCGTCACGCACGAGGACGCTGCGACGCAGAACCTCTTCAGCATGACGAAGCGCTACCACGACAACAACCTGCCCGACTTCAAGCCCATGACCGGCGTGGCGAACGCCAACGAGCTGAAGTTCTCGAAGCTCGACTCTGGCTACAAGATCGCCACCGCCGGCGCGCGCTCTGCAGGCCGGTCCAACACCATCCAGCTGCTGCATGCGTCCGAGTTCGACTTTTGGCCCGACGCCAGCGCGTCCGAAGTGTGGAAGGGCCTGGCCGAAGCTGTGCCAAACGAGCAGGGCACCGAGATCATCATCGAGAGCACGGCAGACAAGCCGGGCGGACGCTTCCACCGCGCATGGATGGCCGCAAAGCGCGGCGAGACCGGCTACATGGCGCTGTTCATTCCGTGGTTCCTGCACGAGGAGTACCGCTCCGAGCCGCCCAAGGGCTGGCATCCGCCGCCCAGGTTCCAGGAGTACATGGCGCTCTACGGCCTCGACATCGAGCAGGCCTACTGGGCGTGGGACAAGAACCGCGACATGGCGATGCTCGACGGGCTCGGATCCGACGAGTTCTGCATCGGCTTCAAGCGCGAGTATCCTGCCACTGACGAGGAGGCTTTCGAGGAGGCGGGCGACGAGCTGACGCGCGCTATTCCGATGGCGTGGATCAAGGCTGCCCAGGCTCGCTACATCCAGAACCGACACATGCCAGGCAGCCCGATGACCGGCCTCGGTGTCGATGTGGCGCAGGGCGGGCCTGACAAGACGGTCGTCACGCCTGTGCATGGGGTCCGCATCGAGCAATCGACCGAGATGCCCGGCTCGATGACAACGGACGGCCCGGCCGTCGCCGGCATGGTGGTTGCGCTCGTCCGTGACGGCGCGACCATCGCGATCGACATGGGCGGAGGCTGGGGCGGCGACGCACACACGCACCTCAAGAAGCACCTCGACATGCCCGTCGTGGGCGTCAATCCCGGCGCGGGCGCCAACGCCAGGTCCAAGCATGGCAACTACGAGTTCAAAAACATGCGCGCCTATCTTCACTGGATGATGCGCGAAAGCCTCAACCCCATCACCGGCGACAAGATTGAGCTGTATCCTGACGAGGAGCTGGCACAGGACCTGGCATCGCCGTCGTTCGAGATCACGCGCCAGGGCATCCAGATCGAGAGCAAGGACGCCGTGAAGAAGCGCCTCGGGCGCTCGCCGGACAAGGGAGATTCGTGCCTGCTCGCATGGTACGCGTCGTCGCCATCGAACCGCGCGCTGGCCAAATCCCAGCAGGTCAGGGGCAATCAACCATCCGTCACGCCTCACCGCGCTAAGGTGATCGGCAGGAGGTAAACCACCCCATGATGCGCACACCCAAGATGCCGCCACCACCACCGCCACCGCCGCCACCTCGACCTATCCCTACGGCGACCTCGCCCAACGTGCAGCAGGCTGCGGTCGAGGACGCGCGCCGCAACCGCGGTCGCTCTGGCCGCATGTCTACGATGCTGTCCGGCTCGCTCGGCGACGGCGACTACGCCGCGCCGCCACCCACTGAACGCAGGACGATGCTCGGATGATGAGGAAAATGGTAAAGCGCGCCATGGACAACAAAGCTGCGGGCCATCGCGGCACCGGAAGCATGGACCCTCGGGTCCCAATCGAGGCTAATCTTCCGTCTGCCGCGCCCGCTGCCGCAAGGCAGCAAGCAGGGGAAATGAACACAATGCTGTCCGGGTCGCTTGGCCGCGCCGGGCGCCCTGAGCCTCGCGGCCCTCGCAGAACGATGCTCGGCTGACCCGTGGCTTACGAGGGCATCGAGGAGAAGAAGACCGACAAGGACGCGCTGCAGGCGCGGGCCAAGAAGGCGTTGGAGGCTGCGCAGGCTGCGTTTAGGCGCAAGGCGGTCTACGACACGCTCTGGCAGATGCAGGCTGAGATATTTTACCCGCCCCGCGCCGATTTCACCCGTACCTACTCCGACGCTTCCGAGCGTTACGAGGGCATCATCACCACCGAGCCGATGCTGATGCGCCGCGACCTGGCGCAGAACCTCGGTGCGATGCTGAGGCCCCGCGGCCGCGAGTGGTTCCGCGCAGCCGCCCGCCCCGAAGACGTCATGCAGGACGACGAGGCCAAGCAATGGCTGGAAGCTGCGTCCAAGACCATGCGCAATATCGTGTACGCACCGAAGGCGAACTTCTCCAAGGCTATGGCCGAGAGCGACCACGACTACGTGACGTTCGGCAACGCTGTCGTCGCGCACCCCTACAACCAGGACCAGTCCGGGATCCTGTTTTCGTGCCTGCACCTCAAAGACGTCGCCTGGAGCAAGAACTCCGAGGGCCACGTTGATACGCTGCACCAGAAGATGGTCCGCCCGATCAGGCAGTTCGCGCAGCTGTTCGGCAAGGAGGCCCTGCCGATCGAGTGGCAGCGCGCGCTCGACCAGAACCAGGGCGAGGAGAAGCGCACGGTCTACCGATGCGTGATGCCGTTCGACCCGTTCGGCTACGACTCGAAGGAGCGCAAGCTCAAGAACGCGCAGTACCAGGCCGTCTATGTCGCCGACGGCGCCAAGGATCCGGGGCTCGCGAGCGGCGAGTTCCTCACGTTCCCGTTCACGGTCCGCATGTGGATGGACGTGTCCGGCGAGGACTACGGACGATCGCCCTGCACGGACGTCGCGCTGCAGGAAGGGCGCATGTTGAACGTGTCCGAAGAGGCGATGCTCACCGCCATCGAGATGAAGGTGCGCCCGCCGAGGGTCGTCAAGAAGGGCCTGCTGCACGGGCCGCTATCGCTCGCTGCCGGCACTGTCACCTACGCCGACGCAGACTATGACAGCCGGATGGGCGACGTCGTCACGCCGATCGAGGCGGGCGACCCGCGCTACGGCATGGAGTTCTCTGAGCGGCAGATGCAGCGCATGGGCCGCGCGTTCTTCGTGGACCTGCTCCGGCGCCTGCCTGAGAAAGAGATGACCGCCTACGAGGCAGCCGAGTGGGTCGAGCAGTACGTGACCCAGGCCGCGCCGATCTTCGAGCCGATGGAAGCCGAGAACGCATTATTGATGGACAGCGTGTTCCAGCGCGCGATGGCCAAGGGCGCGTTCGGCGCGATGCTTGAGGATGGCTCGATCGATGGCTTGCCCGAGCGTCTGTCCGAGGCCGACATCGAGTTCGAGTTCGAGACGCCGCTTTCGGACGCGCTGCGCAAGCTGAAGGCTGCGCAGTTCGATCAGTTGATGGGCCGAGTCGGGATCCTGCTGCAGAGCCAGCACCCCGAGGCCATGGGCGCGATCGACAACGTGGACTTCGACCAGGCACTGCGCGACGCGATGGACGGCCTCGCGCCGGCGAAGTGGCAGAAGAAGAAGGAAGACGTCGAGGCGATCCGCGCAGGCAAGGCCGAAGCAGCGCAGGCTGCGAAACAAGAGGCCATGGCGATGGAAGTCGGGCAGTCTGCCATGAAGGCGAACCCTGACAGCCTGCGCATGGTCGGCGACGCGCTGAGCGCGGGCCTTGAGCAGGTCTGATGTCCCGCCCCCTGCGCATCGACGAACTGCCACCGCTGGAGGCTGACCACGTCCTGGCGATACAGGCGCTCGCACGCGGCACCGCGACGGGAGCGCAGCAGGTGACGGCAATGTGGGTGCTCACCGGCATGCTGTGCGGCGTGGCATCGCTGCCGCCTGCGAAGCTCTCAGAGCGCGAGGCGGGGTTCCTGGCGGGCAAGCAGTGGGTGGGGCTGGCGATGAACAAGTTCGCGTCTG
>Ga0209972_10001986_pt1 | contig 17122 bp, 28 predicted proteins | sample NOAtaG_7_FD_187302 | JGI IMG/M metagenome (GOLD analysis project Ga0209972, IMG submission 187302) | Freshwater lake microbial communities from Lake Erie, under a cyanobacterial bloom - NOAA_Erie_Diel1S_2200h metaG (SPAdes) (version 2) | ecosystem: Environmental > Aquatic > Freshwater > Lake ... | reverse complement strand
GATCGTGGACATGTCTGGCCAAATCTTCTATACTGCATGCAGCGATCTACTCGATGCGATCGTAAACAATCGACTGTCTCACAGGGGACAAGATTCTCTAGTCAGCAGTATGAATAACTGCGGAGCTAAAGTCAGCGACGCTGGCTGGAGAATCGTTCGAAGGAAGTCAGCCCACGGAGACGTCTCAGCAGCCATAGCCCTGGCCATGGTGGTCCACCAGCTCGTCAAGCCTCAATCTAAGCCGCAGATTTTTAGCTAGTCCCAAGTACGGGACACGTCGCAAATGTCCGAATTGTCGGAAATGTGTGCTATTCTATAACCTATGGCATTTTGGGATCGCTTCCTTATTCAAGCACCTAAGCTAACTTCTGAGGTCAAGGCCCAATATGCCCCTGCGGTAATGGGGGACGACTTTGGGTATTTCAATACTCAACTTATTACAAAGGTTAGCCGAGACGTGGCTATGTCATTACCTGCCATTGTCCGATCTCGCAACCTTATTGCTGGCACAATTGCAAGCATTCCTCTGCATCTATACCGAAAGTCCAATGACGAGCGAATCGGCTCGCCAAAATGGGTAGAGCAGCCAAGTCTTCACCAGCCGCGAAGCGTGACTCTAGCTTATACAGTCGATAGTCTTTTGTTTTATGGCGTTGCATATTGGCAAATTACCGAGCAGTTTCAAGATGATGGCCGCCCGGCGCGTTTTATTTGGATTGCTCCAACTCGCGTAACGCAACAAGTCTCACCAGATAATCAATTCGTTACCCAGTATTACGTCGATGGCGCACCAGTCCCGATGAGTGGACTCGGCTCGCTTATCACATTCCAGGGACTTAGCGAAGGTATTCTAAACACAGGCGCAACAATTATTCGCCAGGCTTTTGAGCTGCAAAATGCAGCGCATCGCGCAGCAGTTGCTCCAATTCCATCCGGCGTAATCAAAAACAATGGCGCAGACCTTAGTGAGAACGAAGTAGCAGCACTCCTGTCACAATGGAAAGCTGCACGTCAAAAAGGCTCGACTGCGTATCTCACCAGCACGTTAGATTACATGCCCACGTCTTTCTCGCCGAAGGATATGGGCTACGCAGATTTGATTACCCAGGTCACTACTCAGATCGCTCGTCTCTGCAACATTCCGGCGTACTACTTGTCAGCAGATGAGAACAACAGCATGACCTATGCCAACGTCCAAGACGAAAGGAAGCAGCTCATCTCGCTTGCTCTCCAGCCCTATATAACTGCTGTCGAGTCTCGCCTAAGCATGGACGATATTACAAACAGCCAAAACTATGTCCGCTTCGCAATTGATGAAACATTTTTGCGAGCAGACACAATCGAGCGCCTCACGGCGATTGAGAAGATGATCTCGCTCGGCCTTATCACAGTCGAGCAAGCGCAAGAGATGGAAGACCTTAGCCCGAATGGAACCGCATGAAACTAACATTCACCGCAACCGATATTCAGGCCGATGAGGGCCGCCGCCTTATTTCCGGCAAAATCTTGCCATTCAATAACGAAATTGGTTACACCAATGTAGGCCGCGTCAAGTTTCGCGCAGGCTCGGTTCAATGGGATGATGCCAAGAAGGTCAAGTTTTTGCTCGAGCATGACGGACGTAAGCCGCTAGGCCGCGCCCAGTCCATTATCGCTGAGGGCGATGCGCTTTACGCAACGTTCAAGGTTGCTAATACCACCAGGGGATCAGATGCTCTCGTGGAGGCAAGTGAAGAATTACGCTCTGGGCTGTCAGTCGGTGTAGAAGTACTCGACAGTAAGCAAGTCGGTAACACGCTGGAAATTATTAGCGCACGACTTGAAGAAGTTTCTCTGGTATCTAATCCGGCTTTCAAGTCGGCAGAAGTGCTAGAGGTCGCTGCATCCGAAGGCGATGCAGTTGAAGAAAACAACAATGAAAGCGAGGCATCTCAAGTGGAGAACACCACCCCTGAGACCGTTGCGCCTGAGGCAGTCGAAACTCCAGTAGAGGCCTCTCGTCCAACAATTACCGCCGCCGTTGCATACGCAAAGCCACGCATTGAGGTTACTCCAGGTGCATACCTTGAGAACACGGTGCGCGCATCCATGGGTGACGATTCAGCTCGTCAATGGCTTGCAGCAGCAGCAGATACAACCGACAACGCTGGCTTGATTCCAACTCGTCAGCTATCCGAAGTTATCAATCCTTTGAGCAACGCCGACAGGCCATTTATTGATGCGGTCGGGCGTGGGACGCTTCCTGACGCTGGCATGTCCTTCGAAATTCCTAAGCTCACCCAGGTCCCAACAGTTGCCGCAACTGCAGAAGGCGCTGCACCAGCAGAACAAGATCAGAACATCTCGTTCCTTACGGTAAACGTTGCCAAGTACGCAGGCCAGCAGACCTTCTCAGTAGAGCTTCTTGATCGCAGCTCTCCTGCGTTTTTTGCTGAGCTTACTCGCCAGATGCAATTTGCTTATGCAAAGGCAACCAACGCAGCAGTTGGCACCGCTGTCGTAACTGGTGCAACCGATGGCGGAAACCGCACAATGTCAGCAGCTAACCTGCTCGACTTTGTAAGCGATGCAGCAGTTAGCATCTATTCCGGCTCGCTCGGATTTGCTACCAACGTTGTCGTTTCTCCAGAACAATGGGGCGCAATTATGGGCTTGATTGATGGATCAAACCGCCCGGTTTATGTCCAGACGATCAACCCACAGAACGCATCTGCAAACCTCACTCCAACAGGTATTCGCGGAAACGTTCACGGATTGAATCTCTACGTATCGCGCTCGCTTTCCGGAACCGGAGACGGCACTATCGTCGTTATCAACCCAGAGGGCTACACCTGGTACGAGTCGGGAACCTTCCGCCTCGAGTCGAACCTCATCTCGACTGGCCAGATCAACGTAGCGCTTTACGGTTATGGCGCCATTGCGACCAAGGTGGCCGCTAGCGCTTATAAGTGGATGGTTGCATAACCCATTCAGTAATAGTGATCCCGGGTACGAGGCTCGGCCCGGGATCACCCATAACAAGAAAGGAAAGAGATGCCAGCCACATACGTTACGATCGCTGAACTGCGTACTAATCTTGGAATTGGCACTCTTTATGCAGATTCAGTAGTAGAAGAAGTCTGCCAAGCAGCAGAGAACATTCTAAAAGAGAAGCTTTGGTTCAATGAGCAAACCGTCGTTGCTATCTCAGCCCAAGACACGACCGGCCGTATCTACATAGCCGAGAATGTTCAACAATTTGTCGTAGGCGACGTCGTAACCATTGAAAACGTGCGTCAACATTACAACGGCAGCAAGACCATCACAGCAGTCAAGAACAATGGCGAGCATTATCTTGAGTTTGTCAATGCTCAAATTACGACACGTGAAAAGCACAGCATCGCGCCTTATGGCCGAGTTTTTGGTTCAACTAGCATTGATTACGCAACGCTCCCACAAGTTCGGGAAGCTGCGATGATGATTGCAGTAGATATTTGGCAGGCCAGGACAGTTTCACAAACTGGCGGAGTTTCCCCAGATTTCACTCCAGCCCCATACAAAATGGGCAATAGCTTGACCAGTAGGATCAGAGGTCTCATCGCAGACTATCTTCACCCGGGCGGCCTCGTAGGATGAGTGCAGTCACTACCCTACGCTCAACGCTAGCAACCGCACTAGCAAGCGCGAGCACCTGGCAGGTGTTCTCTTTTCCGCCTGCTATGGTGCTCGCGAACTCTTGCATTATCAGCCCTGACGACCCATACATAGTGCCAAGCAATAACGGTTACATTACCGTAGCTCCTCTTGTCAATTTCAAGGTTATGCTCACAAAGCCTTTATATGACAACCAGGGCAACCTCAATGGGATGGAAGATTACATCCTCGAGCTATTTACAAAGCTGGCAGCCTCTTCGCTCAAATACAACGTAAGCGAGGTAGCCATGCCTGCGGTCATGTCCCTCAATTCTGGAGACCTGTTAGTAGTCGAAGTAAAGGTCTCAGTCCTATCGAGTTGGAGCTAAGCATGGATAAACGCACCAGATTTCTGGTCAAAATCGGCCAGATCGAAAAACCCAAGGCAGTAGCAAAACCCAAAAAGAAAGAAGACAACGATGGCGATTACGCTGAATAATAAGGCAGGTGTAAAGATCGGCGGAGTGGACTTCAGCGATCTCGTCACCGCCGCAACCCTTACCATGACAAGTGAAGAGCTCGAGGTCACGGCCCTAGGCGATTCTGCAAGGCAATACGTTGCAGGACTCCAGACTGCACAGCTCACTCTCTCATTTCTCAATGACACAGCATCCGGCGAAATCCTTGACACCCTGCTTACCGCATACGGTACAACCGTCGCAGTCAAGATGATCCAGGACGCTAGCGTAGCTGTTGCGGATGGAAATAAGCTTTATACGTTCGATATTCTGGTAAACAACCTTACCCCTATCAATGGCGCGGTTGGCGATTTGAGCACCCAGGACGTTACCTTTACGGTAAACTCTGCTGTGACAGTAGCCGATACAGGAACCTGGTAGGAGAACCACATGGCGAGCCTCAAGATTGTCCAGACAGACGGAAATACAACTGAACACAGAATCACCCCAGCAGTAGAGTACGCTTTTGAATTGCATCACAAAATTGGCTTTCATAAAGCCTTTCGTGAGCGCGAAGAACAAGGCTTGCTCTACTGGCTGGCTTGGGAATGCCTAAGACGATCCGGCGTTGGCGTCAAGCCTTTTGGAATTGACTTCGTGGCTACGCTCGAAAGCGTGGAAGTTATTGAGGACAGCTTCCCAAAATAGATAAGGATTCTGCAACCTACTTGATAGCCCAGCTATCGGTAGAAACCGGAATCCCACCGAGCGAATGGTTAGCGATGGATGAGCGCATGTTTCGCGCCATACTCGCCTACCTGAGAGAGAAGTCAAAGGGAGTCAAAAGTGGCGGTAGTTCTCGAAGGGTATCTCGACACTCTTAGAGCCCTGCGCCAATTTACGCCTGACTTGTATAAGGAACTAAATAAAGAGATTCGCTCTGCCCTGCAGGAAGTTATCACGGATGCTAAAAAGCGAGTCCCTAACGAATTCGGTCCCGGCTCTGGTTTGCGTCAATGGTCAGAGCCTAACAAATACCTAGGACAGCAGAATTTTCCTAAATGGTCCGGTGCTGTAGTCCGTCGAAATCTTCAATATAGCACCAGGTCCACCCGGCCTAATAAGTCTGGATTCGTCCAGGCCTATAGCCTTTTGAGCAAGTCTGCAGCCGGAGCTATCGCTGAAACCGCAGGAACCCAGAATAGGCAAGGCCAGCCGCACGTAGGCGCTGTAACGGATCGGACTTACCAAAACCGTAAGCAGAGCCATTCGGATAACCCTAGAGCTGGTGCTCAGTTTATCGAGGCCCTGGACCGCAATATCGGTGAACTAAAGCGCGTGGGAGGCAAGACCAAGAACAAGCGCGGCCGCATCCTTTATGCTGCGTATGAAGCCCAGCAGGGCCGCACCATTGATAAAATTATGCTAGCGATCAGAAAAACCAAAACGCTATACGAGCAAAGAGTCAGCGATCCCAGAGTAGGTAAAGCAGCATGATAAATATACCCATTTTTAGCACGTTCAAGAATGCTGGTTTCAAAGCTGCTGAAAGGTCCATGCTTGGCTTGAACCGAGGCTTCCAACGCCTTGGAATTACTATCGCTGGTGCTCTTTCCGTCCGGCAGATAACGCGCTTCGGTAAAGCCGCAGTCCAGGCTTTTACGCAGGATAACAAGGCCGCAAGCGCCTTAGCCCAAACCATGAATAATCTGGGCATGGCTTTCCAGTCCCCAGCCATTGAAGACTTTATCAAGCGCCTATCCCAAACCGCAGCAGTCGCGGACGACGTTTTGAGGCCTGCCCTGGGCGACCTATTGAGGGCTACGCGAAACCTCGGTAAGTCTCAGGAAGTTCTCAACCTGGCTCTTGACATTAGCGCGGCGACAGGCAAAGACCTTAGAACCGTCACGACCGCACTATCACGCGCTTATCTGGGCAACAACGCCAGCCTTGGCCGATTGAACGCAGGCCTGAGTAAGGCATTTCTCGCGTCTGCTTCTTTTGAAGAAGTCCAGGGCAAGCTCGAGGAAATGTTTGCCGGATCATCCCAGAAAGCCGCCGCAACTTACGCAGGTCAACTCGAGAAACTGAGAATAGCCTCAGAAGAAGCTAAGGAAATGATTGGGCAAAGCCTGGTCCAGTCTATCGAATTGCTTGGACAATCTCAGGGCATCGACAAAGCTCAAAAGAAAATGGAAGGCTTCGGCCGCGCAACCTCTGACGTAATCCTTGGCTTTAGCGTCCTTGCTAAAAATGTTACTGGCGGAGCAGACGGTAAAAAGGGTATTTTCGGCAATTTCGTAGAATTGGTCGGAGACCTTACTCGAGTCAATCAATTGCTTGCCGATACCAGGACCCTTGCGGCCCAGGCTCGAGTCGAGTTGCTAGAGCCAGTTCAAAGGCAGTCTATTAGGGCGATTGAAAACGAATCTGCAGCCTCTCTCAAGCGTTGGCTAAAAGAACAAAACGCACTTTCAAAGATACGAAAAGAGCAGGAGCGCATCGCCAAGGCATCCAGGGCGGCTAGGGCTGAGGCTGAGCGACGCCGAAAGATTCTTGAAAAGATCAACCAAGCTGGCGAAATCTTAGACACCGAGCGAGCCAATATTGAGGCTGCCCTCAAGAATAAGAGCCTGGACGAAAACGAAAAGCTGAGGCTACAGCTCAAGAAAGCCATTCTTACCGAGAACGCAGACGAGGCCCTAAAGCTATCTAACGAGCTTGAGAAGTCTCAGAACAGACTAGCTAAGCTTCGGGAGATTTCCGATTCGTTCAAGCCTGCTAACCCATTCCAGCCTTGGCTAGATGCTATAGACGAGCTCAACCGCAAGATTTCGCTACTGGGTAACGTTACCGCGCCTACCGTGGCCCAGGGCGATGCAGCAGCATCCCTTATTAGCCTTGGCGAAAGAACCGGGAATCAAGGCATATTAGACCAAGGCGTGAAGATGCTGAGTGACTGGATCAATCAGGGCAACGACGCAGCTACCTTGGCTGAGTCCCTGGCTGAACGCTCTGGAATCGAGGCAGACATTAGGGGCCGAGAAGTCGAGCAGCAGGTCATAAATCTCAACATGGCCATTAGCAACCTAAGCGGCGACCTACCAGATACCACAAAGAAGCAGATCGTGGATGCTGTCGTCGAAGCTTCGTCCTATGGTCTGGCAACCGGCTGGTTTAGAACTGTCGGAGTGACGCCAGCGTGACGTACCCAATTCAGCTAACGGTATCGTTTGATTTCAGCTCTGGCCCTAACTTCGAGCCGCCCTTTCAGATTGGAATCAGCCAGCTCGGTATCGGCGTCCTGGGTGCAGGTGGTACAGCTTCCCAGGTAGTCGATCTCACTAACCAGACGCTCCAGATCAATATCAAGCGTGGCCGAGACCTAACCCAGGACCGATTCAACGCAGGAACCGCAACCGTACGCGTTATCGACCCAGACGGTTCATGGAACCCTCAAAACTCAGCATCGCCTTATTTTGGGCTTTTGCAGCCTCTTAGGAAGCTTATCGTCACAGCGACGTATAACAGTATCCCCTATCCTTTGTTTGCCGGTTACACGCTCTCCTACGCCTATACCTACCCACAAGACGAGGGCTTCGGGTACGTCGATATTCAATGCACCGACGCCTTTACCTTGTTCAACAAGTCAGCCATTACCAACGTTACCGGGTCCAACAATGGAGACACCACCGGCCAGCGAATAAATCAAATCCTCGACGAAATTGGTTTTCCTGGTGGTCAGAGAACCATAGACACCGGAGATATTACCGTCCAAGATGATCCAGGAACCCTTCGGACCGTCCTACAGGCCTTACAGGACGTTGAATTCACCGAGTATGGCGCTGTCTATATCGACGCCAGGGGCGAGGTTGTCTTTCGCGAGCGTACCGACCTTGTAGAGGCTTTGACAACTACTCCTACCGTCTTTGACCAGACAGGCGGCATACCCTATAAGTCTTTGAAGTTTAGTTTCGACGACAAGCTCATTTTCAATTCATGCAGATTTACCCGGGTTGGGGGAACCACCCAGGTAGCAACCGACCAGGACAGCATAGATACTTACTTCCCCCATACAATCACAAAAGACAACCTGCTCCATCAGACGGATGCGGCCACGCTTGACCTGGCTAAGGCCTATGTTTCCAATAGGTCGGTTACGGATATTAGAATCGACTCTATGACCTTGGACCTAACCACGCCTAACTATGGCGCTGGCATTCAGGCAGCTCTCGGGACCGACTTCTTAGCTCCTTTCGAGATTAGCAACATTCAGCCTGGGGGCTCGACCATAACCAAGACCTTGCAGGTCTTCGGAGTCCAGCACCAGATCACGCCTCGAAACTGGCTCACCACATTCACCACCAGCGAGCCCATTCTGGCAGGTTTCATAATCGGGAATAGTTCATACGGTATAATCGGCGTAAGCAAACTATAGGAGACAACGATGGCACAGGGCTTTCCATTTTCGACCGGAGACGTTTTGACGGCGGCCGCCGCTAATGGTCTTGTTGAATACACCATCAATACCCAGTCTGGCACGACCTACACGCTGGCATCTACGGATCAGTATCAGGTCCTTATTCTCACGTCCAACGCCTCAGCTAAAACGGTTAGCATCCCAACCGACGCAACGACCAACTTCGCTATTGGTACTGCGATTACAATTCTCAACACCGGCACAGCCGATACCACCATCCAAGCAGTCACAGCAGGAACTACGACAGTCACATCAGCCGGTGCGACCAGCGCAAGCCCTAAGGTGTCCGTGAACCGCGCAGCCGTGTGTGTGAAGACCGCCGCTAACACTTGGCGAGTAATCGGGGCAGTCTCGTAATGATCGGCAATATTGTCGCTGCTATAACCGATGGAGGGGAAGCCGCGACCGATTTCGAGTCCATCGCAACCGTCACCGTGGGTGCTGGTGGCTCGGCTAATATAGAATTTACTTCTATACCTAGCACTTTCCAGCATTTGCAAATTAGATATCTTGGACGCGGAACGTTCAACGGCGGGGATGTTGAGGTTCATATGCAAATCAATTCCGACACAGGAAGCAATTACACTCGGCACTTTATTTATGGAGATGGATCAACGGCAGGCGCAGGCTCGGCAACAAGTCAAACTAAAATTGTCCTAAACGACGTCCCGGCTGCTACTTCGACATCAGGAATTTTTGGCACTACCGTCATGGACATTTTGGATTATACAAACACAAACAAAAACAAAACCGTAAGGGCTCTTATTGGTCGCGATAAAAACGGCAGTGGCGTTCTTTTATTGTCTAGTTTTTTATGGTCATCTACAAGTGCAATTACAAGCATAAAAATTTTTCCGTCGGCAAATAACTTTGCTCAATACTCCCACTTCGCCCTCTACGGAATCAAGGGGTAGCCATGCCAAAGACCTATGAGCCGATTGCGACAACTACGCTTGGTTCCAGCGCAACCGAAATCAATTTTACAAGCATTAGCGGATCATTTACGGATCTGATTTTGGTTGGTCGATTCAGTTCGACTACCTTGATTTTTGGCGGCATGAATCTCCGGTTCAATTCTGATTCGGGATCAAATTACAGTTACACGCTTCTCGAAGGAACCGGATCAGCCGCATCTTCGGCAAGGGCATCAAATACAACCGCGATGGAAATGGGCTACAACGGAACCAATGATGCCGGTCAAAACATCATCATTCAGATTCAGAATTACTCAAATACTACGACCAACAAAACCGCCATCTCCAGATACAACTCGCCGGCAGGTCAGGTCATGAGTTATGTTGGTTTATGGCGTAACACCGCTGCCATCACTTCGATTCGCTTCGCGGTCAATAATCAGGCACTTGCCACCGGCTCCACCTTCACCCTCTACGGAATCAAAGCGGAGTAACCATGCCGGTCACATATAAGAAAATTGCCAGCGTTACCGTTGGGGCTGGTGGGGCGGCTTCAATCGACCTGACTTCAATCCCGGCAACCTACACGGACATTCATTGCGTGTTCTCGATAAGAGGATCACAGGCGCAGGTTTATCAGCAACTACAAATTACTTTCAACAATACAACCACAGGATACAGTCAAAGAAATCTTTACGGAGATGGCTCGACTGCGGTATCAAATTCATTATCGGGAAATCATTTTTTTACTGACGGTGTAGGTGCTAACGCCACCGTTTCAACTTTTGGCAACGGGTCAATTTATGTTCCTAATTACGCAGGAAGCACCAATAAAAGCGCATCGTTGGATTTAGTCACAGAAAATAACGCCACTCTTGCTTACACTCAACTTTACGCCCTTCTTTGGTCTAACACCGCTGCCATCACTTCGCTGAAGATTACGGCAGGCAGCGGCACACTCAACCAACATTCAACCGCAGTTCTTTACGGCATATCGAAATCATAAGGAGACACATGACCACCAAACTCGTCGTAGATTGCTCAACCGGTGTGGTTGAGGAAGTCGAACTGACCGAAGAAGAATTGGCGCAACGCGAGGCTGACCGGATTGCCTTTGAGGCAGCCGAGGCAGCACGTTTGGCTGAGGAAGCAGAGAAGGCAGCCAAGAAGGCTGAACTGCTCGCCAAGTTAGGGATCACCGAGGACGATGCCAAACTCCTCCTCTCCTAAACTATGCAAGGCAGGCATCCAACTACGCGAGCAACTGGATGACTCGTTTTCGGACCGTAAGCGGCCAGATGGTTGGGTGGCCGATGCCCGGCATTATCGAGACAATCCTCGCTCTGACCATATCCCGGATGCTGAGGGCTGGGTACGCGCCTTGGATGTATCAGCTCAGTTGGGAAGAGACGAGCAAATGCACGACTTGGTCGATCAGCTTCGAATATATGCCAAACGAGGGGGACCAGGCCGACGCATTTCATACATTATCTTCGACGGCCGAATATGCTCATCATTATACGGTTGGCGATGGCGTAAGTACCGTGGCAGTAATCCTCACCGGTTACACGCTCACATAAGCTTTAGTAAACGAGGCGACCTGGACGGCCGCTTCTTCAATGTCCCTATGCTAGGAGGAGACCTTGCCTAACGAACTAAAACACCCGATAGTCCTCGCAGCCGGAGCTTTTCTTTCGGCCTGGGCAGCTACTAACTTTGAACTTGATTACCGGGCGATTCTTTGGGCTGTAGTGTCTGGTTTGTTTGGATATGCCAAGCCCTTCAAAAAGTGACACCGGCGGAGTGGGTCGGCCTGAGTGCTGGTCTCATCGGGATTCTTGGTGCGTTTGTAGCCGCGTTGCGATGGACGGTTCACCAGTTTGTTCTCGAGCTCAGTCACCAGTTCACGACACGAATGGACAAGATCGAGTCGGACCTTAGCGTGTTATCCACCAGGCAGTCGGACATTTATGCCAAACTAATGCATGAAAGGGGCGGACGTGGCTCAAAAGAAAACAAAGGCGCAAAAGCTCGCAAGCCTGCGCGCAAAAGAACGAGCCGCTAAACGCACGAAACCTATCACCGCCCTTGACCTATGGGCGATACGCATCCATGAAGCAACCGAGTCGATGAAACGCGCCGGTTGGGAAGATGCGCTTATCACTTCTTACGTTCTAGAACAGTCTTTGCCCGATTGGGTAATCTCTGCGCCTGAACGTCCGGTCGAGGACGATGACGACGAGGAAGAGGAAGACTATTAGCATACGCAGAATAGCTTTCATACCGGATTTACAAGTCCCATACCACAGCGAGCCTATGGTCAATTCCATGGCTCGCTTTCTTGCTAAGTGGAAGCCTCACCGGACAATCCAGATAGGCGACGAAATTGACCTGCCTCAGCTTCGCAACGGAGCAAACGTACTGGAAGAGGCCATGGGTAACATAGACGACGACCGGGCCTGGACCCAGGAGATTCTCGAATTGCTAGGCGTAACCGACGTCGTGGGTTCTAATCATGGCGCTCGCGTTTACAAGAGCCTCATGAATCGGCTGCCAGCTTTTACCAAGCTCCCTGAAATGGCCTATCACCGATTCATGGGCTACGACAAGATGGGTATCAATTATCACCCTCAAGGGGTAGGTTTCGCGCCTGGATGGATCGCTATTCATGGTGATACTGCACCCTTGTCCAACAAGCCCGGCCAGAGTGCCCTAAATTCGGCTCTCAGGGCCGGTAGGAGCGTCGTTCAGGGCCATACCCATAGATTAGGACTATCAAGCCATTCTGAGGCCTATAAAGGCAATTATGGGCGAATTCTATGGGGTGTAGAAGTGGGCAACCTGGTTTCGCTTTCTAGCCCAGGAATGGCCTACACGCGAGGCTATGCGAATTGGCAGCCTGGCTTTGTCGTGGGCTACCTGGAAGGCTCGCGTTTTTACCCGGTCCTAGTGCCTATGAACCCAGACGGTAGCTTTGTATTCGAGGGTAAGCGCTACAAGTGATTGAGGATATTGTCCCGGTTGTTCGCACCATTGACGACCACATAGACGACTGGGACACAGCCTCGGATTTCGTTATGAAATCGTTATCGACACGCCGGGGCTATCCGGCACTCTAGGGAGTACCTTAGGCCAAGCCGGTCGAACGTATCGGCGGAAATGAGCCTAAAATGCAAATCGAAACATTAGACGAGATTCAGTTCAAGGCCATGGGGAATGGCATGAGCGATTACCACATATTGCTATGCCAGGCCTTGCTCGACTATCAGCCAGCCCTCAAGCAGCTTGCCCTCATGCTCAAGGAAATGGGCTATATGCACGAGTGTTCTGAGCCGGTGCTAGCTCTTACCTTGCTTATTGACGAGGCTACGGGGGGCTTTTCGCTATGAAGATCAGAAAGCCCAAATATTACCTGAACGCTGTAAACAATAACCTCGAGTGCGCTCAGGTCGCTATCAACGAGCTTGACGACCTGGAGGCAGCCGAGAGGCTTATCCGCAGGGCCTATATCAACCTGCAGAACCTAGCTAATAGCGAGGCTGTCAAATGACCGCCATGGGGTTCGATCCGTTAGCTATTTACTACATAATCGCACTTATAGCTATCCCAGTCCTGGGACTGCTCTACACAGCTATTACTGAGAATTGGTACTGGAAGGGATTTAGAGATGGAAAACGACTCGCCCAAAACGATCACAGCGCAAGAAGTCCTCGATGAAGCGTCAGCTATCCGTAGTACCAGAGGTAACATCTACGGTAGTCCAGTCAGAAACCATAGAAGAATCGCTGAGTTATGGTCCACGTATCTGGATACGCACATCACGCCGGACCAGGTCGCTATCTGTATGGCACTCACAAAGATCAGCAGACTCGCCCAGACTGCAGGTCACGCAAACAGAGATAGCTACGTGGACTTGGTCGCATATGCGGCCCTAAGCGCTGAGATAGCGACAAGCGACCAGTATGCCGATTAGGAAACTACAGACGAAAAGCATCTGGTGTGACATTTGCAAGCTAGTCTACCCTAAGGACAGTTTCAAAGCTCAAAAGCCAGCAGTTTGGCAAGTGATCTCTGAGACAAAGGCCCGGAAAGGAATGACACGTAACTACTGTCAAGACTGTGCGAATTTCGCACAATTACGACATGATGGAACAGTTTGGACATTTAGGCAACAATTGGACTACGCACTAGGGAAAGAGGAATTAGATGGCATGGAATCTTGACAATTATGAGGACGTGGCAAGCCTCAATCGGTGGTATCAGGACAACTTCCCAACCGGGAGGATTGACCTCAAAACCGAATACTTCAACGCCGATAATCAGGAAATCCTCGTCCGTTGTGATCTCTACAGGGATTACAAAGACGAGCAACCGGCAGTAAGTAACCTGGCCAGAGGAAAGGCTGCGGATTACCCGAAGAACATGGCTCGGTGGTATGTCGAAGACACAGCTACCAGCGTTATCGGTAGGTGCATCCTGCTACTCAAGGCTGCTGAGAAAACAGCTACTCAAGACAGTATGAAGCAGGTCGCATACTCAGAAGAGCAGCTCAAGCGTAAAGAGCATTTCGCACAGGGCGGCACCATTGAGACCTACAAGAAGGGCGACCCAGGGTTGAAAGTGGAGCACCCATTCAAGCCAGCCGAGGCCGTCAAGGAAGTGCCCAACGAACCTGAAACGTTTGTCTGGGACACCGAGCAGACGACAGCTTTCCAAAACGAGCAGGCAGTTTTAGACAATCTCGAGCGTGAACTGGGGACCACCCTCGAAGGTTTCGAGTGTTCTCATGGCCCGATGCAGCGTCGGGAAGGGACCAGTAAAACAGGCCGCCCATTCCTGGGCTATACCTGTCCATCACGTAGCAAGCAAGATCAATGCGAGCCACGCTGGGCCAAGTTTGTAGGCGGAAAGTGGGTATTTGAGAACAAGGCGACCGACTATGGAAGATAAAACAGGTCAGCCCAACGGTTCGCCTGTGACATGCGACTGGTGCGATATTCGACTTGCCAGTTATGCAGGTTATCGGGTCCAAATGAGCGAGGATGATCCATTGGACTATAACTGGGCTTGCTCAGTTTGCTACGAGAAAGTCTGGATATGAGCAGAAAGGCGCGAGGACGTGAGACAGAGCTATTACTGGCGGAATATCTACAGGCTCATGGCTGGCCAGAGGCGCACGCAGGCAGCGCGAGTGCTGCTGGGAGCGATATTCGTGGCATGGAAGGTATCGACTGGGAGGCTAAGGCTAGACGAGGATTTGAGCCTGCACTTGCTATGGCACAACTTAGAGCCAGAGCGAAGGAGACAGGCCTAGGCATAGCTGTCTTGAGACTTCAAGGACAAGGCCCAAAAGCTATAGATGATTGGGTCTGCTGCCTGAGGCTAAGTGACGTGGTTTACCTTCTCAAGGCGGCTGGTTATGGCAGACGATAAGCAAGTCACCAGGTGTATCGCGTGTGGGGTTTACATTCTGCTCCCACGCGAGCTATGCGAAAGATGCTATCCGAAGGAGTAGAAAATGCGACACGCCGTTCTGACCTGCGGTTTTGTAAATGGATTTGACAGGGCTGCTATGCTGAGTGGCAGTCCCGGCACTTTAGACGGCCGGGCACAAGCCTCACAGCATTGGGCCAGGCTATTGCTAATTTGCTTGTTAGCCTTGGTTTTAGCTTTGCTGAGTTTAGATATATCTCATGCAAGACCAGCTCACGATCCTATGAATTATAAATTACACGCATATAACAAGCTCAAGGATTGGAAGCAATTTGAGTGCCTAGTAGAGCTCTACACTCGAGAGAGTAACTGGCGTGTAGAAGCTCGTAACTACAGTCATTACGGAATACCTCAAGGTAAAAGCCGGTGGTTAGCTACAGCTAATGGATACCAACAAGTCAATTGGGGTATTAGATATATCAAGAACAGATACCAAACACCTTGTCGAGCGCTCGATCACTTCCATCGTAAGGGCTGGCATTAGTGGCTACTAATAGCAGGCGCGATTACAGGTGGAAGAAGCTGAGGCTGCGAGTGTTACGCAGAGATGGGAACACCTGCGCCTATTGCGGAGACGTAGCTACTGAGGTAGATCACGTTATACCGTTAGTGCGTGGTGGATCAGATGATGCTGAGAATCTGGTAGCCTGCTGTCGTTCATGCAACTCACGTAAAAAGGATCAGCAGGTGGGCGTTTTTTTAGCACAAAGTTCTACCCCCCCTGTCTTTCGACGCAATCTCTCTCCAAAACGGGACAAAACGGTGCAAAACGGACATACTCGGTCCGTCAAGATGTCGGATTCGCCCTTTATGTCCGAATCCAATCCAGACCAGTCGGGGGCTAGCTGAGAATGGCTGCTTTGAAGGGCAAGGCAAGCCCACGCCTAGAGACTCCTAAGATCAAGGGGCCAACCAAGGGCAAGGAGTTTGCCGAATGGGTTGCCAAACACTCTGACCCTCTGCTGCCCTGGCAGAAGTACGTCAGCGAGCGCATGATGGTCACGAATAAGAAGGGCGAGTACGTCCATACCACGCAGGGCCTACTCCTCAGTAGGCAGAACGGAAAGACTCACCTAGCAAGGATGCGTATTCTCTATGAGCTCTTTGTCGAGCCACGCAAAAGCCGGGTAATTGGCCTCTCGTCTAATCGCAATATGGCTATTGACACCTTTCGCCAGGTGGTCGATGTTATTGAGGCTAATGACAACCTCAAGGCCTTGGTCAAGCAGATCAGGTTTGCTAATGGCCAGGAGTCCGTCACCTTGCTCGACGGAAGCATGTATGAAATCGCTGCTGCGACTCGAGACGGTGTCCGAGGCAAGACAGCGCACCTGGTTTTCGTCGATGAGCTTCGAGAGATCAGTCCAGAAGCCTGGGCAGCTATCCGGCCTACCACGACAGCCACCGGCGGCGTGTTACTTACCTGCAGTAATGCCGGAGATGCGTTCTCAGAGGTTTTGCACTCTATTCGCGACCTGGCCCTCAGCTATCCACCTAAGAGCCTTGGCTGGTGGGAGTATTCGGCCGAGCCCTTCTGCAAGGTCGATAATGTCGAGCAGATTCTCCAGGCTAACCCTTCGGTTGGCCATACCATAAAGCTGGAGACGATTCAAGAGTATATAAAGACCACAAAGCCGGACGTTGCCAGAACTGAGCACCTTTGCCAGTTTGTCGATAGCACTACCTCACCTTGGCCGCCTGGAGCTTTCCAGGACCTCACGGTGCAAGACCTCGAAATCACTCCCGGAGCCCTGACTATCTTCGGCATAGACGTAAACCATACAAAGCGCAAGGCCTCGCTCGTCGCTGGCCAAATTTTGCCCGATGGAAAGATAGGCGTAGGCGTCATGGAGGAATGGGTTTCGGACGTAGCAATTGATGAGCTGCAGGTAGCTACCGGCGTCAAGGCCTGGGCCGATAAGTACCGGCCTCGCCTGCTCTGCTACGACAAATACGCCACGCAGAGCATCGCTAACCGCTTGGCCCAGTCGGGTATCAAGATCGTGGACATGTCTGGCCAAATCTTCTATACTGCGTGTAGCGATCTACTCGATGCGATCGTAAACAATCGACTGTCTCACAGGGGACAAGATTCTCTAGTCAGCAGTATGAATAACTGCGGAGCTAAAGTCAGCGACGCTGGCTGGAGAATCGTTCGAAGGAAG
>Ga0209972_10001978_pt1 | contig 17157 bp, 15 predicted proteins | sample NOAtaG_7_FD_187302 | JGI IMG/M metagenome (GOLD analysis project Ga0209972, IMG submission 187302) | Freshwater lake microbial communities from Lake Erie, under a cyanobacterial bloom - NOAA_Erie_Diel1S_2200h metaG (SPAdes) (version 2) | ecosystem: Environmental > Aquatic > Freshwater > Lake ... | reverse complement strand
GTCTTCTGTGTAATATTCCGATGCACAGGGCCAAATTTCTTTTCCATCATCCACCAGGCCCACAATGTAGTTTGTAATCACAGGAAACACGGGCTTGTTTTCACAAAAAAAGGTTTTCCCTTTCAGGGTCACTCCGCTATTCTCTGCCTGAGATTGGTAGGATATTACAGGTTTTATTAAGAATGGAGAAGGAGACAAATCGGGGCCCACCTCTTTCATCCCCTCCTGCTTCATCAAGGCAAGCGTATGTGTGCTAACCCCACAGAAAATATCAGACGACAATAGATTTTGATAATCCGCAAAAGCGTTTGTTCCAAAACCAGGGCTAGATTTATTTTCTATCCAACCCTTCAGGAAAGCAAAAGCAGAATCTTGTGCAAGAGATTCGGGAAAAACTAGCAGCAAGAACTTATAAATTCCGGTTTCCGGTCTTGGCGGAATGATGCTTTTGTTTTCTTTCTTTCTTGTATCGGCCTTAGCAACATATAAAGCATCATAATAAAGTTGCGCATCGGCGTTTGTATTTTTTTGTCGTGCTTTTAAGCAAATAGCCCTAAACCAAGCACTATCATTTCTGATTATATCCTTGATTCGACAGATTTCAGAAGAATCAGCTCCGGTGTTGATACTGAAAAAATTTTTAATCAGTTGATTCGAATTACCGGCAATTTTTTCACTTAGATGAAATCCGTTTTTCACGCAGGGATCTTTCTGAAAAATTAGCCGTTGGCGCACATCTTGGCTCACGAATAAAGAATCCGGCTTGGTTTCTTTGGCATAAAAAATCTGGTAGTAAAACCTTGCACTATCCATTCCGGAATTTTGAATACGAATTTGGTATTCGAATAGCCCCGTGGCGCACTGTTCGGTAGATGGGGCATGGAATCCTCCTGCGATTGAGTTGCCTTCACCAATTACCAAATCAGCAGAAGGAAGATTGGCAAATGGATGAAACTGCTGAACACGAAAAGAGTTTTGTCCGAACAAAATCCGTCCTGTTATTAAAATAAACAATAGGGTTGCACAAAAAAACTTCATTAATACGATGTAAATAAAGGAAGAAATATGGTTTCACCCTCCTAACATCAAAAGAAATCACACAAACTGAAATTCAATTATCTGTGAATTCAAAACATGGCTTAATGCCTGAAGCTAAGAACTTGCCAGGGTCCTGAAAACATAATTTCTGGCACCATAGTATTTCAATATCGCCTCTAGACAGGGCAGCATTCTATCTCTTGCTTTTTGGCTGTCATGAAACACCAAAATACTTCCTGCTTTGCTTTTGCCCACCACTCTCCTAAAACAATCTTGCCATGTGAGGCTTGGATCATAGTCCCTGCTGAGTACATGCCAAAAAACGATGCGATGTGTTTTTTTGAGCACCAGGTATTGTTTGAGGCTAATTTTTCCATACGGGGGGCGAAAAAATTTATTATCGAAAAAAACAGATGCCCTAAACACATCATTTACATATGTTTCAGTTGCGGTTTCCCATCCTTTGTTGTGAGAATAGCTGTGATTGCAAGCGAGGTGACCACGCGCGGCTATTTGTTTAAACAGTTCATAATTTTTAATGATGTTCCGACCCAGACAAAAAAAGGTGCCTTGCGCCTGATATTTTTCCAGTAAATGCAGTACCCCGGGAGTTACCTCCGGCACAGGTCCATCATCGAATGTAAGGTAAAGGATGTTTCTTCCATGTGCATCAAACTTGGGTAGCGAAGGCACAGGCAAGAGGTTCATACATCGGCCTTTTGTTGCTTTTGGGCATGCATGAAGTTCATGGCTTTCTCAACCATGTTTGAGGAGCCGATGAACAACGAAACGCGCTGATGAATATCCAAAGGGTCTATCTCAAGAATTCTTTTTTCTCCGTCTGTGGCAATGGCACCCGCTTGTTCGGCTATAAATGCCAGGGGATTGCATTCATAAAGCAGGCGAAGTTTTCCTTTAGGAGACTTAGATGTGGGGGGATATATGTAAATGCCCCCTTTGATTAGGTTGCGGTGAAAGTCGGCCACCAGAGACCCAATGTATCTGAGCGTATAAGGCCTGAAAGTAGATTTGTCTTCTTCCTGGCAGTATTTGATGTATTCTTTAACGCCTGCGGGAAAGTGCACAAAATTACCTTGATTGATAGAATAAATTTCTCCCTGATCGGGAGCTTTTAAATCTGGATGGGAGAGACAAAACTCCCCGATAGAAGGGTCGAGAGTAAATCCGTTTACACCGTTTCCTGTCGTATAAACCAACATGGTGCTGGATCCGTAAATTACATATCCTGCGGCAACCTGTTCAGTACCTTTTTGAAGAAAATCTTCCACGGTTCCCGGACCATTTATCGAGGTTCTGAGGTAAATGGAAAAAATAGTACCAATGGATACATTCACATCAATATTGGATGATCCATCCAAAGGATCTATGCAAACCACATACTTTGCGTTTTTTGATATTTCTGAATGAATGGGAATGATGTCATCATTTTCTTCTGATGCGATGGCACAGCACTCACCGCCGGCCTGCAAAGCAGCAATAAACTGTTCGTTTGCAAAAACATCGAGTTTTTTCTGTTCTTCACCCTGAATGTTTGTCTCTCCAGCTGCCCCAAGGATGTCAACAAGCCCCGCTTTGTTTACTTCCCTGTTCACAATCTTGGCTGCAATACCAATGTCTCTTAGCAAACGACTTAGCTCTCCCTTGGCATAAGGATAATCAGATTGTCTGGAAATGATGAATTGTCCCAGGGTAATCACACCCGATTGTATTGACATAAGCAAATTTTGTGGTATTGCAAATATCAATTTTTTTCGCTTAATGACACCTTTCCCCTAATTTTGGCCAAGAATGAATTGCATCATCAGAAAAGGATTGCCCTCAGACATACCAAGGGTATTTGCCCTCATCATGGAATTGGCCACCTTTGAAAAGGCCCCTGAAGAGGTGATTCATACTCCCGAAAAACTTCTGGCAGATGGTTTCGGGGAGAATCCTCTTTACAGTTTGTGGGTTGCTGATTCGGGTACTGATATAATTGGAATGGCGCTTTGTTACATCCGTTATTCAACCTGGAAAGGTCCGTGTCTTTATCTGGAAGATATTGTGGTTACTGCCGACCAAAGAAACGGGGGCATTGGAAAAGCCTTGTTTGATGCAGTTATGGCGTATGCCACCGAAAAAAAGTATTCACAAGTAAACTGGCAGGTACTCGACTGGAACACTCCCGCCATTCGATTCTATGAAAAAGCCGGAGCCGCCTTCGATCCGCATTGGATAAATGTTTCATCAAGAACCCCCTTTCATCCATGATTGTTGTTACAGGAGCCGCGGGCTTTATAGGAAGTTGTTTGGTGTCATTCCTGAATCGTGAGGGATTTAATGACCTCGTTTTAGTGGATGATTTTTCTGTTGAAGCCAAAAGTCACAACTTATTGGGAAAATCATTTACCGAAAAAGTAGAGCGCACCTCTTTTTTTAATTGGTTTGAAAAAAATCACCATCGCATTCAATTCGTTTATCACCTCGGAGCCCGCACGGATACGACCGAAAAAAACATTGATATTTTTGAAAAACTAAACCTGTCTTATTCAAAACAGGTTTGGGAATATTGTTGCCGTTATGGGATTGCCCTAGTCTACGCTTCATCCGCCGCTGTTTATGGCTCGGGAGACAAAGGATACAGTGATGATCACAGTCTCATGAACCAATATGTTCCTCTCAATCCGTATGGAGCATCCAAATATGATTTTGATGCCTGGGTATTGTTACAAACACAACAACCGTATCATTGGGCAGGATTGCGTTTTTTTAATGTTTACGGTCCTAATGAATACCATAAAGGAAGAATGGCATCAGTGGTTTTCCATGCCTACAAACAATTGCAGGAGAAGGGAAAAATAACACTGTTCCGTTCTCATAAGTTTGGCATCTCAGACGGGGAGCAAAAGAGGGATTTTGTGTATGTGATGGATGTTTGTAAGGTGATGTATTTCCTCCTGCATCATCGCAATAGCCGGGAGATATACAATCTGGGTACCGGTAATGCCGAAACTTTTTATGATCTGGCAAAGTGGGTTTCCGAAGCTGCCGGCATGAGCCCTCAAATCACATTTGTGGACACCCCTGAGGATATTCGGAATACTTATCAATATTACACTTGTGCCGATATCAGCAAACTGAGGTCATCCGGTTACAAAGAGCCATTTATCGGACTTCATGATGGTGTTTTTCACTATGTGAAGAACTATCTCACAATCCAATCGTATTCCTGATGTTGAAAAAATATTTTTCACAATCTCCTGTTGCTACGGCTATAGACCTTTATCATAACAAGGTAATCCGGTATTTTTTTGCAGCCGGTACTGCCACTGTTGTAGATGTGTTTATGTATTTCGTGACCTTTCACTTTGTTTTACACAAACAAGATTTGTCTATTGCTTCAGGTCTGGTGGTGGGTGGAACAAGTATTGCCCTAGTTGTTTCTTACACTTGCGGACTTGTCACCAATTTTATTATTACCAAGTATTTTGTTTTCACTGAATCGGAACTCAAGGGGCGTACCCAGTTCACAAGATTTGTTTTGGTTGCGATTTTGGTTCTGTTTGCCAATTACATTCTAATGAGTTTCCTGATTAAGGGATTGCACATATTTCCTACGCCGGCAAGAGCCATATCGGCACTCAGCATTGGTGTGTTCAGCTTTACTGCACACAAGTTTTTCTCTTTTAAAATGGGTTAGAATCTTATTCTACCGTAACGCTTTTTGCAAGGTTTCGAGGCTGATCAACATTGCAACCGCGCATCACAGCAATGTGATAACTCAGCAGTTGAAGTGGAACCACGGAAACAAGAGGAACCAGGCATTCTTCCACATCAGGAATTTCAATCACATGATCGGCGAGGCTTTTCACTAGCGAGTCGCCCTCAGTTACTACCGCGATAATGATTCCTTTGCGGGATTTAACCTCTTGGATGTTGCTGACTACTTTTTCGTAGTTCACACCCCTAGTGGCAATAACAACCACTGGCATTTCTTCGTCGATTAGGGCAATTGGCCCATGTTTCATTTCCGCAGCCGGGTATCCCTCGGCATGGATGTATGAAATTTCTTTCAGCTTAAGTGCACCTTCGAGGGCCACAGGAAAACTGTACCCTCTGCCGAGATAGAGAAAATTGCGTGCGTCCTTAAACAGCGAAGACAGATACTTGATATGTTCATTTTGCGCCAGCACCTCTTCGATTTTTGAAGGAATGTTTTCCATCTCGCTGAGCACCTGATGAAATCTTGATTCAGGAAGAGTTCCGCGCTTTTTGGCAATATGAAGTGCCATCAAGGTGAGCACGGTTACTTGAGCTGTAAATGCCTTTGTAGAAGCCACCCCAATTTCTGGTCCGGCATGCGTGTAAGATCCGGCATGGGTAGCTCTTGCTATGGAGGATCCGGCCACATTGCAAACCCCGAAAACAGTAGCGCCTCTGGCTTTTGCCAATTCAACGGCAGCCAGTGTATCTGCGGTTTCTCCCGACTGAGAAATGGCAATCACAATATCATTGTCGTTTATCACAGGATTGCGGTACCTGAATTCGGATGCATATTCAACTTCTACCGGAATGCGTGCAAAATCTTCAATTAGGTATTCAGCCACAAGACCTGCGTGCCAACTTGTGCCACAGGCAACAATGATAAAGCGCTCTGCATTGGCAAATTTTTCTGAGTATTCCGATATCCCGCCCATTTTCACATAATTCTCGTCAACATTCATTCTTCCTCTCATGGAATCGTGAATAGAACGGGGCTGCTCAAAAATCTCCTTTAGCATGAAATGGGGAAACCCTCCTTTTTCTATTGCCTCCAGACTAAGCTCAAGTTCATGAATATAAGGTGTTTTAGAATGGTTGGCTGTGGTAATAATTTTAAGTTCCTTTCCTCTTTCAATGATGGCAATTTCTTCCTCCTCCAGAAAAACAACATTTTTGGTGTATTCGATAATAGGAGTTGCATCTGATGCGCAGAAAAATTCATTTTTTCCGATACCTATAACCAAAGGACTTCCTTTTTTTGCCGCAACCAACATGTCAGGTGCGTCAGAAGACATTACTACGATGGCATAGGCACCTACCACTTCATTCAGTGCAAGCCTAACCGCATCGGGAAGAGAGAGATTTTCTTTTGTTTTAATGTCTTCAATCAAGTGCACCAATACTTCGGTATCAGTGTCACTCACAAACACATGGCCTCTTTTCGCGAGAGCGGTTTTAATGGCTGCATAGTTTTCGATGATGCCATTGTGAATGATGGCAATGTTGTTGGACTGCCCAAAATGAGGGTGAGCATTTACATCATTTGGAACCCCATGTGTCGCCCATCGGGTATGGCCTATCCCACAAGTGCCGCTCAGGTCTTTGGCAGAAGCGAATGACTCCAAATCAGCAACCTTGCCTTTACATTTATAAACCCTGATTCCTTCTTTGCTTCCAAGGGCTACTCCAGCACTGTCGTATCCACGGTATTCGAGCCGATGAAGCCCTTTAATGATGATCGGATAAGCTTGTCTTTCACCGATGTATGCTACAATTCCACACATGTTATCGAATTCTTTTGTATGTGATTTTTAAAATGATCTTATCGCCTCCCAGCAGCACGGTCCTTTCCGGTGATTGGTGGCTGAGGTAACAAGACAAAGATAAGCCTTTATCGGAAAGTCCTCCGATGAGCCGCTCTTGTACATATCGTGTAATATTGAACTTGTAAGTGTAATCAGATCCGAGAAAGCCGCCGGTATTAAATGCACCCGACTGCGCATCATCAGGCACCGGCACCGTTCGATTGTCACTTCCTGTATATTGTAGGGAAAGCCTGGGTGCCCAACCAAAATAGTCGAGGCGATTTCTGTCAACAGGAATAATTAACTCAGCCTTATGAATAAAGGCAGGCATGCTGTCGTTCATTAGATTCAATTGGTTGAGGTATAATTTTCCGCGCAAGGCATTTAAACCCATTACACCAAAACGGATGTTCCCTGCGGAAGTATCCGAAAATTGTGGTTTTACCTCGCTGGAGGCTTGTGGGATATACCTTGAGTAGTTTGCCTTGGCATGGTCGCTTCCGGTATTGAAAACCAGGCGCACAGCGCCAATTCTTTTGTGTCTTCCAAAAACAATTAATCGTGAAGCAGAGCTGAACAAATTAATTTTTGTGATAACACCTTTGTTAGGCATCATGGTAGATCCCTCACAAACAAACAACAGACCCTTGAACCAATCTTGAAAAAGCTCATTGGATTGCAGGTTGGATCCGGTGCCCATGATTTTTTGGCCCAAAGCATTATTTAATCTGAGTTTGAGCATGGGTACCGTATCAAATACCCCGCTCACATTATCAGTGGTGTTTGGTAAGATAAAAAGATCGGCGAGTGGATTACCAAGAGCAAAGCTACCCGGAACAAAATTGCTGTAGTAAATGGAAGATTTGCTCAACTTGGTATTTAATTCATACACCTTGACACGGATGTTTTTTTCGTTGGGATTTCCATAATAACCACTGTAGGGAAGTTGAACCACAACCGAATCAATGCCGAGAAGGGAATCTGCGGTAAGCGCATTTACCGGAATATCGTTGGGGAAAGGCAGGGCATATTGAACCATAAACCCCGATTCGAGTATACCACAGAAAGGGTCATGATATGCTCCTAAAAAGTTGGTGCTCATGGTATCTTCATCACTCCTAAAAAAAGAACCTTCACGAGAGAAAGAAAATGCGCCCGTGAGACTGATTGTTCGGATGCCATTAACGCCATCGGGCAACAAATCCGTTCCAAGGGCTTCTTTTTTTTTGCATCCCTGGATGAGGAGCATTGCGAACAAAAAAAAATTTGCGGACCAAGAGATGGAGCTCCGCAAACTTTTAAGGGGGCAGTACATATTTATATTATTCAACAAGCGCAGTGGATTCCTCCATCACCAAGTCGTAAAAATTATTGTACGCTTCGATGTAGTTCTCAGGATCCTGAAATCCAAGAACAGGCTTGTTTAAATTCTTCATGTATTTCTGCAGTTCTGCAGGTAGACTAGAGCTTCCCTGAATAACGCCATCTGAATAATCCATGGCAAAACGAGAGAGGTTGATATGGGAAGGCGTTTTTAACTTTTCAATGTCCTTGTCATGAATGCCGGTCATTTGCAATTTCTGCCCGTATTTTTTGTTCAATTCATTGCCAAAGGCATCGTCGAAAAGGGTGTAGACCACTTTGGTATCCGCAAAAATCGGATCTTCACGAAACACCTTTTTTACTAAAACAGGCAAGGCTGCAGTCATCCAACCGTTACAATGGATAATGTCCGGAGCCCAACCCAGTTTTCTGACAGTTTCTATGACACCGCGGCAGAAGAAAATACTTCTTTCATCATTGTCTTCAAAGAAGTTACCATCTGCATCTTTGATAAGGGCCTTGCGCTGGAAATATTCTTCGTTATCAATAAAATAAACCTGCATGCGGCAGGATTGAATGGAAGCAACTTTGATTATCAGCGGATGATCGGTATCATCAATAATGATGTTCATTCCTGAAAGGCGAATAACCTCATGGAGCTGGTTGCGTCTTTCATTGATCAGACCGTAGCGAGGCATAAAGGTTCTGATTTCTTTGCCCTTTTCTTGAATTCCCTGGGGAAGATACCGGCCAATGGTGGAATGATGGTTTGCCTCTACATAAGGTGTAATCTCCTGAGAAACAAACAAAACTTTGGCTTTTTTCATGAAATAAAAAACAGTGGATTTGAAACTGGACACAAAATTAAGCAAAAATTCCTTTCACTTTAAAATAATATTTGTTCCATACCTTTACAAATCTGCATTGAGGCCATGGAAATTATTCAAACAGCCGCCGCCTGTAAGGCATGGACAAACAGGCAATCAGGTAGTACTATTGGCTTCGTACCTACCATGGGCGCCCTGCATTTTGGGCATATGGAGTTAGTGAAGCGTTGTTTAGAACAGAATGATAAGTGTATCGTAAGTATTTTTGTCAACCCCACTCAATTTACAGACGCGCGCGACCTCACGGCTTATCCCAGACAGCCCGAGCAAGATCAGAAAATGCTTGAAGCACTGGGTGTACATGCGCTGTTCACGCCAGCGCCCTCAGAGATGTATCCAAAAGGAACAGAAACCCTTTTAAATATTCCTTTGGACAATCTTGATAAGGTAATGGAAGGCGCCTCCCGACCTGGTCACTTTACCGGGGTGGTTACTATTGTGGATCTCTTATTTAAACTGATTCAACCACACAAGGCTTATTTTGGCGAAAAAGACTATCAGCAGCTTCTGGTGATTAGAAGGCTGGTAGAATTTTGTCATCATCCCACCCAAATCGTTGCTTGTCCGCTTGTCCGTGAAGATGATGGACTGGCATACAGTTCCAGAAACATGCGACTGAATGAGCACGACAGAAGGTTGGCAAAAATTATCCCGGATACCCTGCTTGAGGTTGCAAGGTGGTATCGCCCCGGCCATGTTAATGAAGCCAAGGAGAGTGTTCACAGGATTTTTGAAGGAGTCACCGGGGTCACACTCGATTATTTTAAAATATGTAATCCTCAAACCCTGAGCGAAATTGTGGAAGGTGATACCGGGCAGGTGCGTATGTTTGTAGCTGCACTTGTCGGTGGCGTCAGGCTAATTGACAACACAAACGCTCCGTTATGAACCTAAAAAAATTAATACAACTACTTATATTTCTGTCGATTGGCCTTTTTTTGGTTTGGTTTTCAGTGAAAGACCTCAACAAGGAAGAGCGTTCACTCATCTGGAGCAGTCTCAGCGGCGTGAATGTATGGGCGGTTATGGCCATGTTTTTAATTGCCACCCTCAGTCATGTGGCAAGGGCAGTGCGCTGGAAAATTATTGCGGGAGAGGAAACAGAGGGCGTTTCAGTAGCAGATTATTTTTTTGCCATCATGGGAGGCTATCTGGCGAATCTGGCTATTCCCAGACTCGGAGAAGTTACCCGCTGCGGTTTGCTTAACCGTTATCGAAAAGCAGATTTTTCCAAGATGCTCGGAACGGTATTGTTTGAACGATTGTTTGATGTGCTTTGTTTGGGGATTGTATTCCTGCTTACCCTTGCCATGGAATACAAGGTGTTTTACCCTTATGCACTCCAGCAGTTTATCAACCCTCTGAGGCAGATGCTTTCTCCCGGTATATTGGTGGTTTTGCTCTGTGGTACGGCCATCGGTATCATGGCAGTAGTTTTTGTGATGCGCCGAACCATGCATGCCGAGCATCAGCTGTTGGTGATTCTTAATCGTTTTCTTAAAGGACTTACCGGAGTAATGAATCTCAAAAAGCCGGGCGCATTTGTTTTATGGACCATCCTGATTTGGTTTCTTTACTGGGCAGGAATCATCGCTGGGTATTATGCCATGGAATCAATAGGAGGCTTGAACTGGGGATCGGGGCTCTCTTTGCTCATTGGTGGCACCATTGCTATGATTGTTGTACAAGGCGGAATTGGCGCATACCCATATTTCATCTCACAAATTCTCCTGCTTTACAGTGTTGCTAAACCAACCGGTATCGCTTTTGGTTGGTTGGGTTGGCTCATTCAAACATTGGTTGTGTTGCTTTGGGGATTTCTTGCTTTTTTGTATTTCGCTGTTAACAAATTACCCAATGAAGACGCCAAGTCCTGAGGATAAAATTTTTGGGACGGATCAATGGCCAATCCTAAAGAAAGTTTGCAGGCAGGCAACAGACCTCGGGAGAAAATTGGTGTTTACCAACGGCTGCTTCGATATCCTCCACCGTGGACATGTTAGTTACCTGCAAGCATCCGCAGGATTGGGAGATATGCTGATTGTGGGACTCAATACGGATAGGTCGGTAGCAGCCTTGAAAGGTCCCCAAAGACCATTGAACAAAACAGCCGATAGAGCATATGTGCTGGCGGCCTTGCAATGTGTAGATGCTGTTGTGGTTTTTGATGAAGATACCCCTTTGCAACTGATTTCTTTTTTGTCCCCCGATGTCTTGGTCAAAGGAGGTGATTATTCACCTGACCGCGTTGTAGGTGCTGAACATGTGCAGGGTCTTGGCGGCAGGGTAGAGATTATTCCTTTTGTGACCGGTTATTCCACCACATCCTTGATCAAAAAAATGCATGGCTAAAACGCACACACAATTCGTCTGTCGCAATTGTGGACATAAATCTGTGAAATGGGTAGGCAAATGTTCTTCCTGTCAGGAGTGGAATACCCTGTATGAGGAAGTTGTACAAAAAGCCTCGCCCAGAAATACAGCTAACAGCAAACCCGGTCACTCCCCGAAATCTATTCATAGCATCGAAACCATGGATAATATCCGTCTTGGATCGGGATTTACTGAGCTCGATCGTATTTTGGGAGGAGGATATATCCTAGGTGCTGCTGTATTGATAGGGGGGGAGCCTGGCGTGGGCAAATCAACCCTTCTGCTTCAAAGCCTACTGAGAATGAAAGAGGTTCGCTCACTTTATGTTTCGGGTGAGGAGAGTAGCCAACAAATCCGTTACAGGGCATCCCGTCTTCAGGAATATGATGGCGCGGAGCAGGTTTTTGTTTTTTGTGAAAACAATGTGGATGCCATTCTTGCCGAACTCTCGGGTGGAGATTACCGCTTTGTTGTAGTGGATTCAGTGCAAACACTCTACGACCCTGCTTTAGATTCATCTCCCGGCACTGTGTCTCAGGTGAGGGAGTGTTCCTTCCGATTGGTGGAATATTGCAAGGAAAAAAATATACCGTTGGTGCTCATCGGTCATATCAACAAAGAAGGGATTATTGCAGGACCAAAGGTGCTGGAACACCTGGTAGATACTGTCATTCAGTTTGAAGGCGACAGGCAGGGCCTGTATCGCATTTTGCGCAGTCTTAAAAACCGCTTTGGTTCTACACATGAAATGGGTTTTTTTGAGATGGAAGGCTCCGGCCTTAGGGAAGTACTTTCCCCTTCAGATATTTTTATCAGTGATTCAAGAGACAAAAGCTTATCGGGCTGTTCGGTGAGTTGTATCATGGAAGGCTCAAGAGGTCTTTTGGTTGAAGTGCAGGCGCTTGTTAGTTCTGCAGTGTACGGAACCCCTCAGCGCGTGTCCAAAGGGTACGACACAAAAAAACTCAACATGGTGCTTGCTGTATTGGAGAAGCGTTGTGGCTTCAGGTTGTCCCTGAAGGATGTTTTTTTAAACATTACCGGAGGGTTTTCAGTTGAAGATCCCGGCATCGACCTGGCAGTTGTACTTGCTATTTTATCTTCCAATGAAGACATTCCCATAGACCCGGGTATCTGCGTGATAGGCGAGCTTGGTTTGTCCGGTGAAATCCGGAGCGTAAACAAACCGGAACAACGGATTTTGGAAGCTATTAGGCTTGGTTTTTCAAGGGTGTTTATTCCGGCTGCACAGGTGAATACAAAAAACAGCAAGGAACACCCCGGGGTGATTGGTGTGAAGAATATCAACGAGCTTTTTACCGGTATTTTTGGTTAATCTTATATAAGCGTACTGCCATGACTCCCATTGAAAAATAAAAGGCTCAAGGGGAACAGTTATCTTTGCATGCAAAATTTTGATGCAGGATATCATTCAATTACTGCCAGACTCGGTCGCAAATCAGATTGCTGCCGGAGAGGTTATTCAGCGCCCAGCCTCTGTGGTAAAGGAATTGTTGGAAAATGCGATTGATGCCGGTGCCGAAAAAATCACCTTGCTTGTGCAAGAGGCCGGAAGGGAGTTGATTCAAGTTTCCGATAATGGCCGCGGCATGAGCCCGGCAGATGCCCGAATGTGTTTTGAAAGGCATGCCACATCTAAACTAAAGGGCTCAGAAGATTTATTCAGGATACAAACCAAAGGATTTCGGGGAGAGGCCCTTGCATCTATTGCTGCTGTTGCCCAGGTTGAATTGAAAACACGCAGGTTTGAAGAACAGCTAGGCACCCAGATGCTGATGGCAGGTAGCAAGGTGGTAGAACAAAATCTCACCGCATGCGCTCCCGGGACGGTATTCTCCGTAAAAAAACTTTTTTATAACATCCCTGCGAGGTATGCTTTCCTAAAATCGAATGCCGCTGAAAACACCCACATCAGCGAAGAATTTATTCGTGTTGCCATTGCCCATCCCGAGGTAGCATTTACCTACAACAGTAATGGAAACGAACAATATCATCTTGTAAAATCCAATCTCCCTCAGCGTATTGCTGCATTGTTTGGCAACAATTATCAGGATCGGCTGGTGAAGCTCGAAGAACAAACCCAGGTGGTGAATATCAGGGGATATGTGGTTAAACCCGAATTCTCCCGCAAGACAAGAGGAGAACAATATTTTTTTGTAAACAACCGCTTTATTCGCAATCCCTACCTCAACAATGCTGTTCAGATGGCCTTTCATAGCCTGATTCCACATGAAAATCAGGCAGGTTATTTTATTTTTATTGATGTGGATCCCGCGGCGGTTGATGTGAACATTCACCCCACTAAAACAGAAGTGAAGTTTAGAGACGAGAAGGTGATTTATGCCATTTTACATGCGGTTGTGAAGCGTTCTCTGGGACAGGCCAATCTCACTCCATCACTTGATTTTACCGATGCCCAGTCGGTTGAATTTCCCTTGCCCGAGAAGGGTAGAATTTTTTCTGCCCCCGAGGTAAAGATTAATCCCGGCTACAATCCTTTTGATAAAACAAGCGGCTCTTCTTTCGACATGAGGCGTGCAGCTGATCTTTCCCAGTGGCATCAGCTTTATGCACCGGATCATGCTTCTCAACAAATAGGAAATCCGGATCAACAATCATTTATAGCTTCTAACAAGGAAGAAGAAAAAGAAGAATACAAACACCTTTTTCAGGTCGCGAACCAGTATATCGTACTTATGAAAAACGGAACGCTGTATGTCGTTGATCAGCAGTTTGCACATGAGCAGGTATTGTTTGAGCGTTTTGTTGCCGGACTGGCACAACGCAATGCTTCATCTCAACAGTTGATGTTTCCTGAACATGTAGAGGTGCAACCCCATCTTCAACCCCTGCTCAAAGAGCTGCTCCCCGATCTTAGGGAGCTCGGTTTTTTGTTGCAACCTTTGGGTATTCATACCTGGGTGGTGAGCGGAATTCCATCAGATGCAATAAACCAAAATCTTCAACAACTACTAGATGATATGTTGAATGCCTTCAACGAAAGCAGACAGGATCTTTCATCGCGAAAGCAAACCTTGCTGTGTGCTTCCCTGGCCCGCAAATTATGCATCAAGCGAGGAATGGAGATGAAGACCGACGAAATACAATCATTGGCAAAAGATTTCTTGGCCTGTGAAAACACCAGACATACTCCTTCCGGAAAAAAAATAATGACCAAACTTTCACCCGGGCAGTTGGGTGAGTTGATTAAGAACCAAACCTAAATGAGCCAATATTACCGCCCCCAGGGATTTAATTTATTGCCCGAAGTAACCAAAAATCTGTTGATTATTAACGGTATTTTTTTTCTTGCCTCTATTGTCCTTCAAAACCGGTTTGAAATTGACCTGAATGATATACTGGGACTCCATTACTGGGGTGCAGAAAAATTCAGGCCATACCAGTTTGTGACTTACATGTTTTTACATGGTAATTTTCAGCACATCCTCTTTAATATGTTTGCCTTGTGGATGTTTGGATATGCGGTGGAAAATTACTGGGGTGGCAAGCGCTTTCTCATTTATTATCTGATTTGCGGATTGGGTGCTGCGTTCACTCATTATGCCATCTTCTTTTTTGAAAGCCGTGAAGCGCTCTCTGCCTTCGATGCGTTTTTATTGAATCCAAATGAACCGGCTTTGCAAAGTCTGATTGAAAGATTTTCAGTAAACAGTCCGGCCGGCCTGATGAAAACAAGAGATTTTATTGAGACATACAACCAGAAGTTTGCGATCAATCAATCAGATGCTTTGTCATTTGCAAATGGTTTTGTGCAAGAATTGCGTGCAGATTACCTCAATGAACCTGTTGTGGTAGGTGCATCGGGCGCAGTATTCGGTCTGCTTCTTGCATTTGGGGTATTGTTCCCCAATGCTGTTATCTATATTTATTTTTTTCTTCCTCTCAAGGCAAAATATTTTGTAATTATTTACGGAGCACTGGAACTTTTTTCGGGCATTGCAAACAGTGGGATGGATAATGTAGCGCATTTTGCGCACCTTGGAGGGATGCTTTTTGGCTTTTTGCTTATCCGTTATTGGAGAAAGCGTCCACCCGATAATTATTTTTACATCTGAATAAACTCTGCTAAAAAATTTTCGTTAAAAGCATAAAGTATGTGGGAAGAATTAAAACAACAGTTTATAAACGGGCAGATGTTTACAAAGCTGATTCTCGCCAATGTGGGAATTTACCTGGTAACAACAATCGGTTTCGTTGTTTTTCATCAGTTCAATACCGCTGCAAGCAATGATTTTTTACTCAAGTATACGGCTGTTACAAGCAACCTTTGGGAGCTTTTATTCAAGCCATGGACCATCATCAGTTACCAGTTTATTCATCAGCAATTTTCTCATATTCTTTACAACATGCTGATGTTGTATTTCGGAGGTCGCCTGTTTACCGAGTATTTATCAGATAAAAATCTTTTGCGTGTTTACCTTGGCTCCGGTATTGCCGGCGCATTGGTATACATTACAGCTTATAATCTTCTGCCGGTATATGCTGTTGAAAAAAACTACTCCCTTGCCATCGGATCGTCAGCAAGCGCACTGGGAATATTTATTGCCATAGCCACCTACATTCCCAATTTCATGGTAAGCATCTTCATGCTTTTTGAAGTAAGACTCAAGTATGTGGCTGTTTTTTTGGTTTTGTTAGACCTGATCAATCTTGACAAGGGAAATGCCGGAGGGCATTTTACTCATTTGGGCGGTGCTCTATTCGGTTATCTTTATGCAATCAACCTTCGTAAGGGGAGAGACTGGTTTGGTGGTATGGCTAAACTTTACGAAAATCTAAAAAAGCGTTTTTCTCCGCGCAAGCCATCCCTCAAAAAAGTATACCAGGCAGCGAGCAAGGATCCTGCAGCAAGTGCTTTTCAGCGAGAGCGGATGAAGCAGGAATTGGTAGACCGCATTCTCGACAAAATATCCCGATCAGGATACAACAGCCTTACCAAAGAAGAAAAAGAAATTCTTTTTCATGCCAGTAAAGATAAATAGATATTTAGTGAGTGTTACGCCTGTTAAAAGCTCAACTTCACCCTTAAAAATCCCCGGTGTGTAAACGAACCCAAACTAATTCCCTAATGAATCACAAATAGAAGCTGTGCAATTACTCATTCTCATTCACTGACTTTTTGAAGGATTTGGTTTGTGTACATCTTTCCATTTGTAAAGAGACTTAGGAAATAAATGCCGGGTGCAAGTGATTGTGTATTCAGCATCCATCCATTTTCGAAGACATCTACCGCCGGAATCGGTATGATTTGCCCCTGAAGAGAAACAACCCTAATGCTTACAGTGCTCGCATCCATCTTATCTGTGTAAACAAACACCTGCTTATCAAAAGGATTTGGGTAAACATGCACCGGGGATTTTGCAGAAGGAAACTGTTCTGCAGTAGGAATGCACTGAGGAGCTGTTCCGGCCTGCTCTATAAATACTCCATTGTTTGCACTCCAGTGAAACCAGGATAGGTTTCCTGTTCCTTGCCAGTTTGGAATGGAAAAGGTGTTTGCCCCATTTGCCGTTCCCCTGATGCGGCATGCTTTTACAGCCATGCCTCCCCGCGACCAGGTGAGCGCCTGACCGGGTGTACAATTTTCTGGTGCAGGCTGGGAGAGTTCGCAATTAGAAGAAACAAAATAGGCATTGTCATCAGTAGCAGGCCATCCTCCAAACACCCTTCCTGTTCCCGAGCTATCAATGCAAACAGCCGTATATTCTTCGCACGCTATCGCTTTTGCAAACACCCCATAATCCTCATAAATTTTTGCCAAAAAGGTCATTAGCCTGCCTTTTCTGTCGGGATTGTCGAAATGGGTATCGGTGATTACTTCTCGCAAAACATCCTGTGCAATAAAATGGCTTGAATCTATTGTGACCAAAGAGTGATAAGGGTTTGCCAAAGCAGTGGAAGATGTAACGGTTCCATTTTGTGCAGAA
>Ga0209972_10001977_pt1 | contig 17162 bp, 15 predicted proteins | sample NOAtaG_7_FD_187302 | JGI IMG/M metagenome (GOLD analysis project Ga0209972, IMG submission 187302) | Freshwater lake microbial communities from Lake Erie, under a cyanobacterial bloom - NOAA_Erie_Diel1S_2200h metaG (SPAdes) (version 2) | ecosystem: Environmental > Aquatic > Freshwater > Lake ... | reverse complement strand
GGTGCGGACGCCATCGTCGAGCGGCCGGCAACGGTGCTCAACTCACTCCAGGAGATTGCGCGGGCTGGTGGCGCGATCGGTATTCCGGGACTCTATGTGACTGGTGATCCGGGCGGAGTCGACGCCGCGGCGAAGATCGGGGCCCTCTCGATTCGCTTCGGTCTTGGCTGGGCCAAGTCCTGCTCGTTCCATACCGGGCAGTGTCCGGTGCTGCGTTACAATCGGCAGTTGATGCAGGCCATTCTTCACGACCGGGTCCATCCGGCGAAAGCAGTCAATGTGACGATGATCAGCCTTGATGATGCGCCGCAGGGATACAAGGACTTTGACCTCGGAGCGGCGAAGAAGTTTGTCATCGATCCGCACGGGTCGGTCAAGTAGTTTGTGCAGAACAGTTGCGGAGAGGGGGGATGTTGGCAGCTGCCGGCATCCCCCAATTTTTTATGGGGTTAGCACGACCCGTGGCGCAAGGTGGTGGCGGTCCGCCTCATATGCCGCGACGGCCTGCAGGCGTCCCTGCTGATCGCAGAGGCTGACCAGCTGGTCTGGTCTCCAGTTGTCTGCGCAGGGAAGGGGCCGACCGTGACTGATGGCGACGAGCGCGTCGTCACTGAGCGTCAGGATCGGCAGGTCGAGGGTCTCGGCCATCCCCTGCAGGTGGGAATCGAGCGGCCCGGAGCGGCTGATTTCGGCCAGTTCATCGAGGGTGATAGCCTGTTCGATCCGGCAATTTCCCGCCCGAATCCGGCGGAGGGCGATCAGGTGGGCCCCGATGCCGAGTTGCTGTCCGATATCTTCGGCGAGGGTGCGAATGTAGGTGCCCGCGGAGCAGGTGACGTGGATTTCAAGATCACGCGCGAGTGGCGGGGCCGGGTTCGATGAGCGCAGTTCGAGTCGGGAGATGGTGACCTCAATGGGCGCGCGTTCGATCTCTCTTCCTTCCCGCGCCAGCTCATAGAGTTTACGCCCGCCGATCTTTTTGGCCGAGAACATCGGTGGAGTTTGGCGGATCCGGCCCCGGAAGTGGTCGAGTGCCGCGCTGATCTGCGCTGGGCTGATCTGGCCGGCATCGGCTGGCTCGCTCAGCGGCTGACCGGTCAAATCACCGCTATCGGTGCGCCAGCCAAGGCGGATCGTGGCGAGGTATTCCTTGTCGTGGCCGGTCAGAAACTGAACCAGCCGGGTCGCCCGATTGACACAGACGACGAGGACGCCGGTGGCGAAAGGGTCGAGAGTTCCGGTATGTCCGATCCGGCGGGTCTTGAGAATCCCGCGCATTTTGGCGACGACGTCGTGCGACGTCCAGTCGACCGGTTTATCGATGATCAGGATTCCCTCAATTGCTGGCGCGGCCATCACTTCACTCCTGCCCCAGTAAACATAAATAAAAACGAATAAGAACGAATTAAAAGTCAGAGCAGTGTAGTCGGTTGGAGATCGCGGAGCAACTCGACCGCGTGGACCCGCACCCCTTCACGCCAGTTATTGTTGAGGCCGATGCGGTAGGCATCGATCCGCGGATCGAGGCAGCGCGCGATGGTCAGAAAGCTGCGGTGGAAGCGGAGTCGGGGGGCGACGAGGTAGAGGAGGGGAGGGCGGTCGGCGATGCGCGCCCCGGCAAAGAGTCCGTGTCGTCCGAATTCGCCGCGGGCGCGGGCCTGTTCGATCCGCATCCAGTAGGCGAGCCCCTGGAGCGGCAGTTGCGGGTCCTCGGTGGCCTTGATCTCGATGATTACCAGACGGCCCCGCTCCGGCCCCGCGAGCTGGTCGTGCTTGATGGTCAGCAGGTCGATCACTCCGCGCTGGTCGGCATGCCAGGTTGGGATCTGGGAGTAGACATAGCGCGGGTCGAGTTCCGGGTCGAGGGCACAGATATTCCGACGGAGCATCGATTCGAGCCAGCCCTCGCTCCGCAGCCGAAAGAAGGGATGGCGGTGGTCCGCGCTCGTCCCGCTGCGGATGGTTGCGAGGCGCTCAACGAGCTGTTGGAGAAGAGGGAGACTCCGTTCGGTCAGTGGTCGACTCCGGCGGTGGCCTGCTTCCGGATCGCCCGGGATTCCGAACTCGGCGGCGCGCCAGTCGGCGACCGGCAGGCGGGCGAACTCCAGACCGTTTATTTCGTAAGTGATCGATTGCCGGGATGGGCGATAGCGTGGCTCGATCAGGTCAGGGGCGAGCTCGATCAGTCGCCGGTGCCATTGACCGCCGATCTGGTCGAAACTTGCCGGCAGTCGCGGCCAGACCAGATCGTGTGGGGCCGTCGTCAGCAGCTCGAGCTGGTTGAGTGGCGGGCATTCGCTGATCTCCCCGCGCAGTTCATCGACCTCGAAACAGGCGATCTTTCCCCTCGCTTCGTCGCCGAGATCGAGTAGCGGGAGTCTCTCGGTAATGCTCTGAACGCGGTCGGGAGGCCCAAAGAACCAGAGGCTCTGCGCCCGCTGACGTGGTGGTCGACTGGCATTGAAACTGCGATACCAGATCAATCCTGCGGCGAGGAGTCCGTCGATCGTCGTCGGCATCTCCGCGGCGCTGGCCCCGATGGCGAGGATGGTCTCGTTGCGTCTCGTCAGGACCAGTCGGGCGAACCGTCCGGGCACCCGGTTCCGCAGATCGGCTCCGGTTGCGCAGCGCCGCAGAGAGACTCCGGGCATGGCTCTTCCAAGCAGCGTCGCCAGCCGCTCGGCAAACCAGGACCGGCGGGCGGGCAGTTCCTCCGGCGCCACTTCCAGGGCGGCATTGCGCCCTTCGACCAGCCGATCGATCACCAGCCGCCAGGGTTCGGTTGCGAGTCCGCGCCGCGCTTCCAGGATGACCCGGGTCGGTTCGATCGCGTAGCCGGTGATGCGCACACTCTGCGACTGCTCAGCATCCCACCAGCTGAGAATCAGCTTGCCCCAGCCGACCGACCATTCGAGTTGGGCTGGCGGAGTCCGGGCGATCATCCCCGCGGCAGATCCGAGGCAGACCGATACCGACCCAATCAGGAATCGCTCGAGTTCGTACCGGGCGCTGACCGCATCGTCAAGAGTCAGGATCATCTTCATCTTCATCAGTTCATCCTCCGGGCAGACGCTCCAGCGCCAGACACGGCACATCTGCGACTGGCGCCAGCTGCGTAACAGATCGCAAATCTGTTGATGGAGGGGTGGCCGATGGCGGCTTGAGTCCGGTTGAATTGGCCGTGAGCTTTCCAGCCCGAACCGGCCGCAGTGGTGATGGCGGCGACCAGCCACCTTGTCGGTGATTTGCCGGCTGTGCTACCATCACTGGGCTGAATACTGTCTGCCAATGGCTGGAGCCATTTTAGCGACTCCTCAATGGTCGGAAAAGAGGATTCGATCCGGATGTACAGTTTTCCAATCACCTGTTAGCGAAAAGATCATGATCTGTAACCACTGTGGACGGGAAGTGAAGTTGATCGGCAAGATCGCCCGAACCGACGAGTGTCCCCATTGCCAGCGCGACCTTCACTGTTGTCGCAATTGCCGCTTCTTCGATCCGGGGCGGAGCCGGCAGTGTCGCGAGCCGCAGGCCGACTACGTCAAGGAGAAGGATCGCGCCAACTTCTGCGACTACTTCTCTCCCAACCGCGACGTCCCCCTCGATAACCGCGCCAGTCGACCGAGCAGCAAACCCGACGACGTGCGCTCGGCCTTCGACAAGCTCTTCAAGAAATAGTGCCTGGCGCTGACCGCCACAACCGCGCGACAATGGAAAACGATGGACCAGCTTCCCCCACAGATTTCACCAGATGAGCCGGCGGCTGGATCGACCGAGCCCCAGCCCGTCGATCCCCAGTTGCCCTTGTTCACTGAAGTCCACCGCGAGTCAGAGTGGCAACCATATCTGCTACCGCCCGCGGCTCCCCAGATTTTTGATGAACCGCTCTCGCTGCGGCGCAAGCTGCTCCACCTGCTCCTCTTTGTCCTGACGTTCTTCACGACGACCGGTGTCGGGGTGGTCTGGTTCTTCCGTGAGGACGATTCGCTGCCACGACTGCTTGGGCAGGGGCTGCTCTACTCCTTCTCGCTCCTCGCGATTCTGACCGCCCACGAGATGGGCCACTATCTGGCCTGTCGGTGGTACGGGGTTGCCGCGACGCCCCCCTACTTCATTCCAATGCCCTTGCCGCCTGTGGGCAGCTTCGGGGCTTTTATCCGAATCAAGTCCCCGATTCCGAACCGGCGGGCCCTCTTCGACATCGGCATTGCCGGTCCGCTGGGCGGGTTTATCTTTATCCTGCCCGCGGCCTTTATTGCCCACTACTTTGCGGTTCCCGCTCCGCCCATCGATTCGACGGAGGGGATGGTCTATTTTCAAAGTCCGCTTCTCTTCAAATTTTTCGAGTGGAGTTTTGGTCTGCCAGAGATGGTCGAGTTGAATCCGGTGATGTGGGCGGCCTGGGTGGGGTGTCTGATGACCGCGCTCAATCTGCTCCCGGTTGGCCAGCTCGATGGCGGACACGTCACCTACGCGGTCTTTGGCGCCCGTGGCAACCGGCTGATTGCCCTCCTCTGTTACTTCGCGGTGATCGGTCTGGCAATTGTCTCGATCCGCGAGGGAAACTGGAACTGGGCCGTCTGGGTATTGATTCTGACCTTCATGCTGCGGGTGGGTCACCCCCCGGTGCTCGATCCCGAAGAGCCGATAGGACGGGGCCGGATCGTGGTTGCCGTGATTGGCCTGCTCGTCTTCATCCTCTGCTTCATGCCAGTCCCGATCCGCTTCTGAGGGGGCGCCGATCGATCAGCAGCACGACTGGTCGGCCTGAATGAACCCGACTTCGTGGGCGGCGACCGGGGCTTCGAAGAGCTTCCCGGGATTGAGGATCCCGTGGGGATCGAGGACCTGTTTGATGCGTTTCATGACCTCGATCGTCTCCGGAGAGAGGGCGAGGGAGAGATAAGGCGCCTTGGCATATCCGATGCCGTGCTCACCCGAGAGCGTCCCCCCCAGTTCCACTGCCCGCACGAAGATCCGCCGGACGGTCGACACACCGAGCTGGCGGGTCACTTCCTCCCGATCCGGCAGCATGACATTGATGTGGAGATTCCCATCCCCGGCGTGGCCAAAGGTGGGAAGCCGCAGTCCGGTCTCCCGATGGAGCTCTTCGAGAAACTCGAGCATCTCCGGGATGCGTGAGCGGGGGATGACGGCATCCTGATTGAGCTTGATCACTCCCGTGCGGGCGACCGCCGGCGACATCTTCCGCCGCACCTCCCAGATGGCGGCCGCTTCCACCTCATCATGGGCCTCGCGAAACTGGATGGCCAGGTGCTTCCGGCACATCTCCCGGACGATGGCCGATTCGCGCTCGACGGTCTCGCGGAGTCCGTCGACCTCGATGATCAGCAGCGCTCCGGCGTGGCGGGGGAGTCCGGTTGGCTGAAAGTCCTCGATCGCGTTGATCGAAGTGCGGTCGAGCAGCTCAAGGGCGACCGGCAGAATGCCGGATGATGAAAAGTCGGCGACGCATCGACAGGCATCACGGGCCGTGGCAAAGATGGCCAGCGCCGTTCGCCGTGCCTCCGGTCGCGGGACGAGGCGCAGCGTGCAGCGGGTGATGACGCCGAGCATCCCCTCGCTGCCGATGAGGAGGCTTTCGAGATGAAACCCGGTCGCGTTCTTTGGCGTGCGAGTGCCGGCGTGGACAATCTCCCCGGTCGGGGTGACAAAGTCGAGGCCGAGCACGAACTGCTTCGTATTTCCATACTTGACACAGCGCGGCCCACCAGCGTTGAGCGCGATGTTCCCGCCGATGTATGACTCCTTCCAGCTCGCCGGATCGGGCGGGTAGAAGAGACCAACTGCCTCGACCGCTTGCTGCAACCGGTAGTTGGTGACCCCTGGCTCGACTACGGCGAGCAGATCGGCCTGGTTCACTTCGAGAATCTGGTTGAGCCGATCGGTCGCGAGAACGATCCCGCCGCGAATCGGCACAGCTCCTCCGGTGTAGCCCACTCCACCACCGCGCACCGTAACCGGAAAGCGAAACTCATTGGCCAGTTTGAGGATTGCCGCAATCTCCTCGGCCGTGCGCGGCGAGACGACTGCCTCGGCGCAGAAGACCTGTTTCAATGCATCCTGCGAATAGGCCGTCAGTCGCTCCCGCGAGGTCGAGAGGTGTTCAGCGCCGACGATGGCCGCCAGACGCTCGAGCAGTTCGGTCGTGATCTTGTTCATTGCGAATCGCTGCCCAGAAGGGTAAGAAATCTCCGGACGCTGCCGGAGATGTCGGGGACGGTGGTCAGGTCGAGCTGCTCCGGCCAGGGATAGAGGGCGGAGATCACCGCGACGGAGTCGGCGCCCGCCTCGATCACTTGGGTGGCCCGATCCAGATCGATTCCCCCAATGGCGACGATCGGTCGGTCGGTGAGGCCGCGCGCTTCCCGTAAAAGTTCAAGCCCAACTACCGGATCGGGATTCTCCTTGCTCGTTGTCGTAAAGATGGGACCAACGGCGATATAGTCGGCGGTGGTGGTCAGCGCCGCTTCGAACTGGGCCCGGTTGTGGGTCGAGATGCCAATGATCTTCCCGGGGCCGAGGATCTCCCGCGCCTCTTCAACGGTCAGGTCTTCCTGCCCGAGATGGACTCCATCGGCCTCGGCCGTCAGGGCCACATCGACCCGGTCGTTGATGATCAGTCGCCCACCCGCGGCACGGGTCATCGGCAGGATCTCACGCGCGGCATCGAAGAGATCTTTCGCCGTTCCTTCCTTGTCCCGTAACTGGATCAGGCGCGCCCCACCCGCGAGCATCTGGCGAACGATCGCCACCGTCGGAGAGTTGGCCAGACCACGGTCAGTTATCGCATACAATTTCGGCAGTTCAATCATAAGTGGCATAAATGGGATTATCGATCATTTAGGCGTGCGCGAAAAGGGAGATGATTCCGTTCATGCATCGACTAGCTCAAATCGGGCTATAAATGGTCAGATGATGAACTTTACCTTTTTCAGGAGGAGAGATGAAAAGAGAGAGACTCGTTATTTTACTGATGATCCTGGCGGCCAGCATTCTCCTGACCGCCTGCCCGGAACGCACCACCATTGCCAGATTGGAGAGTGATCCGGGGCGTTACCGAGATCGTGAGATCCTGGTCGTCGGCACGGTCACCAACAGCTTTGGAGTTCTCGGTCAGGGGGCTTATGAGTTGAGCGACGAGACGGGACAGGTCTGGGTGATCACCCAGCGCGGTGTGCCGACCAAGGGCGCGCGGGTCGGGACGGTTGGCCGTTTTGTCGATGGGGTCAGATGGGGTGGGCGCTCGTTTGGCAGCGCCATTCGTGAGACGGAGCGCAAGGTGCGGTAGCCGAAGAGGCCAGACGGGGCAGGGACGGGGCAGCTCAGGCCGATCCGGCAAGTTGGACCAAAAGATTTAAATGACGCTTAAACTCAGTATGCCGGTCGACTTTCCGAGTCGGCGGCTGAATCAGGGGGTGACTGGCGGTGAGTCGATAGCGCGGGATGCCACTCCCGCCCCGCCGCCAGTTCAGGTTCCCTGAACAACTTCTCAGGTCAGGACATTTGACGTCAGGTCGGGACGCTTAACGGGGCCGTCCGTGGAACTTGATGCTGTCGTAGTCCTCGACCTCGACGGTGAACTCGTAGTCACGAGCCGGATGATAACGGCCAATCATCTCGTTGAACTTCTCGACCACTGGTTCGAGATATTCGTGAATCCAGACGTTGTCTTCCAATGCCTTGTGCTGGAGATGAACGATTTCGTCTCTGGTAATCCCGGTGTGGTTGAGGAGCCGCAGTGGCAGGCCCTTCACTTCGAGGATGCCCGTATCGATCAGGTACTCTTCGCGGCGGGACTCCATCTCGAGCAGATGGTGGTAGAACTGGTCGGTGTTTGAGAAAGTCAGTGCCTTTTCCATAAAGACCTCCTTTGACATTCAATTAACCGTACAATTTGACGGTAAGCCCGCCTCTGGCGGTTGTCAATATGGAAGAGCGCACAATTTTTAGCACGAGGGCGGGATGCGTCGTCGGGGATCAGGCCCGTCGACGGCGTTCAATGACCAAAGCCGCGCCGATCAGCAGGATGGTCAGGATGACTGCGCTGATGGCAAACCAGTCGCCATAACGGACATAGGTGGTGATATTGCGCCGCGCCTGCGCCTGCCAGAACTGGCTGCCGGAGATGAACTGGGGTAGTTGGTCGATCACCGCCCCCTCGGCGGTGATGAGGGCGGAGATGCCGCTGTTGGTCACGCGCACGATGTCGCGATCGTTCTCGATGGCCCGCATTCTGGCATGGGCCAGATGCTGCCGGGCCCCGGCCGTGTTCCCAAACCAGCCATCATTCGAGAGATTGACGAGAAGAGTCGCCCCATCTTTGACAAAGCGGCGGACGAGGTCGGGATAGGCCGCCTCATAGCAGATGAAGCCGCCCAACCGGACGAAGTTGGTTGTCCGCTCGATCGAGGGATCGACCGCGGAGCTATCTGTTGTCAGCAGGGCCGCGCGGCGCGTCTCCAGGCGGAGCAGGTTGACGACTGCCTCGTTGCCCGGAGCAAAATCGCCGGTGATGGCCGGGACGAAACGACCGAGCAGGTGGCGGTAAGGCACGTATTCGCCGAAAGGGACGAGCCGGATCTTGTCGTAGCGTTTGAGCGCGGGGAGGCTGGTCGCCCCAACTTCCGGGTTGGCCGGGGGGACGACATTGATGCTGTTGAAGTAGTTGGTTCCGTCACGAGCGACCGTGTTCAGGACGAGGTAACTGCCCGTATCCCGGGCGAGGTTCTCGAGCCGTGCCCGCACAACCGGGTCGTGATCATAGAAGAGGGCCAGCGGCGATTCAGCCCAGATCGCCAGATCAGCGCGCTTCTCCGGGGTTCGCTCGATCGCTTCGCGCGTCATGCTGATTGCCCGCTCGAGCGCTTCGGCCTGCCTCCCCGGATCGTCGGCCGTCTCTGGTCGCAGATTAGGCTGGAGCCCGACCACCGTCACCAGCGCCCCGGCCGCCCCCTTGATTTGATTGACCGGAGTGGCCGCGCCGGGCATGAAGAACAACAGGAAGGCGACCATTCCAAGGGCGACGGCGACCCGGCCAGTGGTTCGATGACGAATCCGGGTGGCCAGTATGATTACGCTCGTCACGGCGACAATCTCTGCGGTGACCAGATAGACTCCGCCCAGTTGGGCAATCCGGGCGACCCTAAAGTTGCTAACCTGGGCAATCCCCAGCGAGTTCCACGTCACTCCGGTCAGAAACTGACGCACCCATTCGCTCGCCACCCAGATGAATGGGGCGGCCCCAAAGCCAATCCACCCAAATGTTCGGACAAGCTGGCGCTGTCCCAGCGCAAAGAGCCCCGGAAAGATCGCCAGAATCATGGCGAAGAGAAGGCAGACTCCATAGGCCGCGACCGTGGCCAGATTGCCGAAGAAGACCATCGAATGGGCAATCCAGCTGTCGGTAAAGTAGATCCAGACAACTCCAGTCAGCCATCCGAGCAGAAAGGCGCGGCGGCGTGAGATCCCGTTCCCAACCACGATCAGCAGCGGCAGCAGGGCGATCCAGATCAGGTGTGAGACCTCGAAGGGCGGGTAAGAGAGGATCAGCAGCAGCGCCGCGAGAAGCGCCAGCGCGGAGTGCCAGATGATGCTTCTGTTGGTCAGAAAGCGGCTCACGGAAGCAGGGATGATCGTCAAGGTCTCGTTTCTCCTGACTTTTGGCCAGACTGTTGGCCAGACTTGTCAATTGGACTGGTTGGGCCGGCCAGCCCGCTCGGCCCCACCGGTCCGGCCGGCCCAAGGGGCGCTCCCGGGGCCGAACCTGTCCCCACACCTGATGATTGACCCGCCGCGCCACGACGCGGGGCGGTTCTGTCACCCCCGGGAGGGCAGTCGACCCCTTCCGGACAGACGTCCCGCAGGGTGATCTGATCGTATCCGGTCTCTTTCAGCTCATCGGCCAGCCGGTCGGCCATCTCCCGCCGGGCCACCGGACCGACCCGGAGGATATACCCGAAACCAGTCGGGGAGAAGTCGATGCTCGCCTCGAGCCGCCGCTCCGCTTTGAGATTGTTGCTGATCTGTATCGCGGCGTCATACGTTGGAATGCTGGAGATCTCGACCATCGTTCCGCGGCCATCCGCGGCCAGTTCAACATAGTCTGCTGGCGGCGAGACATAGCTGACCAGAATCCCGGAGGCGAAGTAGATCGCGCAGACGAGCGCGATCCCGAAGAAGACGGCCAGCGCACGCTTGTCTGCCGCGGTCAGGTTTTTCAGTGCTTTCAACACCATCCGATCCTCTCTCTCGCCATTTTAGCCGCGCTGGCCGTTGTGCCCTCCGCTGGTCTCGTCGCGCCACCGGCCTTTCCGGTTAACGGTTGACCAGACCAAGCTAAACCGAATAACAGTGGGATTGTAGCACGAAGGGGCGGCCAGGATGGCCAGCTCCGATCCGCCTTTGAGGTGTGGAGCTACCTTGCGTAATTTTGAATCACCCGCCAAAATAGCCACGATCGACCCGGTGGTGTCTTTCCGTCCCCACGGGATCAACCTGAACAAGAGCCCGCAAATTCTGGATGCGTCTCGATCGGTCTCCACCGGCGGCGCCTAATGTATTCTGGCCAGAAAGGACGGTCTGTCCGAAAGGATTTTTTTCATGACGAGCGTCATTAAATTTCTGCTGATCGTTCTGTTTCTGACCAGCCTGACGGGTGAGGTCCTGACGCAGACTGCCGCTCCACCGCCATCCGCAGCGGGGACTGGCCGCCCCGCCAATGATGCGGCGCTTCGCGAGCGGGCGCGGCGAATCCATCGCTCATCGATCGTCATCGATACCCACAATGACATCACCACCCCGATGGTCGATGAGGATGTCGATCTGGGGGCCCGGGACGCCACCGGTCGAAACCAGACCGATATCCCGCGCCTGAAAGAGGGTGGGCTCGGGGCCGAGTTCTTCTCGATCTATGTCGCGGCGTCATATGCCCGCGAGGGCGGGGCGGCCCGACGGGCAATGGAGATGATCGACCGGGTCTATGAGCAGGCGCGCCGCCATCCTCAATCGCTCGAGATGGCCTACACCGTCGCCGACATCCGCCGGATTCATCGTGCTGGAAAGATATCCGCATTGATGGGAATCGAAGGTGGACACGCGATAGAGGACAGTCTGGGCGCGCTCCGGTTGTTTCATCGATTGGGCATCCGCTACATGACCCTGACCCATACCAACACCAATAACTGGGCCGACGCGGCGGGTGGTATTTCCATTGCCGCGGAAAAACGCCATAATGGCCTCAGTGATTTTGGTCGGGAGGTAGTGCGCGAGATGAATCGACTCGGTATGATGGTCGACATCTCTCACGTCAGTGACGAAACATTCTTCGACGTGATCGAGGTGACCCGAGCGCCAGTGATCGCCTCCCACTCATCGGCCCGGGCGTTGACCGATGTGCCGCGCAATCTTTCTGACGAGATGCTGCGCGTCGTGGCCAGGAATGGCGGGGTGGTGATGGTCAACTTCTACAATGGATTTATCAACACCGACTATGCCCGACCGGGTGGGCCACGCCCAACCAAGGCCGCGCGGACAGCAACCCTGGAGATGCTCATGCAGCACTTCGAGCATATCATCAAGGTCGCCGGCATCGATCACGTGGGGATCGGATCCGATTTCGACGGGGTCGACGGGCTTCTGCCGACCGGCATGGAGGATGTCTCCAAGCTGCCGACCATCACTTATGAACTGTTGCGGCGGGGGTATTCCGAGGCCGATGTCCGGAAGGTTCTCGGTGAGAACCTGCTGCGGGTGATGGCCCGCAACGAAGAGGTCGCCCGTCAGCTCAAAGTTGCCGGAGCAAAGCCATCGATGGCCAGAATTGCTCCATCGGTCAGGCCGGCAGGCCATTAGGTCAGGCCTCAGATTAGGCCATAAGTTAGGCCATACGTTAGGGAATTTGAAGAGTGAGCCGCCTCCTCTGAGACGCCCCTTTATTCGCTTCAGCACAGATTCTGACTTACATAAGCTTAAGGAGATCGCAATGAAAGAAAAGAGCACGAATGGAACAGCGGTGGAGAACTCGACGCTTCCACGCCGCAATTTCGTCAAAGCCGCGGCGACAGTTGGCGCGGGAGTGACGATTCTTCCGGCCTCGACGGTATTCACTTATGCCGCGAACTCGGCGCTCGGCCTGGGTATCATCGGCCTTGGTGGTCGCGGAACCTATGATGGTGGCGAGTTTCTCAACAACACCGATGTCCGCATCACTGCGCTCCACGACATCTTTGAAGACAAGGTCAAGGCTGCCCAGGCCAGCTTCGACCGGAAGTGTGAGGCCAAGGGATACGGAAAGATTCCGGAATCGAACCTCTTCAAGGGCCACCGCGGCTTTGAGAAGCTGGTCGCCTCGAAGGATGTCGACCTGGTGCTGGTGACAAGTCCGCCATACTTCCACCCGGAGCATCTGGAGGCGAGCGTTGCCGCTGGCAAGCACGTCTATCTCGAGAAGCCGGTGGCGACCGATGTCGCGGGTTGCATGCGCGTCCTCAAGGCCGGCAAGCAGGCTGACGGCAAGGTGAGTGTCCACGTCGGTTTCCAGAAGCGTTATGATGAGGGCTACCGCAACACCGTCAACCGGATCCACGCCGGGGAGATTGGCCCGATCGTGCTCGGGCAGAGCTTCTACTACACCAACGACCTCGGTCGCCAGAACAAGCCGGGCATGAGCGACCTCGAAGCACGGCTTCGGAATTGGGTCTTCGATATGGCGCTTTCGGGCGACATCATTGTCGAGCAGAATATCCACATCGTCGATGTCGTCAACTGGGCGATGAAGTCGCATCCGATCAAGGCGAGCGGTTCGGCTGGTCGCGCACTGCGCAAGCAGGTCGATGGTATTCCGGCGTCGATGCTGACCAACGACCACTATATTCTCACCTACACCTATCCGGGTGATGTGCACATCAGCTTCAATTCGAACCAGTTCCGCAACAAGGGGTATCGTCAGCAGGGTGAGCGCTTCTTTGGCGTGGATGGATTTGCCGAGACCATGCAGAGCGGTCCGGCGACGATCACGCTCAACCAGGTGCGCGAAGGCCAGAAGACCGGCGACCGGATGGATGCCGGGAAGGTCGATCTGCACCTCGCGGTGGGCACGAAGATGAAGGCGCTCGTCGACAGCATCAAGTCCGGCAAGTACGAGAACCAGGTCGAACAGGGAGTCGAGACGACGCTCACTTCGATCCTGGGCCGGATGGTCGCGACGTCGGGTCGTGAGATCACCTGGGATCGGATGCTCAAGTCGAACGACAACTGGAACCTCAAGCTCAACCTCGAGTCACTTGGCTAGGTGACCGCGGGCGGGGCTTCTGCCAGTTGTTCAATCTGGAGAGATGTGATGGCCGGAAACCAGGCGGTGACCGGCCATCACTCTTTGACGCGGTATCTGCCGGAGAGGCATTTCGAAAACAGGAAGGAGTTGGGTCGATGAAGATTGGCTGGCTCGCTTTTACGCTCATGGCTGGGATGCTCATCCCGGCCCAGGCGGCGATCAATGCGAAGATGCGGACGTATGTCGTCAGCCCTTTCTACAGCGCAATGATCAATTTTCTGGTCGGCTTTCTGGCGCTGGTGACGATCACCCTGATCTTCGCGTTGCTGCGTTGGCAGTCGGGGACGTGGCGTGGCGCGATGGGAGCGCCGTGGTGGGCCTGGTGTGGTGGTTTTATCGGGGTGACCATGGTCATCTCGGGGGTGCTGGTCGTCCCGAAGATGGGCGCCGCCTTCTTCAGCGTCGCCATCATTGTCGGACAGATGGCTGGTGCGCTGATTCTCGACCACTACGGACTCTTTGGGCTGCCCCAACGGCTGGTCACTCCATCACGCGTCGTTGGCGTCCTCTTTCTGCTGTTCGGAATTTGGTTTGTGCAGCGAAAGTAGTCCACGTATAATGCGCGCCTTGTTTTTAACTGACTGATGGAGAGGAGTGTGAACGAAGTGGCCCTCAAGGATTTGATTACTATTCACGATTTGACGACGAGGGAGATCGGGCGGATCTTTCAGACGGCGGCAGAATTGAAGCAGGATCCGCGCGCCTTCAGTGACGCGCTGGCCGGTTGCAGTGTGGCGCTGATCTTCGAGAAGCCAAGTCTGCGGACACGGGTGACCTTCGACCTGGGGGCGACGCAGATGGGCGCTTCGTGCGTCTATCTCGACCACCAGGGAGTGCGACTTGGTGAGCGTGAGTCGGTCAAGGACATGGCGCTCAATCTTGAGCGCTGGGTCGATGTGATCGTCGCCCGCACCTACAGCCACGAGACAGTGATCGAACTGGCCGCCCACTCCGCCGTCCCGGTGATCAACGGTCTCTCCGAGTTTTCACACCCCTGCCAGGGGTTGACCGACTACTTCACGCTGACCGAGAAGGTTGGAGCTGATTTGAAAGGCTTCAGCATTGCCTACGTCGGTGATGGCAACAACACCTGCCATTCACTGATCTTTGGGGCGGCGAAGCTTGGCGTTCATATCCGTGTCGGGACGCCAAAGGGGTATGAGCCGGCGGCGGAAGTGATCAAGCTGGCCCGGCGGGAGGCCCGGCGAACCGGGGCGAAGATCGAGGTCGTCAACGATCCCTTCGAAGCGGTCGATGGAGTGCAGGCGGTCTACACCGATGTCTGGGCTTCGATGGGCTTCGAGGCCGAGACCGAGCGCCGGCGTGAGATCTTCTCGTCGTATCGGGTGACCCGCAAGCTGATGGCGGCCGCGGCCCGGGGCGCCTTCTTTATGCACTGCCTCCCAGCTCACCGCGGTGACGAGGTCGACGCGCAGGTGATCGATAGCGGATGCGCCATCGTCTATGACCAGGCCGAGAACCGGCTCCACACGCAGAAAGCGATCATGCTCCTGCTCGTTCGTGCCAACCAGGAGAATTGAGCCAATGTCCACCACTCCGTCCCTGGAGCAGGCGCAGCGGCGAGTTGCCCGCTCGGCCGGAGTCGTGGGGCTCGCGGTGATGGGCAGCCGTGTCCTCGGGCTGGTTCGTGAGCAGGTCTTTGCGACCTTCTTTGGGGCCGGCTTTGCGATGGATGCCTTTATCATCGCCTTTCGGGTGCCCAATCTGCTGCGGGATCTCTTTGCCGAGGGGGCTCTCTCGGCCGCCTTTGTCACCACATTTTCCCAGACGATCACCCGCCAGGGTGAGCGCGCCGCCTGGCGACTGGCCAGTCTGGTCAACAATCTGCTGATCGTCATCCTCTCGCTGATCGTGCTGCTCGGGATCATCTTCGCCCCGCAGGTGGTCAACCTTCTGATCGATCCGGCGGCCGCTCCGGCTGATCCGTTCACGGCGGCGCGGACATATGAGCTCGCCGTGCGCATGACGCGCATCATGTTTCCTTTCCTCCTCATGGTCTCGCTGGCGGCCGTGGCCATGGGTATCCTCAACACCCGCGATCGTTATGGAGTTCCGGCTTCGGCATCGACCCTCTTCAATGTAGGGTCGATTCTGGGAGGCCTGCTCTGCGCGTGGTTCATGGCCCCGGACTATGTGTCCCGCGTGATTCACGGCGGCTCGTTCGACGCTGATGGCGCAGCCGCGGCGATCACCGGCATGGCCATCGGCACTTTATTTGGGGGAATTCTGCAGTGGCTGATCCAGGTGCCAAGTCTGCGGGCCGTTGGTTACCGCTGGGAGCCGATCATCGATCTGCGCGATGAGGGGGTGCGGCAGGTTATGCGGCTGATGGCTCCGGCAATCATTGGCACGGCGGCTCTCCAGATCAACGTCTTCGTCAACACCAAATTTGCCTCGGGACTCGGTGAAGGGCCAGTCTCCTGGTTGTCGTACGCCTTTCGTCTCATCTACCTGCCGATCGGCATCTTTGGCGTGGCGATCTCTACGGCGACCCTGCCTGTCGCCTCCCGCGCGGTCGCGCTCGAAAACCTCGGCGAGTTTCGAAAGACGATCGCCTCCTCCCTGCGGCTGACGTTTCTGCTGACCATCCCCTCCGCGGTTGGACTGATCGTGCTTAGTCACCCGATCATTGCGCTGATCTTTGAGCGGGGCCAGTTCGATGCCGAGGATACGCGCCAGACGGCGATCGCCCTCTGCTTCAACGCCATCGGCCTGACCGCCTATTCGGCGGTGCGGGTGCTCGCGCCATCATTCTACGCACTGAAGGAGACCCGCCTTCCGATGATCGTCAGCCTCGTCTCGATCGTCATCAACTATTTCGTCGCCACCCTGACCGTCAACCATCTCGGCATCGGACACCGTGGGCTGGCGCTCTCGATCTCGGTTGTCGCGATCGTCAATTTTCTGCTGCTCCTCTTTTTCATGCGGCAGCGACTGGGGGGGATCGAGGGAACCGCGCTGCTCTCGACCTTTCTGCGGGTGACGATCGCCTCGCTGGCCATGGCCGGAGTTTGCTGGCAGGTCAGTCAGCGGCTCGCCGCCTGGATGCCAATGGATAGTTTTGCGGGGCGGCTGATCAATGTCGCCGGATCGATCGTCGTCGGGATGGGAGTCTTTGTTCTTGGCGCGCGGTTGCTGCGTCTCGAGGAGCTGGATCGCCTGATTGGGGCCGTCCGGAGGCGAAGGTGATCTTTGTCGGTGGCGCGGGCGGGGGAGAGGGCCACCAAGTTGCTCTCGGGTCACCGTGCCGTGAGCGGGTGAGCCAGGTTATCGACCGCGTCTTTCACCCGTCCCGACGCTGTTCTTTGCGCTGACGCCGCCTCCCGTGACCCCGGTCAGCGACTCGAGAAAGGCGACGAGGTCGCGTTGCTCCCGCTCGTTCAGCCCCAGCGGATGGAGCTCCTCTTCGAGATTCAGATTGGTTCGCCCACCTTCATTGTAGAAGCGGACGACCTCGGCAAGCGACCCGGCGCTGCCGTCGTGAAAGTAGGGGGCGGTGAGACCCACATTGCGCAGGCTCGGTGTCCGGTATGACCCTATCTCAAAGAGCAGCGAGGAGTGGAGCGCCCGGCCGATCTCCTCTCCGCCCGGTTGGCCGGCCAGTCGGGTCAGCGCTTCAGGTGGGGCGCCGCTCTCGATGGCCGTCGCCGCTTGCCGCGCGATCTGTTCAAACCGCGGATGGCCGGCCGCGACGCCTGTGTTCTGATAGGCAAAGTTGGTGAAGAACGGTTGGTGCTCCGTTGCGGTATGGCACCGCGAGCACCGACCCCGCCCCCGAAAGATGGCC
>Ga0209972_10001972_pt1 | contig 17195 bp, 10 predicted proteins | sample NOAtaG_7_FD_187302 | JGI IMG/M metagenome (GOLD analysis project Ga0209972, IMG submission 187302) | Freshwater lake microbial communities from Lake Erie, under a cyanobacterial bloom - NOAA_Erie_Diel1S_2200h metaG (SPAdes) (version 2) | ecosystem: Environmental > Aquatic > Freshwater > Lake ... | reverse complement strand
CCCACCCCCACGCCCAGCCGCCCCGGCGTCCTCGGCCTCAAGTGCCACCTCCGCCCGCCCACCCCGTTCACTGACCTGGCCATGCACGCCCTGCCCGCGGGCGCCGGCTACCTCGGCACCGTCCCCATTGAGGACAACCTGGTCACCGTCGCCCTGGTCGCCCGCACCAGCGCGCTCGAGCCCTTCGGCAACGACTTCGACGCCGCCCTCACCGCCCTCTGGCCCGGCTTCGATCCCGCCTGGCGGCTCGCCGCCGCCAGCCCCTGGGTCGCCTGCGGGGTCGCCGCCAGCGGCTACCGCCCGCCCGGCCACCTGCGCTCGTTCCGCATCGGCAACGCCGCCGCCGCCGTCGAACCCGTCGGCGGCGAGGGCATCGGCAACGCCCTGTGGGCCGCGGAGACCCTCACCGGGCTGCTCACCGCCGCCGCCCCGCTCAGTTGCGCCTCGCTGACCGCCGCCCAGCACGCCCTCGCCCGGGCCTACCGCGCCCGCGTGCGTGTCCGCCGCCCCGCCTGCCGCACCCTGGCCGAGGTCCTCATGCGCCCGCGCCTGCTGGGCGCCCTCTGGCCCCTGCTTCAGGCCGCCGGCACCGCCGACCGTGCACCCCACGCCCAGCCCGCACCCGGCGCACCGTGGGTCATGGCCCCCTGGTGGCACCTGCTCGGCAAAGCCGGCGGCTGAGCCAGGGGCCGCCAAACCCCCGCACAAATCCCGTCCGGCCAGCCGAAACCCGCCGCCTTCAGCCCACTTGAGCAGCCGAACTCGCCCTCAGGCCGATACCTTGGGGTCTATGGCAAGGACTGCCGCTTCAACCGCGATTCCCGCGGGCGTGTTCGCTACGCCCGTTTCACGGACGGCCACCTCGGGCGTGCTCCCGTACATCACCTGGTTCGTCCAGTTGATGGCCTTCTTCTTCCTGCTCGCGTCACTGCTGAGCTTCTCCCCGTACGACTGGCCCTCGCCGGCGCAATACCCCGCCGGCGGCGTTGCCGGCACGCCCATCGCCAACTGGTGCGGCACCGCCGGCGCCGTTCCGGCCTACCACCTGTTCAGCCTGCTCTCATGGGGCGTCTGGGTGCTCATGGGCCTGTGGGGCATCTATCTCTTCGCCACCGCCTTCGTCGCCCGCGTCTCCCACCCGCCGCTCCGCCTGCTCGGCGCCATCGTCATGGCCGCCGCTGTCAGCGCCCTCCACGCTCTGCTCCTGCCCTCATGGGGCGCTCTGCCCCCGGCCCAGGGCGGCGGCATGCTCGGCGTCTGGCTGGCCAACCTGCTCCAGCAGCCCTTCGGCGGCTTCGGCGCCTTCCTCTGGCTCCTGCTCGCGTTCATCGTCGGCGCCGTCGTCGCGGTCGATGTCTGGGTCATCATCGCCCCCAAGTGGGCCTACCAGCAGGTCCGCACCGCCGCGCCGCCGGTGATGGAGGCCACCGCGACCGCCGCCGGCGTCACCGCCCGGGGCAGCAAGCGCGCCTTCGGCTGGATCTGGGACCGCCTGGGCCGCGAGGAGAAGCCCGCCAACCCCTTCCTCCCCGGCAGCAAGACCAAGCGCGGCGCCGCCGCCCGCAAGCCCAAGGACGCGGGCAAGGACGGCGTCAAGGAGGCCATCGACGAGCAGGCCGGCGGCCTGGGCGGCACCGAAGCCTTCAACCCCGATGAGCACACCGTGCTCGAGGACGCCGACGGCAACGTCACCGCCGCTGCCACCCCCGCCAAGCCCGCCAAGGGCAAAGGCAAGTCCGCCAAGCCCGCCCCCCCCGCCGCCGAGGCCGAGGAGGACACCGCCGAGGACGCCGACCAACCCGCCGAGGCCGACGACGACGCCACCGACGACGCCGACGAGTCCGAGGAGCAGGCCGCCGCCGCGCCCGCCGCCCCGCAGAAGCGCACCTTCACCCCTGAAGAGCTCCGCGCCAAGATCGCCAAGCTCCCCGTCGTCTTCGCCGGCAAGAACAAGCAGACCGCCACCGAGGCCGACCTCCGCGACATCCGCAACACCGTGGACCTGGAAGGCTACAAGTTCCCCGGGCTGGATCTGCTGGAAGAGCCCGACCAGAGCTACCCCGAGCAGATGGAGAAGTACGTCCGCGAGCAGGCCGGCGCCCTGGAGCGGGCCCTGAAGGAGTACCGCATCGACGGCGAGGTCGTCGGCATCGAGAGCGGCCCGGTCATCACCCTCTTTGAAGTCCGCCTCGCCGCCGGCACCAAGGTCGCCGTCCTCTCGGGCATCTCCTCCGACCTCGCCCGCGCCCTCAAGGCCGTCAACATCCGCATCGTCCCCAACACCGCCGGCCGCGACACCGTCGGCATCGAGGTGCCCAACGCCCACAAGGAGAAGGTCCGCCTCAAGGAGTTGATGACCCGCGCCGACACCTACAACAGCATGACCCTGCCGATGTTCCTCGGCAAGGACGCCTCCGGCAACCCGCTCATCGTCGACCTGGCCACCCAGCCGCACATGCTCATCGCCGGCACCACCGGCTCGGGCAAGAGCGTCTGCATGAGCTCCATCCTGATGAGCTTCCTCTACACCCGCAAGCCCAACGAGCTCAAGCTCGTCCTGGTCGACCCCAAGATGGTCGAACTCAGCCAGTTCAAGGACATCCCCCACCTCATGTGCCCGGTGGTCACCGAGATGTCCAAGGCCGCCGCCATCCTGGAGTGGGCCGTCCGCAAGATGGACGAGCGTTACGAGCTGCTCGCCGAGGCCGGCTGCCGCGACATCTCCAGTTACAACAGCCTCACCTGGGAGGAACTCAAGGAACGCTTCAGCCCCGCGGATGAGGTCGAAGAGGCCCGCATCCCCAAGAAGCTCCCCTACATGGTCTTCGTCATCGACGAACTGGCCGACTTGATGATGACCAACAAGGAGGTCGAGCACGCCATCGTCCGCCTCGCCCAGAAGGCCCGCGCCGTCGGCATGCACCTGATCGTCGCCACCCAGCGCCCGCAGGCCAACGTCGTCACCGGCCTGATCAAGGCCAACATGCCCGGCCGCATCTCCTTCAAAGTCGCCTCCGCCATGGACAGCCGCATCGTCCTTGACCAGAAGGGCGGCGAGCTGCTCCTGGGCATGGGCGACATGCTCTACCTCTCCCCCAAGACCTCCAAGCTCATGCGCTCCCAGGGCACCCTGGTGGACGACCGCGAGATCCGCAAGGTCGTCAAGTTCCTCAAGGAGATCGCCGCGCCCTCCTTCGAGCACTCGCTCATGCAGATCCGCACCGGCTCGGCCGCCGCCGGAGACATCGCCGGCGGCGTCGAAGAGGACCCCGACGGCGAGCAGGGCCTGGCCAACGCCCAGGCCGACCCCATGTTCAACAAGGCCGTCGAGATCGTCCTGGAGACCAACATCGGCTCGGTCTCCATGCTCCAGCGTCGCCTGGCCATCGGCTACACCCGCGCCTCACGCCTGATCGACGCCATGGGCAAGGCCGGCATCATCGGCAACCACAAGGGCACCGTCGCCCGCGAGGTCCTCATCTCCGCCGACGAGTGGGAGGCCATGAAGGCCCAGGCCGAGGCCGACGCCGCCGCCGAGGCCGCCGGAGGCTCGTCAGCAAAGAAGGACGCGGGCCCCACCCTCTTCACCCCCACCGCCGAGCCCAAGGGTCGCCTCCCCGCCTCCGCCGGCGCTGTCCCCGGCTCACCGGAAGAGGTCGACGGCCTGGCCGACGAGTTCGACGCCCCCTTCGACCACGACGGCAACCCCCGCAACGCGGAGAAGTAAGCCCGGGACAGCGGCCCAACACCACTGCGGCGGCACATCACGGCTCGGTCCGCATCTGCCCGCATTCGATGTCCCTGTGTAATGCGCCTCGGCTCGGATCTCGCAACTCTGGATCTGTTCATCTCCATGAAGGCCGTTCGCAAGCTCCGTCTTGCGTGATCACGACGTGCTTCACCCTCTATCCTCAGGTGAATGTCCGCAAAGATCTACCTGCACCAAAGGCCCTTAGAAAGCGTCTTTGAGCTCCTTGGCAGCAAGGAAAACGATCTGACATACAGCCTCGGCTGGGCCCTCGCAAAATGCCCGTCGCTGCTCGCCGCGCTCCTCCTTGAGGTCTGCGGCAGCAAGCCACCCGCGTCGGTGGAAGTCCGACTGCAGCAACGGGAAGCCCGGGGGGGCATCACCGACATCGAACTGATCGGCGAACGCCTGCACGTGATCATCGAGGCCAAACGCGGTTGGAACTTGCCAACCGCCAAACAACTCCAGTTGTACAGCAAGCGCCTCCGGACGGCCGCTCGACCCGAGGGTGTGTTGGTCACCATGTCCGAGTGCAGCCGCGATTTTGCTGATCCCCGGCTGCCACGGCTGGTTGACGGCTATCCAGTCAAGCACGTGAGCTGGCAGGCCGTCCAGCAGATGGCGGCGAGACGAGTTGGTTCGCACGCTGAAAAGCGACTGCTGGCGGAACTGGCCGGCTATTTGGAGCGAGTGGTCAAGATGCAGGATCAAGACTCAAACCGCGTGTACGTCGTCTCTCTCAACGCCGGTCGCCCCGCGTGGTCATCACTGAGCTGGATTGAGATGGTCACCAAGTGCCGCCACTACTTCCACATCTTCGGCCGCTCAGGCTGGCCAAGCAGCCCGCCCAACTACCTCGCCTTCCGCTACCACGGCCGTCTTCAGAGCATCCATCACGTGGAGCGGTACGAGGTCATCACCAACATCACCAAGTACATGCCTGAGCTCAAGCCCGGCCCATGGGAGCCTCACATGCTCTACTGGCTTGGTGATCCGATTGTTCCGAGCAAACAGGTGCAAACCGGCCGCCTGTTCCGAAACGCCCGAGTCTGGGCCGCACTCGATCTCCTCCTCACCTGCGACGCCATCTCCGACGCCCGAGACAGGACCAAGCAGCGCGAGGGCAACGCCGTTGCCGACAAAGGCAAATCGTCCCAGTAGTCACACCGCCGCCCCCGCACACACCTCACCCACCGCCCGCACCGCCGCCCGAACCTCCTCCACCGTCGTAAACGGCCCCACGCTCAGCCGCATCGCCCCGCCCGCACCCGTCCCCATCGCCCCGTGCGCCGCCGGCGCACAGTGCAGCCCCGCACGCCCCAGCACCCCGTGCTCGCGCTCCAGCCTCGCCGCCAGTTCCGCCGCCGGCACCGCCTCGTGCACAAAGCTGAACACCCCCACACGCTGCCCCATCTCCGTCGGCCCCAGCAGCCGCAACCCCGCCGGCGCGTTCGCCCCCGTCAGCCCGCCCAGCATCTCCGCCATCAAGCCCCGCTCATGCTCGGCAAGCGCCCCGTGCCCCCGCGCCTCCAGCCACGCCACGCCCTCGCTCAGCCCGATGATCCCCACCGCGTTGTGCGACCCCGGCTCAAACTTGTCCGGCAGAAACTCCGGCATCCGCTCCTGCTCGCTCCGCCACCCCGTGCCCCCCTGCCGCACCGGGTCCAGCCGCCGCTCCATCCCCGGTGAGATGTACAGCCCGCCCGTCCCCGTCGGGCCCAGCAGCCCCTTGTGCCCCGGAAACGCCAGCAGATCCACCCCCATCGCCTCCACATCCACCGGCACGTGCCCCAGGCTCTGCGCCGCATCCAGCAGAAACGGCACGCCCCGCTCGCGGCAGATCCGCCCGATCTCCGCCACCGGCTGCACCGCCCCGGTCACGTTGCTCGCATGCAGCGTCACCACCAAGGCCGTCTCCGGCCGAATCGCCCGCCGAAAATCCTCCGGATCCAGCACCCCGCTGATCGGGTCGATCGGCACCCGCGTCTGGCTCACCCGCCCGCCACCGGCGTCCCCCGAGCCACCCCCGCACCACTCCACCAGCGCATTCAGCGGCCGCAAAGCCGAGTTGTGGTCCAGGTCGCTGGTGATCACATGCACCGGCCCCCGCGTCGTCCGCAGCCGATGCCCGATCAGCCCCCAGATCGCCAGGTTCATCGCGTCCGTCGTGTTCAGCGTGAACACCACGTTGCGGGGCTCCCGCCCGCCGATAAACCGGCACACCCGCTCGCGGCAGCGATCAATCAGCCGCTTGGTCTCCACCGCCTCCGCATACCCGCCCCGCCCCGGCGCCCCCAACTCCAGCGCATACCGCGCCATCGCCTCGCCCACCGCCGGCGGCTTCGGGAAACTCGTTGCGGCGTTGTCCAGATAGATGCGACGCGACATGGCAAAGTCAGGGTACACCGTGCACGCCCCGCCCCGGAACGCTCACGACCCCGCTGGCGGCGGCACGGCCGGGCCCGCCCCCGGCCCCTCCGCCGGCCGATGAATCTCATCAATCACCGTCCGCCGCACCAGCACCGGCCCGCCTCGGCGTCTGCTCCACCCGCTCCACCGTCTCCGTCCGCACCGCCACCGGCACACTCCCCGCCACCGCCGACCCCGCCTGCACCGGCTGCACCCCGGGCTGCATACCCGCCTGCCCCTGCGCCGCCGCACCTCCCGCACCCTCCGGATACCCCAACACCGCCGGCGGCTGCCGCGGGTCCGCCTTCACCCCCGCCCATATCCCCGCCAACATCGCCCCCAGGTTGAACATCAGCGACGGCTCACCACCACCCCCGCCCGCGCCACCCCCACCAGGCGCAGCCGACCCCCCACCGCCCGCGTGCGTTCCAGGCTGCCCCTCCGGCACCGACTGCATGCTCACACACCTCTCACCCCACCAAAGCCCGCCACCCCTCACCCAAACACTGCCTTCATTTGACCATTTGACCATTTGACCATTTGGCCATTTGGCCGCCCCTCAATGCTGCCCATGCCCCGGCTGCTTGGCCGCCTCATCAATCAGCGCCAACACCTTCTCCGGCGTCAACTTCTCGTGCAAGTGGTGCCCGATCAGCGCCACCGGCGCCGTATCGCACGACCCCAGGCACTCCAGCTCCATCAGCGTGAACTTCCCGTCCTCGGTCGTCTCGCCCACGTCAATCCCCAGCTTCCCGCGGCACGCATCGGTGATCTTCTTGTGGTCGCACACCTCACACGCGATCGACCGGCACACCGCGATCACGTGCTCACCCTTGGTCAGCGCACCCTGGGCCCCCGGCTGCTCCAGCCAGAACTCCTCATAGAAGCTCGCCGTGTCCCACACCTCCGCCGGCTTGATCTCCAGGAACGCCGCGATCTCCTCCAGCGCCTGCCAGGGCAGCCAGCCCCAGTGGTCCTGCACGTGCCGCAGCACCGGCAGCAACGCCCCCCGCTTGACCTCATACCGAGGCACGATCGTCCGCGCCAGTTCCTCGCGCATCGCCGCCGTCAGATACGGCTCCCCGCGACGGTTGATCTTCATGCTTCCCGAGGGCTTGGTGATCCACGCCATAGCAAACACGCTCCTGACCGCCCCCGAACAAACAACAAGTGGCCAAGGTTAGCGCCGCACCCCGGCCACCGCACTCCCTACCCCCACCCACCGCCCAACCCCACCCCCGGCCATGCCACCACCGTGCCACCTCCCCTCCGCACGGTGTCTTCACAGCCCGGAGGGCTGCACGCCTTCGGTGGCACCGCCCTTCTGGGCGGTGTCTGGCAGCCCGAAGGGCTGAACTTCAGTAGCCGGCGGGGGGTGGGTGGCTCTGCACCCCCGGAAAGCAAGCCCCCTCGCACCCCGCACCCCGAAGGGGTGCACGCACCGCACCCCAACTCAAGCCCGTGCCCTCTCAAGTCTGAAATCTGAGATCCTTGCCTTCCCGCCTCCCCGCCTTCGCATCCCGGCGGGATGCGTGAATTTCTGCCGGCGGGGATCGGGCGGCTCGGCCCCCCCGGAAAGCAAGCTCCCCCCTACTTCCGCTGCAAGATCACGCGAAAACCAAGCCACGGCGCCGTCTCGTCCGGCGGTTGAGCGTCCCTGATGCCGGAGGCACCCCATCCCGCTGGCGTGTCGTACGCGCCGCCCCTCCGGACACGCTGGGTCCCAGTCGCTGGTCCCACCGGATCTACCCCAACGGAGGGAACGAAGCTCCACCAACTCCGACACCACTCTCGAACGTTGCCATGCATGTCGTGCAGACCATAGTCATTCGGCAACAGTTCTCCTACAGGTTGCGCCTTCAACCCCGAGTTGCGGTTGCTCCACATGATCCTGTCCACCTCCACCCCCGCCGGGCTGAACGGCACAGACTTGCCGCCGCGGCACGCATACTCCCACTGCACCTCCGTCGGCAGGCGATAACTCCACCCCGGTGCATCGGTGATCTTGGGGCCGAAACTGTCAGCCTGAGCCCACGTCACCTCCACCGCAGGCATCTCCCGCTCAACAGCTTTGTTCAGGTCCGGCTTCTCCTCCATCACCAGCGCCCACTGCGCCCGCGTCGTCTCGGTCACCGCCATGTAGAACCCGTCCGTCAGCGTCACCGCCCGCCCCGCCGGGCCACCCGCCTGCGCGATGTTGAACGTCCCCTTGGGGATCCACACCATCAGCATCCCCACGGAGTTCACCAGCGCGCTGGCCTCGCCCGCGTGCACCGTCAGCATCTGGCCCCACACACGCCGGTCGTTCCACCGGCGGCTGATCAGCGTGTCCGAGGCCTTGAACGGCTTGCCCGGCGCCCCGGCGTTCAGCGTCCGCCACCGCAACGCGAACAACTCGGCATGCTTGTCCGGCGAAGCCACATCCGCCTCTTTGCTCGCCAGATCGGTGGGCACGGTCACGCCACCCCACACCAGGTCCACTGCCTGCCCGGTCTTGCGGGCCACCCACAGACCGTTGATCCGGTAGCCGTCCGCCACCTCGCTGATACCGGTGACAGCCACCGGCCCGCCGCCCGCACCGCCCACCGGCTCGGCGAGCATCGCCGCCGACCTGGCCGCGACCGCCCCGCGGTACTGGTCGTTCACCCACACATCCACCGCCGAGTCGGTCACGTTGTGAAACGTGAACGCCGCGTTCCCCCCACCCGCCGGCGCAGCCGTCAGGCCCGCCATGCACCACAGCACCGAGAGCAGAAACACCACCATGCTGAGCATCCTCATGTTGATCAACCCCTCAACCCGCCCCCTCCACCAACCTCTCACCAGCCCATCCGCACCACAAATCGCCCACCGCCCCCCGCCAAACCCTGCCGACCGGCTCCGCGCCAAGCAAACCGCCCGTCCAGACGTGCTCATCTGCCGACCCCATCCCCGCCGTTCCGTCCCAACTCACCACGACACATCCCTACCCCACCCATCATCCCCCGTCTGGCAACGTTCGGTGACGGAACCGGAAATCATGGAGCGGAGGACCCGAGTGCGGAAAGGGCCATCCATGCGCCTCCGCAACCAGTTGCTCCACACCACGGTGAGTGAAGATCCCGAACGGCCCAGAAGGCTGATAACACTTGGAGAGTTTCTTCCCTTTCTCATCACAAAATTCCAGATAATTCTGCTTCTTCCTGTAATCGTGCAACATGTGACTAAAGCAATGCACCGGTAGCCGTTCAAACTCCCCCTCTTTCTCCACTCGCAGCGGGAGGAAGTACCCTTGCGACCAGCCTGTCAAGCATATAATCGGATGAATGAGCAATTCATCAGTCTCTGTAGGACTTGCAAATTCCGTCGTCTTGAACACGCCCTTATAAATGTAAATGAGGTGTGCCTGCTTGTGAAGTTGAATGCTGGCACCTCTTTGGATGATCTCAGAATCAATCGCACAATTGTTTGCTATGACCCGGCCTGCTACATATCCCTTCTTCCTGAATTTGATGCAAAACAACTCACCAGCCGGACGAGGCTGTCGAGTTCTTTTCAGAAACTCAAGGTACTGAAACGACTCGCGGCGCCTTTTCACGCTCACACTCCTTCTCTCCGGCCAACACGCCCACTGTCGCGATACTCCGCCGGCGGCTCCACCAAGCCTGCGTCAATGCGACCATTATCCGCACACATGTGCACCAAAACGAGCACCATGGGCCATTGGCCAGCCGGGGCACCACCGCCGATGCGATCATCTTCCATGCACCCCCGGGCAAGCCCCGCCCCGCCATCCACCTCGCCGTGCCCTGCCAGTCTCCGCCACCCACCCGCCCCCGCGCACCACCCCCGCGGCCCCCAGCGCCCCACCGCCCCCCGCCGGAAGCGGCCACCCCACCGCACGCCCATTGGTTGGCCAGCCGCCATCAATCCCACAGCGTCAGCCCTCCGATGGACTCCTGGAACAGCCCGGCCTGCTCAGTTGGCTCAGATGGGTCGACCGTGTGCGATTGGAGATCGCAGGTCAAATAGACCACAGGAGGGTTCACGAGCTCGGACAACGGCACGGCGATGGCGATGACGTCGTGATGCCTCATGCCCTTCATCGACCGCCTGACCAGCACACCGCCGATCAGTTTCCATGACTCCGCCGCCGCCGGGTGAACAGCCCTGATGGCTCGCGTGGTGGGCCGCAGACTGCGAGCCAGCTGCGCGTCCTGGGCTGCAGCGGCCGACACGAAATCGGCCAGATTCTCCGGATACTGGGGCCGCCCGTTGCCGTACTGGTACAGCGGCGTGGCAATACTCGAAACCATGGTTTCGGCCTCCATGCTCCACTCCATGTTGACATCTATCTGCGGGCTGAACGTTCTTGCCCGTACGGGGAAGAGCACGCCCACAACCACAACTCCCGCCACCAGCAGGATCACCGACCACAGGACGATGGATGCACCTTTGCTCATGGGGCCCTTCGTGAGGCTGGCCTTGCTTCACTGGACACGGCTCCGACTGCGCCGCGCGGGCGATCACCACGCAGCGACTCGGCACCAGCGCAAGTGAACAGCGAGACGAAGGCGGGGTCTGCCGGCCGGGGCAGCGGAACGAAGACGGCGACCGGTGACAGCCGCGGCGGCCACAGCCCCGGAGATGCATCCACGCACCCCCACGCACTCGGCTCATCAGGAGTTGAAAACGCCCATCCGCCCATCCGCAACGCCCTCCATCCTGTTGCCCTTGAAGATACCACAACCGCCCCCCCTGCGCACCAATCCCTCCGCACAAACACGAAGATTCATCCCGCACACAGCCGCACCCTGGCCGCCCCCGTGTACACACCGCCCCAACCCAAACATTTTCCACACAAACCCGAACCCCATCGGCCACATTCACCGTACACCAACCAACCACTCAGCCCCCGCGCCCCCTCCGCGCCCACGCCCAGCCGCACCCACCCCCCGCCCACCCCCACTTATCCACACACATCCCCCCCAACAAACCGTGGCAAAGCCGCCGCTCACCCAGCCACGGCCCCGGCCCGCATCCCTCCAGCACTCCGCCGAAAACCCCACCAAACCCGCTCACCCCTTGCACAAACCCTGATTCTGTGGCACGATACGGCAATCAACCCCGCCCCGACCCCTGTCCAGCACTTCTCGGACACCCGCCGCGGCCCCCCTTCCCCTTCCCGTTCTCGTGTGTGCACCCGACCCCACCGGCCCATCCCCCGGCCCCCCCCATCCCCCGGCCCCCCCATCCCCCGGACCCCCGCCATGCCCCGCACCCGCGCCGCCCTCGTTCTCGCCTTCCTCGCCGGCACCGCCTCCGCCGCGTCCGCTCAGGTGGTCACGGTTGACACCGACGCCCTCACCATCACCGGTGACGACGCCACCCCCACCGCCTTCTTCGGGACCCCCTTCACCACCGCCGTCGTCAACGGCGTTGCCACCTTCACCGTCCGGGGCACCCTGACCATCCCCGGCTCGCGCACCGTCAACATCCGCGGGTCCCGCCCCGCCTCCTTCCTCATCGGCAACCGCCTCGTCCTCAACGCCGGCACCCTCATCACCTCCTCCGGCGGCCCAGGCAGCCCCGGCGCCGCCGCCGGGGCCGGTGGGTCCGCCGGCGCCGGCAACCGACCCGGCGGGCAGGGCGGCACCCCAGGCGGCGGCGGCAGCGGCGGTTCCGCCGGCGCCGGCGGCACCGTCAACGTCTGCATCTTCAGCAGCGGCAACTTCGGCTCCGGCGGCACCAGCGGCAGTGATGGCGGCAACGGCACACCCGGCATCATCGGCGCCGGCGGCCTCTCTGGATCGCCCGGCGGCAACGGCAACGGCCCCGCAGGCTCGGCCGGTGGCGGAGGCGCCGGCGGGCCCGCCTCCGCCTTCGCACCCGGCGGCGCCGGAGGCTCCCGAGGCTTCGGTGGCAACGGCGGTTCCGGCGGCTTTGCAGTGGGCGACCCCGGCGCCGGCGGCTCGAGCGCCACAGCCGGTGCCAACGGCGCACCCGGCCCCGGCGGCAACAACGGCAACGCCGGCAACGGCGGTCGCAACCTCGGCAACGGCGCCCTGGTCGGTGGTGGCGGCGGCGGAGGCGGCGGCTCCGGCGCCGGCGGCACCGGCGGTGGCGGGGGCGGTGGTGGCGGAGGCGGCGGTGGCGGAGGCGGGGGCGGCGCCACCTCCTGCGTCCGAGGCGGCGACGGCGGCAGCGGAGGCAGTGGCGCGTCCGCCGGCACCGGCGGCAACGGCGGCAATGGCGGGGCCGGTGCCAACGGCGGCGCCGGAGGCGGCGCGTTCGAGTTCATCGTCCTCGGTGAAGTGAGCTTCAACGGCTCTCCGGCCGGGGCCTCCCTCGTCGCCGACGGCGGGCCCGGCGGCAACGGCGCCCCACCCGCCAGCACCCCCACCGGCGGCAACCCGCCAACCTCGTCTCCCTCCTTCGGCACCGGCGGCATTCCCGGCGCCTCCGGCTCCGGCACCGGCGGCAACGGCGGCAGCGGCGGAAACGCCGGCTTCGGTGGACCGGGCGGTCCCGGTGGCGTCGGCGGTGCCGGCGGCGGCGGCGCCGGCGGCTCCATCCGCCTCATCGCCAGCCGCTTCATCGTCACCGGCCCCAACCACCGCATCACCGCCGTCGCCGGCTCTGGCGGCGGCACCCCCGCCGACGCCGGCTGGGTCACCACTGGCAGCAACACCGGCACCGGCTTGGTCGGCCTCTTCGGCCGCATCCAGAACGTCACCGGCTCGCGTGAGGCCAACCCCTTCATCGCCGCCAACACCCCCACCCCCTACCTCGCCGCCCTCCCCATCGCCGCCCCGTGGGATTTCCTCCCCTCAGCCAACGTGCCCGCGCTGTTCAACTCCCCGCCCGCCAACAGCGTGCTCGTCGCCGCCCGCGTCAGCACCGCGTTCATCCCATACGAGATCTCCTACCCCGGCTTCGACTACCTCTTCATCCGCAACGTCTCCACCAGCATCGTCTTCGCCCCGCGCTTCGGCTTCGGCGATCCCGGCTTCTACACCACCCTCCGCCGGGGCGGCTACACCACCGATGCCCGCTTCGGCGGAGCCCTCACGCCCGTCACCCAACTCAACCCCGGCGACGGCTTCGTCACCCTCATCCCCTCCTCGCTCACCGCGCAGCTCAACCTCTCCGGCGTCGTCAACGGTGCCGAGTACTCCGCCCGAGGCCCCATCGCCCTCACCCAGCGCCTCGCCGTCACCATCCCCGTCCGCTGCTCCCTGGCAGACATCGTCCGCATCGGCGGCTCACCCCCGCACGACGGCCTGCTCACCGGCGACGACTTCAACGCCTTCATCGCCGCCTTCGCCAGCAACAGCGCCCTGGCCGACATCGTCGCCATCGGCGGCGTCCAACCCCCCGACGGCCTGATCACCGGCGACGACTTCATCGCCTTCATCGCCGCCTTCGCCCAGGGCTGCCCGTAAACCTCAGCCCGAACACCAGTTCACGCACCCCACCCCACCCCCTCCCGGGACCATCCCAAACCCTCACACACAACAACCGCCCCCCGACGCCACACGCGACACCCATCCACCCCAATCAGGCGCCCGCTCGCCCCATCCAGCGCACGTCACGGTCCATCCCCTGATCACCCCGGCCCGGTGAAACCGCCAGAACTTCGCGGGGGATACCACATCTCCCGTCGACCGATCGCTTTGCGGCAACACTTAACGCCGAGAGAAGCATGGTCCTTCCACGACGACCATCAACGCCGATGCCGATGTCGTCCGAATCCGGCATCCGGCCGCCCATGCTCTCCGAAGCGGCCGTCGCGCACTGCCCGGTTGTTCCCCTTTCTACCCGTTCAACCACGGAGTTCCCGTCATGCATCCGCTCACCCGAGCCGCCGTCATGTCTGTTCTGATCGCCCCGCTGACCCTCTCACCTCTCTCGGGAACGTCCGCGATCGCTGCCCAGCCCGCCCCGCGAGGGGAGAACGCCGGTGCGCCGCGATCGGCCCCCACGCTTGATGTGGTCGACACCGCCGTCGCAGCCAAGTTCAAGACGCTCGCGGCCGCCATCGATGCCGCCGGCCTCGCCGACACCCTCAAGGGCGCCGGTCCCTTCACCATCTTCGCGCCCACCGACGAGGCCTTCGCGGCACTGCCCCCCGGCACTGTGGAGTCCCTGCTTCGTCCCGAGAACGGCGCCAAGCTCCGTGCCATCCTCCTCAATCACGTGGTCCCGGGCCGCCTGACGTCCTTCCAGGTCGGCAACATCGATGCGCCGCAGATGGCCAAGACCCTCGGCGGCGGCCGCGAGAAGATCGCCGCCGACAGCAACGGCTTCCGCTTTGGCGACGCCGCCGTCGTTCGCGCCAACATCCGTTGCAGCAACGGCGTCATCCACGTGATCGACCGCGTTGTCCTGCCGAAGCAGACCCTGTCCGAAGACCGCATGAAGATCGCAATGAAGGAGACCGCTCCCGCCAGCATCCTTGATGCGCTCCGGGCCGTGCCCGACGGCCGGTTCTCGATGTTCCTTGCCGCCGTCGAGGCCAGTGGAGGCGATCAGGACTGGGCCTCGGCCGAGCCCTCAGCCAACTGGACGCTCTTCGTGCCCACCAACGATGCCTTCGGCCGCCTGAGCGACGCCGAGCGGGCCACCCTGCTCGATCCCCGCAACCGGGACATGCTCCGCGCCGTCCTCGATTGGCACGCCCTCCCGAAGATCCACGCCTGGAGCTTCGACTTTGACGACGGCGAGCGCGGCCCCGCCATGATCTCCGCCGAGGGTGACCGCTTCGTGCTCGATGTCCTCTCCAACGGCATGGTCTTCATCTACCAGATGCGGTCCGGCAGGGTTGCGCGTGCCGCCGAGGAGCCCTTCAAAGCCAGGATTCTCGCCGGCGATGTGTCCGTCGGCGGCTGCGTCGTGCATGTCATCGACCGGCTGCTCATCCCGCCACAGTTCGAAGGCAAGGCGATCTCATCCCAGGCCTACCCGGAACTGGATGTCCAGGAGATCGCCGGCGGTGCCAAGGCCAGGTTCAACGCCCGCCTGGTCGTCGGCGACCTGCTCCAGGAGGCCAGGTCGCTCGATGATTCGGCCGCGGTGGTCCTCTATCAGTTCGGCCTCCGAATGCTCGACGAGATCCTGCCGGTCAGCCGCACAGGAGTCCTCATGATGGGCGAAGAAGGCTCCGGAAACCGCCAGACGCTCGCGGCCCGCTTGCAGTCACGCGTCGACGACCTCGACCGCGTCTGGTACGCCGGCTTCATGAAAAACAGCCCCGCCGCCACCACCCTCGCTGGCCCCCTGCCCGGCAGCCCTCCATCGTTTCGAAAGGCCATGAACCCCGGTCCGATGGACAACCTCCCCGCCCAGTCCACACGGCCCGTTTCCGCCGCCGACCCGCAAGCCGCCGCAGTCGCCGCTGCCATGACCCCCGCCGCAACCCCACAGCCCGCCCTTGCATGGGGCGAGGTGCTTGAGCGGGATGCCAATCCCAGCATGGTCACCGACCCGGCCTTGCGCCAGGCCATCGCCCGCACCGGCCTCCCCTGGCGCGTCCGCGACAAGGCCACAGGCATCGAAATGCTCCTCGTGCCGCCCGGCAGTTTCAAGATGGGCAAGTTCCCCGGCGATCAAGAGGCTCTCGCCAATGAGGTGCCCGCCCACGATGTCACCCTCACCCGCCCCTTCTACCTCGCACGATACGAGATCTCCCGCGAGCAGTGGACCGCCGTCATGCAGAACTCGGTCATGCCCGCACCTCAGGCCACCGCCGCCGATCCGGGAGGCATCCAGATTCAGACCGGTGACGGCGGCGCCCTCACCATCCGCCAGGTGGACAATGACCGCGGAATCGCCACCCTGGAACTCGCCGGCCCCGGCGGCCTCATCGGCGGCATCCGCGCCGGCGCCCAGTTCCGCGACGAACAGGGAAACGCCATCGAGGCGGTCGTCTCCACCACGACCGGACCCGACGGCACCCTGATCATCACCACGTCCCCCGCCAAGCCCGACGATGCGGACGATGCATCCGACGTCCGCGCTGGTCTTCCTGCTCGCGCCAACTGGATGAGCGTCGAACAGTTCTGCCGCAAGACCGGCTTCCGCCTCCCCAGCGAGGCCGAGTGGGAGTACGCCTGCCGGGCAGGCAGCGACAGCCCCCGGTACGGCCAGCTCGACGACATCGCCTGGCACCGCGGAAATGCCCGGGGAAAGATGCAGCCGGTCGGAAGCAAGGCCCCCAACGCCCTCGGCTTTCACGACATGATCGGCAACGCCTGGGAATGGGTGAACGACTGGTACGGCGACTACACCCGCGCAGCCAAGACCGACCCGACCGGACCCCAGTCCGGCGACGCACGAATCGTCCGCGGCAGCTACTTCAACTTCGAACGCGGCTTCTGCCGGTCGACGCTCCGCTACGAAATCGCCAGTCCGGACGCCAGCACCCGCTTCGGTTTCCGGGTGGCACGAAACCCCTGACCGCCGACACCGCCCGCCGTTGAGGTGGTCCGTCGTTCCAGCAGCTTGCTGCCAACCGTCCTTCCGGACACTCTCCCCGGACTGTGACCTCCGCACAAGTCGCAGCCAACGCCAAACCACCCGGCCCCGGCACCGGTCATCCAACAGCAAACGTGGCATCGCGGGACACCGCGGTGACCACGATTCGACCTCCCGCCCCCGCTTGCTTGCCCCGCCCCGCCTTCAACGCCACGTTCCCCGCCCCGCCCGTCAGCGCCGCAATCGCCGCCTCGCGGCCAATCTCCGCCGCCCCCGCGGCGATGCGGTACTCGGCCAGGTGCCCATACGCATCCTGCAACCCCTCCGCATGGCTGTCCAGCGGCGAGATCAGCCCGAACGTCCACGTGTTGGCCGTGATCGCCAGCCCGTGCCCAAGCCCGCCAAACGCACCGCCCGCCGCGCCCATCGCCACCGTGGTCATCACCGCGGTGTCGCACCCCAGGTTCCGCATCGCGTTGATGTACCCCTCGCGCTTGCGGCGCGCCAACGACGGATCCCGCAGGATCTGCCGCATCCGATCGCAGTTGCCATCCGTCGCCGCCTGCAACTGGCCGATCGTCGC
>Ga0209972_10001968_pt1 | contig 17229 bp, 13 predicted proteins | sample NOAtaG_7_FD_187302 | JGI IMG/M metagenome (GOLD analysis project Ga0209972, IMG submission 187302) | Freshwater lake microbial communities from Lake Erie, under a cyanobacterial bloom - NOAA_Erie_Diel1S_2200h metaG (SPAdes) (version 2) | ecosystem: Environmental > Aquatic > Freshwater > Lake ... | reverse complement strand
CTGATCGTATCGGGGAGGAGGCGCCGCACCTCGACATCCCGAATATACTCATGCCGCTTCAGCTCGGTGCGGATCTGTTCAAGATCGACGCGCAACACCCCCGCCGGGGCCATCTTCTTCACCAAATCCTCGATCTCGCGGTCAGAGATCAGTTGACGAACCTTCTCTTCGCCCGGCTTGCCGGTCGGTTCACTGGCCGCTCCCGTCCCGGCCGCCGGGCGCGGTTGACGGTGAACGACGACCTCCCGCAGCGCGAAGATGCGCAAACCGTGGGAGAGGTTATAGGCGATCATGACCAGCGCGCCGGCCAGCAGCAGCAGGAGAATGAGGGCGCCAAGTTTGACCAGCCGCTGGGTGAAGAGTTCCGGTCGCAGATGCGCCATGAGACTCGCCTGAATCCCTTCGAACGGCAGGGGGCGCTGCGTGGCCTTGCCGCGGGTGCTGCCTCCGCGTTGCCGCTCCGTCTTGACCCGGGCCCCGCGACGATGCGATTCAGCCCGCTCTGCCAGATCGAATGGGCGGTCGGTCTGCGCGACCGGCGCCGTGCGGCGACGGGTGGTGGTGGCGCTCTTCTCTTTTCCAGCCGGGCGGCCCTGGTCACGATCCCCCGTCGACCGCCCCTTCGGTTTGGTCATTGCCCATCACCCTGTTGACTTGGCTGGCGCAGTCGGTGAAGCACCTCCTCGCCAACCTTCCAGACATTACCGGCGCCAAGAGTCATAACCAGATCACCAGGTCTGATCGCTTCGATGAGAACGGCGCGGGCCTGTTCGAGATCTCCGACGTAACTGGCGTGGCGATGGCCGAACCGCTCGATCTCTTTGGCCAGTCTCTCGGAGTTGACCTCGGGGATCGGATCCTCACTGGCCGCATAGATGTCGGTCAGGAGCACGACCTCCGCGTCATAGAATGAACGCGCAAACTCTTCGAAGAGCGCCTGCGTCCGCGTGTAACGATGCGGCTGGAAGAGGACGACCAGCCTTCTCCCACTCGTCTTGGCCGCGGCCAGTGTGGCGCGGATCTCGGTGGGATGGTGGCCGTAGTCGTCGACAAAGAGGATGTTGCCCTCCGCTTGCTCGAGCCGTCCCTTGATCTGGAAACGGCGCTCGGTGCCATTGTAGGACTGGAGCCCATCGCGAATCTGGTCAAAGGTCATCTCCAGTTCGACCCCGATCGCCACGGCCGCGAGGGCATTACAGACGTTATGTTCACCCGGGACATTGAGGGAAATCTCTCCGAGTTCGACCCCCTCCCGGCGGACGGTAAAGACCGATCCGAAGTTCTCACGCGCCATGCGCAGGTTGCTCGCGGAGATCTCGGCATGGGCGCGGAGTCCGTAGGAGAGAACGCGACGGGTGATGCGCGGAATGATCATCTGGACATTGGGATCGTCGAGACAGATGATCACCGAACCATAGAATGGAACCTTGTTGACGAACTGGACGAAGTAGGAGCGAATCTCCTCGAGATCGCGGTAGAAGTCGAGGTGCTCCAGATCGATATTGGTCACGACCGCGATCGTCGGGGAGAGCTTGAGAAAGCTCTTGTCGCTCTCATCAGCCTCGACGACCATGAAGTCACCGTGACCGAGCCGGGCGTTGCTGCCCAGGGTATTGACGCGGCCTCCGACGACCACCGTCGGATCGAAACCAGCCCGGTCGAGCATGGTCGCGACCATCGAGGTCGTCGTCGTTTTGCCATGCGATCCGGCGATGGCGATGCCATACTTGAGGCGCATCAGTTCAGCGAGCATCTCGGCGCGCGGAATGACCGGTATCTGGCGCTGAATGGCGGCCACCACCTCGGGATTGTCGATCCGCACCGCGGTCGAGGTGACGAGGACGTGGGCCCCTTCGATGTTGGCGGCGTGGTGACCCTCGTGAATCCGCGCGCCAAGCTTCTCGAGTCGGTCGGTGATGGTCGTGCGACGCACATCCGATCCCGAGACGCGGTACCCAAGGTTGAGCAGAACCTCGGCGATTCCGCTCATGCCGATTCCACCGATGCCAACGAAATGGATGTGTTGATACTTCTTAAACATAGGGTCAATCAGTCCATCAATCTTTTGAGAGATCTCTGCCTTTGCTTTGCCTTGCCTTTGCCTCAACTCTGGCGACGAATCTGGCGATAAATCCGGTTAATCAACTCTCCGGCCTCCGTGGGTGCGCGGGCGAATCGTGATTCCGGGCGTGCTCGCGTGGTCCGGGACGCCGGACGAGTTCGAGTCCCAAATCGACGACGGCCGCCGCCGCCGCGGGATGGCCGAGACGACGACTGGCCCTGGCCATCTCCAGAAGCCGGGGCGGATCTTCGAGCAGCCCGAGCAGCTCCGTGGCGAGCCGCGCCGGGGTCAACTCAGACTGCGGAATCAGTCGGCCCGCGCCTCCCCGCTCCACCGCCGCGGCGTTGTGCCGCTGGTGATCATCCGCGGCAAACGGATAGGGGATGAGGACGGCTGGTCGGCCGGCGGCGGCCAGTTCAGCGACGGTGGTCGCGCCAGCCCGACAGATGACCAGGTCGGCCTGGCGAAACTCCTCAACCATCTGGTCGAGAAAAGGCTTGACCACGGCCGGATAACCCGCCTCGGCATAGGCGCTGGCGATCCGCTCCTGCTCACCATCGGCGAGTCGTCCGGTCTGGTGGGTCACCGTGATCTGGCACCCGGCCGCCCGGAGGATGGGCAGGGCGCCGACCACCGCGTCATTGATGGCCTGGGCGCCCTGACTGCCCCCGGTAATCAGCAGGTGGGCCGGCTGGCGCCCGGGTTCCGGCAATCCAAAGAATTCCTGGCGGACCGGGTTGCCGGTCATCCGCGCCCGCTCGCCAAAGAAACGTTGCGCCTCGGGAAAAGAGACGGCGGCCGCATCGACAAAGCGCGCCAGAACCCGGTTGGTAAAGCCCGGCCAGGCATTCTGCTCAGCGATCAGCGTCGGGGTTCCAAGCAGGGCGGCGACCAGAACCACCGGCCCTGAAGCATAGCCGCCGACACCGATGACCAGATCAGGTCGGTAACGACGCAGCATTCGCGCCACGGCGAAGAAGGTTCGCGGGAGGAGCAGGAGTGACGAGAGACGAGCACGCCATCCAACCCGCTTCAGCGCCCGGACCTCGATCAACTCGAGCGGGAAGCCCTCGGCCGGAACGATTCGTGATTCGAGGCCGCGCGCCGTTCCACAGAAGATGACCTGCGTGGCGGCGTCGCGGCGGCGCAACTCCTGGGCGATCGCAATGCCCGGATAGACGTGTCCGCCCGTGCCGCCTCCGGCAATGATCACCGTCATAATTTTCGGCTCAGCTGCGCCCATACCGCCGCTACGCGACCTCCTCTTGGGCATGGAGATCGCCCTGGATCGAGATGTTGAGCAGGATTCCGATGCCCATCAGGACGGTGATCAGCGAGGTCCCGCCAGCACTGATGAGCGGAAGCGTCAGCCCCTTGGTCGGGAGAAGCTTCAGAACCACCGAGATATTGAAGAACGTCTGGAAGGCAATCCAGGTCGTAATGCCCACCGAGAGCAGCCGGCCAACCGTGTCCGGGGCCCGGTACCCAGCCCGCAAACCCCGCCAGATCAGCAACCCGACGACCAGAACCAGGGTGGCCCCCCCGATCAGTCCCAGCTCTTCGGCGATGACCGGAAAGATGAAGTCGGTGTTCGGTTCCGGCAGAAACGCCAGCTTCTGCCTTCCCTGGCCAAAGCCGAGCCCATTGACCCCGCCTGAACCGATGGCGATCAACGATTGCAGAATGTGGTAGCCGCTCCCGAGTCGATCTCCCTCCGGGTCGAGGAAGGCGAAGATGCGGGCGCGGCGGTACGGGGTGTTCCAGATCGCATAGACCACCCCGATGAGACCTATTGGCAGAAAGAGGAGCAGCTTCCGCACTGGCGCTCCGGCGACGATATACATCGCCGTCGCAATCACGGCGAGCACGCCGAGCGTGCCGAGATCGGGCTCCTTGTAGATCAATCCGCCAATGATGGCGAGAATTACCCCGGCGGGGAGGAAGGTGAGAGAGAACTGCTCCAGCTTCCCTTCATTCTCGCGCCGGGCCAGGAACCAGGCGAGAAAGATGATCAGCGCCAGCTTCGCAAATTCTGATGGTTGAAAGGAGAAGCTTTTTAAGGCGATCCAGCGCTTGGCCCCTTTGACCGGCTCGTAGAAGAAGACCACGCTGAGCAGGGCGATGCAGGAGAGCAGAAAGCCGTAGACAAAGAGTGGATTGGCGAAGCGATGGTAGTCGATCCGGTGGAGCAGGAGCATGGCGACAACACCGATCCCTGCGGCAATCAATTGCATCCGCAGCGGGCGCTCCGGGTCCTTCAGGCCGGCGGAAGCGCTGTAGACCATGATGATTCCGAAGAAGACGAGGCCCAGCACCGGCACGATGATCCAGAGATCCCAAGTCAGCTCATCAACCACCCGACGCATCGATCTTCTCTTCCTTTCGGCCACAGTTAATCTCCTCTTGACACAGGCTCTATCGCGGGTTTCGCGGCGCGGCGGCCAGTCGGCCAACCTCTTCCTTGAAGACCCGACCACGATGTTCATAGTTGTCGAACATGTCGAAACTGGCACAGGCTGGGGCGAGCAGCACGGTATCACCCGGCTGGCTCAACTCGAAGCCGCGCCTGACCGCCTCGGCCATCGACTCGACCCGCTGGAGCGGTCTGGTTCCGGCGAGGGCCGCGCCGATCTTCTCTGCCGCCGACCCGATCAGAATCACGTGGCGACAGCGCTCCTCGATCAACTGGCGCAGTGGACTGAAGTCACTCCCCTTGTCCTTTCCTCCCAGAATGACGATGATTCCGCCGGGAAAGGCCTCGAGGGACTTGATGGCCGCGTCGACATTGGTCGCCTTTGAGTCGTTGTAGAAACTGACTCCATCGATCTCCCCGGCAAACTCGAGCCGGTGCTCGACCGCCTTGAAGCGGGAGACCGTCTGGCGCATCGAGTCGATGGCCGCGCCGCAGGCCAGTCCGGCGGCGAGACTCGCCAGCACATTCTCCAGATTGTGCGCGCCACGGAGCGGAATCTCGGCGGTCGTCAGCAGTTCGCGCTCAACTCCGCCCCGGCGCTCGACAATCTTCTCGCCACGCCGAAAGAGCCCCTCCGCGAGCTGGCGGGTCGGGCTGAAATAGATGGTCTGGGCTGGCGTGAGGTGACTCATCGCCGCAATCCGGGGGTCATCGGCATTGAGGATCGCCACGTCCCCCGCCGTCTGTCCGTGGAGGATGTTCGACTTGGCCGCCGCGTAGGCATCCATCGAATCGTAACGATCGAGGTGGTCCGGCGTAATGTTGAGCATAACCGCGACATTGACATGGAGCTGATCGACCGCCTCGAGCTGGAAGCTGCTCAATTCGGCGACGATCCAGCCATCGGGCCGGCTCTGCTCGACGAGCGAGATCAGCGGCTCACCGATATTTCCGCCGACGAGCACCGGCAGCCCGGCCTTTCCAAGCAGCTCACCGATGAGAGTGGTCGTGGTCGTCTTTCCATTCGTTCCGGTAATGCCGACGATCCGCCCCTTCAGGAATCGTGCCGCCAGCTCAACCTCGCCGATAATCTCCACTCCCGCCGCCCGCGCCCAGGCGAAGGGCTCGCTGGCGAGGGGGACACCGGGGCTGACGACGAGACAATCGGCCGTCTCAAAGAGCTGGCGTGGATGGCTGCCGGCGACAACCTCGATTCCGATCCGCCGAAGCGCCTCGATCCCGGCCAGCGCCTCCTCCGGCTTGGCATCGTTGATCGTTACCCGCGCTCCGCGCGCGTGCAGAAAGTGGGCCGCCGCGAGTCCACTCCGCGCCATGCCCACGATCACTATATTTTTTCCCGCAACTTCCATATTTACCCCTCAGCGCAGCTTGAGCGTCGTCAGACTGAGCAGGGCGAAGAGGATCGCCAGAATCAGAAAACGGAAGACGATCTTTGGCTCCTTCCATCCGAGCAGTTCGAAATGGTGGTGGAGCGGCGACATCTTGAAGACCCGTTTTCCGGTCAACTTGAATGAGGTCACCTGGATCATCACCGAGAGAGCCTCCATGACGAAGACTCCGCCGAGAATCGGCAGAACGAGCTCCTGTTTGATGATCACGCTCATCGTGCCGAGAGCGCCACCAATGCCCAGGCTCCCGACATCGCCCATGAAGACCTCGGCCTGCGGTGCATTGAACCAGAGGAATCCCAGGCTGGCGCCGACGAGCGCCCCGCCGAGAATGGTCACCTCCCAGACTCCGGGGGTGTGGACAAGGTCGAGGTAGTCAGCAAACCTTGCATGGCCTGTCACATAGGTGAAGGCCGTCAGGGCCGAAGCGGCGATCACGGTCACGCTGATCGCCAACCCGTCGAGGCCATCGGTCAGATTGACGGCATTCGAAGAGCCGATGATCACAAAGACGATAAAGGCCAGGTAGAGCGCAATCGGCAGCTGCGGCTGCAGATTCTTGAAGAAGGGCACATTGAGGACCGCCGTGAAATCGGTCAGTGTAAAGAGCAGCCCTCCAACCACCAGACAGACCAGCAACTGGCCGAGCAGCTTCTGGCGCGCCGTCAACCCAAGACTCCGCTTCCGCACGATCTTCAGGTAGTCGTCAGCAAACCCGACCAGGGCACAGCCGAGCATGCCAACAATCGCGACCCAGATCGCCCGGTTGCGCAGGTTGGCCCAGAGAAGAGTCGAGAGGAGCACCGACCCGATGATCAGCACTCCCCCCATGGTCGGGGTCCCCCGCTTGGCCTGGTGGGAAGCCGGCCCCTCGGCGCGAATCTCCTGTCCGAACTTGAAGTCACGCAGCTTGCGGATCACCAGCGGACCAGCGGCAAGGCTGATCGCCAGCGCGGTCACCGCCGCGTATGCAGTCCGGAAGGTCACATACTGAAAGACATTGAAGACCTTCAGCAGCGGGTATTGTCCCGCGTAGTTCCGGTAGAGCAGTTCGTAACAGAGGTAATAGAGCATGCGATCACTCTCTTCTTCTCCGGGCATCTCCCGCTCCGGCCGATTGCCGGTTGCGGGCACTCCCGCAATCATTACTCCCAGGTCGATCTCAGCCGCTCGACAATCCGCTCCATCCGCACCCCGCGCGACCCCTTGACGAGCACGAGGTCGCCAGCGCCGACCGACTGACCAAGGATGGCCGGCAACGAAGTGGCCGCCTCATCGGTCGTCTCATAGAATCTCGTCCGGGACCGCTCAAGTCGGCCCGTCTCGACGGCGCCATCGACCAGCTCGCGGGCCAGACCGCGCACCCCGATCAGCAGATCGACGCCGAGATTGGCAATTTCGCCGCCGCACTGGCGGTGGAGCACAGCTCCCTGATCACCCAGCTCAAGCATCTCCCCGGCGATCAGAACCAGGCGTCGGCCAGCGGATCGGGCGTCGGCGACCGCCCGGACGGCCTCGACGAGGGCGCCGGGATTGGAGTTGTAGGAGTCATCGATCAATGTCACGCCGTTGACCAGCCGATGGACTTCACCACGCATTCGCGAGGGAACGGTCGATGCCAGTCGTCCGGCGATCTGTTCGACCGTCAAACCAACCGCGTGGGCAACCGTCACCGCGGCGAGGGCGTTGGCGACATTGTGCTCACCAAGCAGCGGCAGCAGCACCTCCGCCTCTCCAGTCGGAGTGCGGAGCAGAAATCTGGTTCCACGCAGGTCATCCTCGCTGCGCAGGTTGGAAGCCGTCACGTCCGCCGGCTGGCGGATTCCGAACGTCAGCACCCGGATGTCGTCCCGGCGGCGGGCCATCGCGCTGACCCGGGGATCATCGGCATTGAGGACCGCGGTGCCGCCGGGTTGCAGCCCATCGACCATCTCCGCCTTGGCGCGGGCAATCCGGTCACTCGTCCCAAAAAATTCGATATGGGCCGTTCCGACGTTGCCGACCACTCCGACGGTGGGTCGGGCCAGATTGGTCAGGCGGGCGATCTCGCCGTAGGAACTCATCCCCATCTCAATCACCGCCAGGTCGAAATCGTCAGGGCGGGAGCCACCGCAGATCATCTGGGCAACCGTCAGGGCAAGGCCATAACCAGTATTGAGATTGCCGGGCGAACTGAGCACCCGCCCCCTGGCCCCTAGCAGGTGGGTCGCGAGATCCTTCATGGTCGTCTTGCCGGCGCTCCCGGTGATGCCAATCACGGGCCGCGCGGACCGGCCTGCCGGCGCGGCGGCGGCCCACTGGGTGAGCACGGTCGCCGCCAGCTGCTGCATGGCGCAGACGGTGTTCTCGACAAAGATCAGGCGGTCGACCCGGTCGCCCAGCTCCGTCGCAAATGGAAGCCGGTGGTGGACGACGACGGCTGCCGCCGCCCCGCGCCGCAGAGCCTCGAGAACGAAGAGATGGCCGTCGACCTTCTCTCCGGGAATCGCGACAAAGAGGTCCCCGGGTTGAACTGCCCGTGAGTCGATGGCGAGTCCGGCCGGCTCAATCGCGGCCACCTCGTCGGTCAGCATCTCACTGGCTCCGCAGAGCCGGGCTATGTCGCGCAGTCTCATTCTGTCCCCTCACTGAAACCAACTCAGCTCTTGAGATTAGCGGCTCCATTCGACGGGCGCCCCGGGCAGGTCCGCCGCTCACGCAGCGCTTCGCGGGCAACCTCACGATCATCAAAATCGATCTTCCCCGTCGCCAGAATCTGATAGTTTTCGTGCCCCTTGCCGGCGAGCAGGATCACGTCGCCCGGCCGGGCCTGGGCGATCGTCGCGAGAATCGCTTCGCGCCGGTCGACGATCATCTGGTAGTTCTTCCGTCCGGTCCGGTCGATGCCGACCCGGATGTCATTCATGATCAGGAGCGGATCTTCACGACGCGGATTGTCCGAAGTAATGACCACCTGCTCACTCAAACGGCCGGCCTCCTCGCCCATCAGGGGGCGCTTGGTACGGTCACGATCGCCGCCGCATCCAAAGATAGTGGTCAGCGTACCTCCCGAGCGTCCGGCCCGGCGGGCCGAATTGATCGTCCGCAGCACATTCGCGAGCGCGTCGGGAGTGTGCGCGTAGTCGACGATCACTGTGATGTCGTCCTCCGCCTGGCTGACCCGCTCGAACCTTCCGGGAACGCCATGGCACTGGCGAATCCCCGCCGCAACCTGTTCCGGCGCCAGGCCGAGGCTGAGCCCGATCCCAATCGCGCCAAGGATGTTGTAAGCGTGCGGCCGCCCAACCAGTGGCGAATCGACCGCGACCGTCCCCACCGGAGTCTGCGCGGTGAAGTGCAGACCATCCAGGCCGAAGACAGTCCCGGAGCGCCCCTCCCCCTTGAGATTCTGAATGGTGATGTCGGCGGGGGCCACCAGCCCATAACTCCAGAGCTTCCCTTGTTCAGGGCGCCAGTCACGAATCATCTCGGCGCCGTAGGGATCGTCGATATTGATCACCGCGTGCTCCGGATGACGACCAATGCTTCCATCAAAGAGCTTGCGCTTGGCGGCGAAATAGGCCTCCATCGTCAAATGGAAATCGAGGTGATCCTGCGTCAGATTGGTAAAGGAGGCCACCGCAAACTTCAGACAATCGGCGCGGTGCATCTCGAGGGCGATCGACGAGACCTCCATCACTGCGTGGGTCACTCCGGCGGCGACCGCCTCACGAAGGAAGTTCTGGATCTCCGATGCCTCGGGGGTGGTAAAGTCGGCCGGTCGTGAGACCTCTCCAATCCGGTAGCTGATGGTCCCCATCGAGGCCGTCTTCAGCCCCGCCGCCTGGAGGATCGACTCGACCAGCCAGGTCGTCGTGGTCTTGCCATTCGTCCCGGTCACCCCAACCAGCGCCAGCTGTGCCGACGGATTTCCGCAGATGAGCGAGGCGACGCGGGCCAGCGCGACCCGCGCGTCAGCCACCTCGAGCCAGAATCCCGGAAAGTCAGCCGGAAAATCTGCCGGAAAATCAAGTGGCCTGGCTGCCTCGGAGATGACGGCGATGGCGCCGCGCTCCAGCGCCTGCCCTACATAACGGTTGCCATCCGCCTGCTGGCCCCTGATCGCCACAAAGACGCCCCCGGGAACGACCTGGCGCGAATCGTGGGTCACCGCGGTCACGGCAGGACTCTCCACCGGACCATTCCCGCTGATCCGCGCTCCAAGCTCTCTGGCAATATCCGCGATACTTATCATCAATTCCGACTCACTGTCTAATTCCAGACAATCACTGCAAATCGATCCGACACTCTGCGCCGGGACTGACCCGCACGCCGGGCGCCGGGGACTGTTTAACAACTACCCCGTTTCCATTGAAGCGGAGCTTCAGTCCGAGTCTGCTGCAGATCTTGATCACGCTCTTCATGCCCTGCCCCCGCAGATCGGGCATCGTCGGCTCAGAACCATTCCCGACGGGCGGCGACTTGACGAGGGTCGTGGAGAGACCATTCGCAGTTGGCTTGGCCGCGCCTCCGGTAGCGCTATTTGGCCCGACCGCAGGCCCGACTGACCCAACCTGGGCCGGGGCGGGGACGGCAATTCCACCTGGGATAAGCGCTGATCGCTGCAACGGAGGCTCTCCTCCCCCGCTCAACTCATCGCCGTCGGCCAGCCCCTCTGCCGCGCCGGCGGCGGCGCTGCGCTGGACAAGCTGCTCGAGCCGCTCCCGATAGTGCTGCTCGTCCGGCGGCACATTGCCGCCGCTCAGCGCCGCTTCCGCGAGCATCGTAAAGACGGGCGCGGCGACGACGCCGCCATAATATGAGCCATTCGAAGGCTCATCGATCATCACCACGATCGCGAAGCGTGGATTCTCTGCCGGCACGAAGCCGAGAAATGAGGGCATATAGCGTCCCGGCGTGTATCCCGAAGGCCCGGGCTTCTGGGGCGTCCCCGTCTTGCCGGCCGCGGTGTAGCCTTCGAGCTGCACCGCGTGGCGCCCCGTTCCATCCGTGACCACCCGCTCCAACAGCCTGACCATCTGCCGCGCCGTCTCCGGTTTGATCACCGCGCGCGGAGCCGACCGCGCGGGCTGCTCGAAGGGAATCCCATTCGCCCCAACCAGCTTACTGACGATCCGTGGCTGGACCATGACTCCGTTGTTGGCGATCGCCGCCACGGCCGTCACCGCCTGGATCAGCGTCACCGAGATCTCCTGGCCGATCGCGACTGAACCGATCGAATCGGGGCGCCACTTGGTCGGCGCATGGACGATCCCCGGAGACTCGGCCGGCAGGCCCAGTCCGGTCACCGCCCCAAACCCAAAGTCGCGAATATAACGATGGAAGGTCTCCCGGCCGAGCCGTTGGGCAATCTTGATCGCTCCAACATTTGAGGATTTGGCGAATGAATCGGCAATCGAAATTCGGCCATAGGAGTGGGTGTCGCGGATAACTCGCGAGCCGATCGCGATCTGCCCGTTGCCGCAGTCGATCATCTCTTCCGGTCTGATGATGCCCTGATCGATTGCGGCCGCATAGGTGATGATCTTGAAGATCGATCCGGGCTCATAGGGGGAGACCACTGCCTGGTTGACGTAGGAGGTCGCACTCGCCACATTGGCGTCGATCTGATTTGGATCGTAAGTTGGATAGTTGGCCAGGGCGAGAATATCACCGGTGCCGGGCTCCATGATGACAATGCCGCCCCCCTTCGCCCGGTGGCGCTCAACGGCCTGTTGCAGAACAAACTCGGCCTTCCGCTGCAATGCGTGATCGATCGTCAGGTAGACCGCGTTGCCGTGACGCGGCGGGAGATAATCGCGCTGGTAAGGCGTCCCGCCCGCACTGACCAGCTGGGCGTACTCGCCCGGGCGGCCGGTCAGCTCGTGGTTGAGCAGCTGCTCAATGCCCGCGCGGCCAATCCACTCATTGCTCTTCTCGTTGACTCCAAGGTACCCGAGCAGGTGCGCCGCGAGGCGCTGGTACGGATAGTCACGCTGCTCCTCTTCGATCAGCGTGATCCCCTTCAGATCGAGCTTCCGCAACTGTTCATCGACCGCCTCGGCCATCGCCGGCGGCAGGTTCCGCTTGACCCAGAAATGCTTGTTGACGCCAACGAGCATCGGCTCCAGCTCGGCCCTGGTCATGCCGAGAATCCCCACGAGATTGGTGAGCGCGCGCTCCCGCTTCTCAGCGATCTTGGTCTCCTTCGCCACGCCCTTCTTCTTCTCCTTGTCGGAGAGCTGGACATCGTTGAAGAGAACCTGATCGATCAGCAGCGACTCGGTGATCACGCTCATCGCGAGAATTTTGCCTTCGCGATCGTAGATGTTTCCGCGCAGCGGCAGGGTGCTCTTGACGATGCGCTGCCCACGGCGGGCCAGCCCGGCATAGTAGTCGTGGTGGACGATCTGGATCCACGCCAGACGACCGACGATGGCCAGCATCCAGCCGGTCAATATAATGCCCAGCACAACGATCCGCCGTCGTGAACTTGCCAACCCACCAGTTTTACTGCCACTCGCTTTACTCATAGATCGACCATCCCAGTGCCACGATCAGTGAAGAGCGACGATCAGCGATCGGCGCGCCGCGACGTCTGGCCGACCACCGCGGTCCGCGCAATGATCTTCTCATTTCGTGCGCGCTCCGCACGGGGGTCATTTCGTGCGCGCTCCGCACGGGGGTCATTTCGTGCGCGCTCCGCGCGGGGGTCATTTCGTGCGCGCTCCGCGCGGGGGTCATTGCGGGCGTCATTGCGGGCGCGCTCCGCGCGCGGGCTGCTGGACTTGCGCTTCGTCGACGCCTCCACGCTACGTTGCCGGTCACCGCTGCGCCCGGCGACCCGCGGCTCGCGCTTCCCTTCCTCGCGGCGCTTCACGCTCCCGGCCTGCCCCGACTTCTCTGCCGGCGGCTCGACCACCGGCTTCGCGACCACCGCGGAGACGACCGGCTCCGGCCGTGAAGCCGTCAGCTCCGGCCGCGAAGCCGTCAGTTCCGGATCAAGCAGGGCCATCTTCTCGACATCATTCAAAGCACGCTGCTTTTCGAGCATCTCGGCCTGCTGGGCATTGCCGAGCCGGTGAATCGTCCCCTTGAGATTCGCCTCATTCATCCCGAGCACACGGATCTGATTCTGATCCCGGAGCGAGAAGACGTTGACCAGAGTGACCAGCAGACCAAAGCCGATCAGGATCACGATGACCGACTGACCAGTGACCTGCGGAACAGCGCGACCAGCCTGATCCGCCCGGATGGACTTTCCGGACCGCTTCGTGGCCGCGTCGCTCCGCCGCCCGGCCGCGTTCGAACGGACAACCACACGGCCATTCTCTATCTTCTGTCGGTAGGTTCGTGCTCCATTCATCTCATCACCCCTCAATAACAGATCAACATCAGATCAACATCAGATCAACCAAATCAGCGCCCGGACCACCACGGGGCCCAGCCCCCACTGTTCAACTGACGAGACGGCCCACGGCCACAGAACGGGTCCACAGAGCGGGACCGGACCGGCTCAGGCGGCCAGTCGACGGCACGCACGCAATTTGGCGCTCCGCGCCCGCGGATTGGCCTTCAGCTCATCCTCACCCGGTACGAGCGCCTTCCGCGTCATGATCTCGACCTTCCGCCGCGCCCCACAATCGCAGATCATCTGGCGGGGCGGACACTTGCACTGTCCGGCCTCGTGGCGCAGAGCCTGCTTGATCAATCGATCCTCCAGCGAGTGGAAGGTGATGATCACCAACCTCCCATCCAGACCGAGCAGATCGACCGCCGCGGTGACAAAGGCCCCCAGACCTTCCAATTCACGATTGACGGCGATCCGCAGCGCCTGGAAGGTCTTCGTCGCCGGATGGATCTTCCAGTGGCCCGGCTGATTGATTGCCCGGATCACCAGGTCGGCCAGACGCTCCGTCGTCCGAATCGGCTCCGTCTCCCGCTCCTGGACGATTCGCCGGGCGATCCGCCGTGACGCGCGCTCCTCACCAAACTCAAAGATCAGATCGGCCAGCTCTCTTTCACTGAGGCGATTGACCAGATCCGCGGCGGTCTCACCACCCGACCGATCCATCCGCATATCGAGCTCTGCCGCCCCGCCACGAAAACTGAAACCGCGCTCCGCTGAATCGAGCTGGTGCGAAGAGATTCCGAGATCGACCAGAATGCCGGCCACCTCGCCCACTCCACGCTCCGCGGCGACCTGCGCAATCTCGCGGTAGTCGGAGTGGACCGCCTCAAAACGATCCGCATAGGGTCGCAACCGCTCCTGCGCCAGCCGCAGCGACTCGGCGTCCCGATCGAATCCCAGCACCCGCGCCTGCGGAGCACGCTGGAGGATCAACTCCGTGTGCCCGCCCATCCCGAGCGTCGCATCGATGAACAGGCCGCCCCGCTCCGGAGCCAGCAACGCCAGAACCTCCTCCGGCATCACCGGCCGATGCCTCTCCACCTCCGCGCCCTCCCGCATAACTACCCCCTGCGCCTGCTCGCGCATCAGAACCCAAAGCTCTCCAGAACCTGTGAGTCCTCTTCCGTCAGCGGATCTCCGTCGATCAACTGGCTGAGGAAGCGCTCCCGGTTCCACACCTCGAGAAAATTGCCCTGGGCAATGACGATCACATCTCCCTGCAATCCGGCGTTGGTCCGCAGCGGCGACTGGATCAGCAACCGGCCCTGCGTATCCATCTGCTGCTCATGGCCATAATAGTAGGCGTGGTAGAGCAGCTTCTTCCGGATCTTATTCTCACTCGGCACCTTGAGAATCAGCTCCTCTTTCTCTTTCCAGACCGGCAGCGGATAGAGCCGGGCGTGATCTCCGGTCGTACTGGTCACGAAGAACTCGCCGGTCGGGAAGTGCTCATCGATGACACGGCGAAAGGCCGACGGAATCTTCAGTCGGCTCTTGTCGTCCATCCGTGTTTCACAACTTCCCCGGAACATCACGCGCCTCGCTTCTCAGGCTTCTCGATCTTCGTCTTCCCGTTTCAGACTTCCAGTGCCAAATCTGGCTGTCCCAAATCTTGTTGGGCCGATCTTCGCTCAGCCCCGTCGCGACTTCGGCGGTTAATATAAGGTCCCGCCGCACATACTCTGGTCGCGGGGTCGGCCCCCGTCTGGCTCAGTCTCCCCGACTGGCCAAATCCGGAGAAGTTGCCGGCACGGTCTGGAGCGGCCCGACTGCGGTTAAAAATTGTCTTAATGGAGGAGTTGAAAGCGCTGAGATACCCGGAGGGCGAAACCAAGACCGTTCAAAAGTCGCGCTGCCAGATCGGGTTCGACCTGAGTCACGGCTGGCGGCAAGCAGGCCCCAAGATCATCTGCCGATTGTTTAAACAATTCAAGCTAAACAACTCAAGCTAAACAACTTAAGATTCAATCCGCCTGTCAATGGCCCGGTAAATGATGGGACGGAACCAGCGCTTCAATCGGATGAATATTGGCTAAACATCGTGTTTGCAATATTTATATTGACGCTGCCGCTGCCCTGCTCCCCATTCGGCCGCTGCTGCCCGCTCGCTGACCACTACGTCTCCCGGTCTTGCTTCGCTGTTCGATCATCTGACCCGCTCTAAAGTTGGCCTCTGAGTCGACCAAACTACGGGGATCTGTCCGGCATAAATGCCCAAATAATCCCCTGCTGACTCCACTGTGGTCCACTATACTCCAATTTTGTCCACCGCGGAGGGATAATAGTTGAAAAATTGGTATCGAGTCAACGCATTAATTGGGCTTCCGGAGGATCGCCACAATTTGATTTGGCGCATGGTAATAAAATGTTTAACCTGCTGGCAAGCGGGGTGACCAGAGCGGCGGCGGATTGGCGTGGTGGGGTGGGAAATTGCACGCGAGGCGGTCGGCAGGTGCCGTGAAAAAGGGCTGACCGTGGTATAGTGAAAAACTCTTGAAACAGAGTTACCAACCCGCGCAACCCGTCTCAGTGCGGAGACCAGGAGATACTCAAAAAAGGGTGATGAATCGTTATCTGGGATTGACAATCATCGGGCTGATTGCCGGTGGAGGAAACCTTCTGGGCGGTTATGTAATTGCCCGGCAGCAGATAGTTCGTGGCAGCCTGCTCCGCTGGCTGACGGCGACCGGAGCAGGTTTTCTTTTGGCGGTCGTCATCCTCGAGGTGGTGCCGGAGGTGAGCCGCCAGTGGTCCGGGTCGCTCGAGGCCGCGATGGGGTGGTTGCTCGCCGGCTACCTCCTGCTCCATCTGGCCGAGCACACCATCGCGCCCCATTTCCATTTTGGGGAGGAGACCCATCACCAGGAGATGCACGAGCGGGGAGTGGCCCTGAAGGCTCTGCTGGGCCTCTCGATTCACGCCTTCTTCGATGGAGTGGTGATGGCGGCGGGGCTTCTGACCGACCTGCGGCTGGGGCTGGTCCTCTTCATCGCGGTGATTCTGCACAAGATTCCCGAGGGTTTCACGATTGCTTCGATCATGATCTCGGCGGGGCGGGATCGCCAGGCCGCCTGGCGAGCGACGATGCTCATTGCCGGAGCGACCATTGTCGGAATCCTCTCGGTGACGATCGTCGAGCCGGCCATCCGCTATGCGCTCCCCTTTTCGGCGGGAGTAACCCTCTACGTGGCCGCCTCCGACCTGATCCCCGAGGTCAATCGTGAATTTGAAGAAGGGGCGAATCGTCAGGGGATTCCCTCCTCCCTCTTCGTCTTTGGCGGGGTTGCCCTGTTCTATCTGACCCACCTTCTGCTGACCCTGGCCCTTGGGCACAGTTGAGCAATAAGCAAAGCGAGGGTAACGATGAGTGAATCGAAGATCAGAGTGCTGCTGGCGAAACCGGGACTGGATGGACACGACCGGGGGGTGAAAGTTATTGCCCGGGCCTTGCGTGATGCGGGGATGGAGGTAATCTACACCGGATTGCGACAGACTCCGGAGCAGATCGTCAACGCCGCCCTCCAGGAGGATGTTCGGCTGATCGGCCTCTCCATCCTCTCGGGAGCCCACATGACAATCTTTCCGCGGGTGCTCGAGCTGATGCGTGAAAAAGGGATGACCGACGTAACGCTCTTCGGTGGGGGGATCATTCCGGATGAGGATGCCACGCAGCTCCGCGAGCTGGGAGTCGGGGCGATCTTTCTGCCGGGCACCTCGACCGAGGAGATAGTCCGTTTCATCAGGGAGACGGCGGCGACCGGAGAGGGGAATGGGGCAGGATCCTGAAGTAATGAACTTGTGGGCGACCCTGGCTCTCGAAGGTCCGGAGCGCGGCAACCGACTCTCACTTTTGGAGCTCGAGCGGCTCGCGCGTGAGCTGGAGAGCCTCGCCGAACGACAGGAATTGCGGGCGCTCGTCGTCCATGGCCGCGGGGGTGTCTTCAGTATCGGGGCC
>Ga0209972_10001963_pt1 | contig 17261 bp, 15 predicted proteins | sample NOAtaG_7_FD_187302 | JGI IMG/M metagenome (GOLD analysis project Ga0209972, IMG submission 187302) | Freshwater lake microbial communities from Lake Erie, under a cyanobacterial bloom - NOAA_Erie_Diel1S_2200h metaG (SPAdes) (version 2) | ecosystem: Environmental > Aquatic > Freshwater > Lake ... | reverse complement strand
TCGGGCTTTGCTCCTTAGAATAATAGATAGCTTTTACATTTTTTATTTGTTTGGGGGGGCGACTTGGCAAATCGCAACTTTTTATTCTATTTTCATTTATGGAATATTCCCTGATAAATTTTGATGATCTTGGAGGAATACATACTGTTTTTTCTTCAGCATAAGCATAAGAACTAGCTGTGGAAAGCAACGTTGACATAGTTGAAGTTGACGAAATGGCGTTGGTCTGATATAGATTTAAATTATTGCGGCCTGTAACAGCGCCAACCTTTTGAAGTCCTAAAGATGTTGAAACGGCTAATGATCGTGAGTTTGAAAACACTCTTTGTTTATAATAATTGTAAGATATCCCATTGATAATAAAAAAGCTCTCTGCAAGATTCAAATAAATGTTCTTATCAGATTTATTTACAAATTTAAATCCCGGGTCACCGCCATTGCTCCAGAGGTCATAAATTACTTTAAAGTTTTCATCATCATAAACGATTTCACCTTCTTTTGTTATTAAATTTCCAACTGGCTCTACGGTATAGATTTGAAAATATATTGGAGAGCATGATGTTAATAAAATTATAAGAAGACCAATTGCAACGAATAAATTTTTTTTCATATTTTTTTGATTTTGGAAGTTCAAGTGATTAGCGTGATTTTTTATAATTTCTGATATTAGGTTGTTCGTCACGATAGCCTAATGTTGCGCATAAAAATAATTCAAATTCATAGTTGATTTCTAGCATAATCACCCTGACATATCAGGTCAAATTGAGGGATGAGGCCCCTAAATGGTTATAGGCATTAGATACATGGCTCTCTCAGCAAAGTGTTCAAGATCTAAATCGGTCTAAACCGTTAAAATTTTCTCAATTGTCTTGGCCAGGTCATCATGGGTCTCGTTCCCAAAGCCTGCGAAGTAGTTCTGGGTGGTTTTGATATTGCTATGCCCAAGGCTGGTTTGGATAAGCTCCATGGATGCTCCTGAACGAATGGCGGCAGTCGCAAAGCTATGTCGGGCCGAGAGGTAGGATACCTTTTCCTCGATTCCCAATTCCCGCGCAAGGGCCTTAACATGTTGATCAATGAAACGAGTAAAGGCCTTGCTCTTGTTGTGAATTTGGATAGGGCTATCCTCTTTGCTTAGGATTGGGAAAAGGTAGTCATCTTTGCCCTTGGGAGTCGTTTGGTATTTGGCGATGATCTCTTTGGCGGATTCCGAGACTGAGACAATAATGGGCTGTTGATGGGTCTTGGTGGTGTTCTTGGTTTTGGACCTCACGAAGGTGATTCGGTCTTCCTGATAGTCTTTATGCCTTAATTGGAGTAGGTCTTTAACGTTGATACCATTTAGCAAGAAAGAAAGCAAGAAGAAGTCCTTGGCTTTGCTTTGATAAGGGCTGATGGGTCTGGCTTTGTACAGTTTGCTCAGTAGCTCTGGGTCAAGAGCTTTCTTGACATTGCGGGTTGCAGGGATTTGGTATTTGTACTTCCCGAAGGGATAGAGTTCCCGATCAAGTTTCTTGTTACTAATTCTTTCGTTAAAGAGAGTGCGAAGGTTTCTTAGGTAGATCCCTACCGTGTTAGTGGTCCGATTTTCGTTTTGGATCATGTGCTTCTGATAGGCTTGAAGCCAATCCACATCAATGTCGGCAAAGAGGGTTTTCTCTAGAGAGGGTCGTTTGGTGGTTCTAGCAAACTTGCTCAAGGATTTAAGTGTCTGTTCATAGCCCTGGGCAGTGCTGATGCGTTCTTCTTTCATCATGGCCACAATCTTCTGCTGAAAGGCCTCCTGGACGGAATTCGGGGCATTTCCTTGCCTAATCTCCTTCTTGGCCAAGAACTGCTCCTCAAAGGGCTTAAATCCAAAGGCAGGCAGGCTTTGAATGGCATTCCTAGCCTTGGCCTTGATGGCCTCCAGAGTTTCTCTTTTGGTCCTTAGTTCAAGGCTTAGCCGCTTGAGGCTTGTAGATAGGTCGTATTCAGTTTGTGACATACGAATACCAGCATTGTAGAAACGCTTCTCTTGGGTGGTGGGGTTGTAGACCTTGATCTTAACCGGATAGGAACCATCCTTGAGGGATCTTCGGGTGTCAAAATACTCGTCTACGACGGGGATGCTTTTGGGGGTGTTCATAAAATTTGCACTAAATTTGCACTAAAATAAAGGGCAAATCGGGAAATAAGCCAAAATATTTTTCAACTTATTTTTTCACAATACGCTATATTATAGCATATTAAGGAAATTTTAGGAAACATCGGGAAATGCCGAGGATCAAATTAAATATGACTGTTAATCAGGGGGTCGTTGGTTCGAGCCCAACCCGGGGAGCAGGTAAAAAGATAAAAGGGTTATACTTGTACAGTGTAACCCTTTTTGCATTATGTCTTCAATGGATAAAGCCTACCGGACAAAAGCAGAAACCCCAAAAAAGCATGAATGAGTAAAATAAATTTAATTAAGCGTTTGAGTTGGTATTACCCAATGGAAAAGATGCATGCGTTTTTGACTTTCCCAGCCATCGCAATCTATTTCATGTATAACCAGCCTTTTTCCAATATTATTTTTCTACTGTATGGCTTGGCGATATGTATTTTCATTTTATTCCAGGGGCAACTTTATTGGAAACTCAAGCTCTGTCGCCTTCAAGGTAAGACGATTGAACAGGAGAAAAACCTCACTTTTTTTAGAATATCAAAGAAATCTAACTTATACATGATTTGTCTAATCCCAGCTGTTTTTTTGGTCCAGCTATTTTTGAACAGATGGAACTTTGAGCTTAATAAACTTACTTTAGGTGGCTTCGCGGCAAATGCCTTCGGAATTCTTGAGCATATCAATTATTACCACACCCAACTAATGATAGATAACAGCTCTGACCTCAGTTATCTACTCAGAAATAGAAAATTTAAAAAGGCAAGTCTGGCCAAAGATTTATCAGAAAATTACATTTAACCCCAATATATCTGAAATTTTAGAGAAGGTTCAATCATTTATTTTCTTGATAATTTTAAACTCAATCATCGAATTATAGCTGCGAAATGACTACCCTCACTGAATATATCAACCAAATCGTAAGTCTCACCCAAGAGGAAATAAGTGCCATTGAAAAATCATATAACACTGTTGAAATTACTAAAGGACAACTATTTATTGCGCAAGGAAAAGTTTGCGACCAGGTGGCTTTTGTGGTATCCGGGAAACTGCGCAATTTTTATTTTGATGAAGCAGGAAATGAGGTCACTTGTTATTTTGTCACCCCCAACAATTTTGTTTCTGCATTTAGCAGTTTTCTGACCAATGCACCTACTCATGAAAATATTTCTGCGTTAGAAGATACCGTACTCAGAACAATTTCAAAAAAAGATTTGGAAGCGCTTTGTGACCTAATCCCAAAATTACAGATCTTTAGACGAGTAATTGTTGAAAACCTTTTCATTATCATGGAAAAAAGAATCATGATGTTGCAGTCTCAATCGGCACACGAACGGTATGAAAAAATGATCAAAGAAAATCCGGAGATAATTTTAAGTGTTCCGCTGCAATACACCGCTTCGTTTCTTGGCATGACCCCTCAGCATTTGAGTAGGTTGCGAAAAGAGTTGCAGAAGTAATTTCTTAACAATTGTTCACTAGGATGGCGACCATGTTTTTCATCTTTGTTGATGAACGAGAATTAAAGCATATGAACATATAACTCATTAACGCACACAACAGGGAAAACAGTTTCTGTTCAGGAGTAGCAGCAGCATACAAAGAGGGTGCATGTTCCTCGGGGCATAAGGTTCAAATCTTAAATTTGCGTGAGTTGGAATTGGAAAAATATCTTCGTTACAGACATGAGAAAAATTATGTGCCTGAGGGTGATGTGCTAAAAGCACAGGAACTCATTACTTGGGCGAATCATTTGGTATTTGTGTATCCTACTTGGTGGGCTGGCTTGCCTGCTTTGTTGGGTTTGTTTTTTGAAATGGTTTTTTCACCGGGTTTTTCCTTTAAGTATCATAACCGAATGGGTAAGAAGGTCGTTGGCTGGGATAAATTATTAAAAGGCAAATCAGCACGAATTATCTCTACAATGGATGCTCCGACCTGGTATTACAAATGGATCATTGGCGATCCGGGAGGAAAAATTATGCGGAAAGGGATATTAGGGTTCTCAGGAATAAGCCCGGTCAAAACCACTTATTTTGGATCGGTTAAGTTGTCAACTGAAAAACAAAGAGCAGATTGGTTGGAAGCAGTTAGAAATTTAAGTCAAAAAGTTAGTTGAGGTTCTAATTAACTACTTTTGTTCTTAATGGAAAAAGTTCAAAACAATAAAATCAAGGTTCATCGGTTTTTTCGTGAACTATTTGGACGTGAAACCAAAATATTAGATTTGTTGGCCGTTGTAATTAGTGCTTGTTTTTTAGCTGTTCTGACGCTTTTGTTCAAATGGAATGCAGACTTTTCAGTCATTAAAAAAGCGGTTCTCACAATTATAGCACTTGACATTGGTGGTGGCGTCGTTGCTAACTTTACGTTAGGGACAAATAACTATTATGCTGAATCATTAGGTAAGCGGTATTTATTTGTTCTTTTTCATCTATCACAACCATCACTATTAATTTGGATTTTCCCAAGTGAGTTATTAGCTATCTCGGGAGTTACATTATTTACTCTAGCAAGCTCAATCTTTGTCTTGCGTTCGAAATCCCCTAACAATCAAAGAATAATTGCAGTAACACTTTTACTTTTGTCTTTGATTCTAACTAGTCTTCTGAATTATACCGACCCATTGGCTCAACTGATAATGCAGTTCTTTTCATTAAAACTCATTTTGGCATTTAGTGTAAATTGGACGGGATTTATCCACGAGTAATTTGGACAAGTGAAAGTTTTATCATCATTGAAGTATGAATGCAAAGCAGTTAGAACATTGGATTTTAGACAACTATCAAGGTGTAATCGTAACAGATGCGTATCGTGAACGTAGTTTCTTTTATAACCCATATTGTTCATTGCCGAAAGGGATATACCTTGCCACAATTAAAGAAAGTGACGGTCCGAATGATAAGGCATCTCATTTAGACAGGGACGGAATTTATCGTTTGAGTCTTGGAGTTGGCAAAAAGCAATACCAACTTTTATTTGGTGAAATACCAAAACGACCTGCAAAAGGCGATATCGTTGATCTTGATTTTGATTTTTCCATTACAGGAATAGTTCTGCCTCACCCAATTTATTCTTGGTTGGGTTGGGTTTGTATAAATAATCCTGACAGTGAAAGCTTAGATTTGGTGAAACACCTTCTAGAAATTTCATATCAAAACGCATGGGCTAAAATGGCGAAGAAAAAATGAATAAGTCATTCCGAATCCAATAGCAAGACAAACGATAGGGCAAATTAGGAAGCATGCTAATTTCTTAACAATTGTTCAGGGGATTGGCAATTCGCCTAAATTATTTTGTTGCATGGTTCATAAACATGCAACAACAATGAAAAAATCCCTTCTTATTATTGGAATCATTTGTCTTATTTCAACTCCCAGTTTCGCTCAAACTGAGAAGAAAAAAAGTAATTATGCCATTGAAACTGATATTCTCTGGCCATTTTTAGTGCAAACAACACGTACGCATTTCACCGTTAAACTCTGGGAGAAAGGAAATCTAAGAGGTGATGTGTACGTGGGATTAAACATCGATTTTCCAAGAGATCGTGCCACAGAAGGTCGATTTGCCGACTACAGTATTGCCAGTGGTTACCGACAATATCTTTGGAAAGGGCTGCATCTCGAATTTTCTCAAACGACTGGATTGGGCGTATTACAAAACCACGTAACCACGGGAAAAACCTACAACAGCTTCGATTGGTTAGGAACCGGATACATCGGATATAAATTTGAGTTTACTAAAAAGAAACTTTACATTCTTCCTCAGTTTGGGATTGCTCAAGTGCTTTACAAATCCAATCCATGGCCCATTTACGAGGATGAAACCTTAACTAAAGAAGTAGGAGAAACGCCTTTTTTATTGGGTTCATTGAGGTTTGGGTATAATTTTTAAACTTAAATTTAAGCTTTTAAGAAATCACATAAATAAATACCAGTGATCTTACAAACAATAATTGGCGGTAATGGTACCATTGGCAAGGAAGTAGCCAAACACCTGCATAACCTGAATATCCAAGTCAGGATTGCTTCGCGAACTCCGAAGAAAGTAAACGCAAATGATCAGATTTTTGCAATGGATGTATTCATCGAACAAAGTGTTTCGGAGGCGATAAAGGGCTCATCGGTTGTTTATCTAATCCTCGGTTTACCCTATAAGGACCAAGTCTGGTTTGACGGTTTTCCAACAGCGGTTCGTGCTGTTATAAATGCATGTAAAAAAGAAGGCGCTAAATTGGTTTATTTTGACAATGTCTACATGTATGGGGATGTTGAAGGATCCATGACAGAAGACCTTCCAAGTAAGCCAGATTCGGTGAAGGGTACTGCAAGAATGATTGCTGCAGATTTTATTTCAGAGGCTATAAAAAGTCAGGAACTACAGGCCATGATATGCAGATCCGCAGATTTTTATGGGGACTACCCCTTCTTTGATGTAATTAAGCAAATTGCCGTTGCCTTGCAAAAAAATAAAAAGGCGATGCTTCTTTACCGTGACGATAAAAAACATAGCATAACCTATATTCCTGATGCCGCTAAAGCAGTAGCATTTTTGGCCCAACAGCCTGATGCTTATCAACAAATATGGCACCTACCAACAGATCCCAATGCCCTTACCGGTAAACAACTTGTTGAGCTCGTTGCTGAAGTCATTAATAAAGAACCCAGATACAAAGTGATTTCTAAAGGAATGATAAAATTCATTTCCTTCTTCAACGGACAGCTCAAAGAACTAATAAAGCTATCCTATCAGTGGGAAAATGATTATTTATTTAGCAGCGAAAAATTGGAGAAAAAATATAATCTAAAAGCGTTATCCTATAAAGAAGGTATAACCGAACATCTTAAAAAAAATGGTATTCTTGAATAGTTCGCTTCATGACAAACAAAAAACTATACACCATCCTAAAAGTAATATTCTCGGCATTCATGCTTTTTAGCGCAATAGGAGAATTAACCTTAAATGAAACCGTAGTTCATTCCATGGAGATTATTCAGATGCCGATTTACCTACTTTACCTGCTCGGTGTTTTGAAAATTTCCGGAATTATTGCCTTGTGGTTTTCTCCTTACCAATGGGTTAAGGAATGGGCGTATGCAGGATTCACGTTTGATTTTATCGGTGCCATTATTGGCTTTATTGCAACAGGAAATCTTGTATTGCCGGATATCATTATGGCTCCGGTGGGTTTGATGCTGTGTTTGGCAACTTTTTATTTATGGAAAAAAACAATTGATACAGTCTGACATGTTTATTAAATTCATTATAACATTTTTTCTGACCTTGATGTCATTTTTTTTGTACGGACAAAAAACAATAACAGTTAAAGGTAATGTGGTTGATAAACGTACAAGGGATCCACTGGCCGGTGCATCAATCTTAATTCCCGGAAAAAATACCGGAACCTATACAAACGAATTTGGAGCATTCGAAATCAGCATACCTGAAAATGTAAGCCGTTTTAAAGTTGCCTATGTCGGTTATCGCGATACTACCGTTGTTATTTCTAATCAGGAATCCTCATACCGGATTGCCCTGGCACCTGCATTTATATCACTTAATGAGGTTCAGATTATATCAAATAGTGAAAATCCAAAAGATAAAGTCGACGATATTCAAATGGGAGTAGACCGTGTAACTATTGCAGAAGCCAAAATGTTACCCGCTATTTTAGGAGAAGTAGATATTATTAAAGTGCTTCAGCTAAAACCGGGAGTTAAATCCGGTGGTGAGGGAACGGCAGGCTTTTTTGTACGAGGAGGAAGTAATGATCAAAACCTGATCCTCGTTGAACATGCCCCCGTTTACAATCCAAGTCATTTATTCGGTTTTTTCAGTGTCTTTAATTCAGATGCCATCAGTAATGTAACGCTATACAAATCAGGATTTCCCGCACAATATGGTGGTAGGCTATCGTCGGTGCTCGATGTAGAAATGCGAAAAGGTCAGTCCGATTCATTTGCTGTGCAAGGTGGCATCGGACTGCTTGCATCTCGTTTAACGCTTAATGTACCGATTATCAAAAGAAAATTATCCGTACTTGTTTCGGGTAGGCGCACCTATGCTGACCTGATTACAAATTCTATAAACGGACTTAATAAAAATAAAACGGACTTTACACCGATACCAGCCTATTACTTCTATGACTTTAATTGTGCGATGGAATATCTGATCAATGATAAAAACAAATTATCCCTGAATGGTTATTTCGGCAATGATTTCTTCAGATTCAGGGCTGATAATTTTGGTGCGAATTTATTGTGGGGGAACCGCTCAACAACACTAGAGTGGAATCATCGATTCAATAACCACCTGAAAGTATCAACTGCTTATTTTACTTCAGGATACCTGTACCGGATTAACACAAGTTTTTCTGAAATAAGTTTAAGCTTAGGTTCAAGAATATGGGATCAGGGCTTGATAAATAACTGGAGCTATTATATCAATGACAAGCATACGTTGAAATTTGGATTAAGCGGAATCTATCACCGATTTACAGTGGGCGAATATGGAATATCTGCTGAATTTACCGATATTCAAGATGGTCAAAACATTGAAGCAGGCGAATTCGGAGCCTATATTTCCCATACCTGGAAAATAAATAAGCGAGCCGAAATCTTATCGGGCATCAGAAACTCAACGTTTAATCATACTACGAAAACGTTTAATAATCTAGAGCCTAGACTGGCATTAAAAGCAAATATTACAACAAATGCAACCATAAAAGCCAGCTATGCCCGAATGTATCAGTATTTACATTTGGTAAGCAGTAGTGCGGCATCACTGCCTACCGATGTTTGGTATCCAAGTGCAGAGGGCATTAACCCTCAACGATCCGATCAAATCTCAATGGGGTGGCATCAGTCACTGGTACAAGATAAATTTTTTACCTCTGTTGAAGGCTATTACAAATGGATTGACAATGCTATCGATTTCAGAGACGGAGCACAATTATTTGCAAATCCTGAACTCAATAAAGAGTTTGTGTTTGGCAGAGGCTGGGCTTATGGCGTGGAAACGTATGTTGAGAAAAAGAAAGGAAAAACAACCGGTTGGATTGGGTACACCTTATCTTGGTCATGGCGGCAGTTCGAAAAAATAAATTATGGCATCGCGTTTCATCCAAGATTTGACAGAAGACACGATATTTCTATTGTCATTATGCATAAACTGTCAAAACGTTTGAGTTTAAGTGGAACCTGGGTTTATAGCACCGGAAATTTTGCAACAATTGCAGGTGGGCGTTTTGCTTTTCAGGATGCACTACCCGCTGAAATAAGTGCAACGCCGGACTACTTCAGAAGAAATGATTTTCAAATGCCACCAACACACCGCCTGGACCTGGGATTGGTATGGAAACTGCGTTCTAAAAGATGGGAGTCCGATATAACATTTAGCCTGTATAACGCATACAGCCGTCGTAACCCATTTTTCGTTTTTTACGAAGAAACAACAGAGACCGATCAATCAACTTCCTTTAAACCTACGCTGGTATCCTTATTTCCAATACTGCCTGCCGCTACCTATAATTTTAAATTCTAAAGCATAATTGTTCATGAAAAAGCATTATCACACTAAACAGCATAAGAACAGAATATGGTAAAAATACAATTGGCACTGATGGTAACGATGGTCTGCCTCCTATCTGCTTGCCGTAAAGAAATACAACTGAACTTGCCCGAATACGAACCCAAGATGGTACTTGAATTTTATTTAGAGGACAATAAATCATTAAATTGTTTATTGCAGGAAAGTATAGTCTTTACCGACACAGCTCTATATAAACTGATTGACAATGCCCTTGTTGTATTAAGTTACAATGGTATTAAGGACACCTTATTTAATACAATCTATGTGGATGCTAAATTTCAAAAAATATATAATTATCACAACGACAAGATTATACAATTACAGCCTGACACGGATTACGAAGTGTATGTAAAAGATAGTAAGGGCCGGGTACTCACCGGTAAAACAAGGCTCAACAGTATGGTTCCAATAGATTCATTGGTTTACAACTATAATTCTGATAATATGGCGGCGGCAGGTTTGATTTTTAATGATAATGGATCTACTAAAAACTATTACAGGATCGTAGCATTCCAGGATGCACCCACAGTGAATGCGGATGATGTCTGGGACATAACTTTTGATGATAATCTCTTTAATGGTGATCAATTCAGCTTTTATACGGGCTATTCATATGAACCGGGCGATACCATTACAGGCAGGTTATATCATCTTACTGAGGAACATAACAATTTTACAGAATCAGTAAATAACGCCGAGTCCTCTAACGGTAATCCTTTTGGACAGCCTGCAAACATTATTACAAATCTCACCGGCGGCATAGGAATATTTACCACATTAATCTTCGACGAAAAGAAAATTGTAGTACAATAACGGCTAAAAATTAATAAGGAGCTTACCCGGTGGTGAGAGCTATAATAATAAACTAAGAGCTTCCATCGTTGCTGTTGAAATTCAAGGAATAAATTAAATGATCATAGTTTATAAAATCATATTGACCTTTATGCTATTGTGTATGGGCGTCATTGTGTCATACATCATTAACTTCTATCTCGTGTATCACATACTCATTCCAAACCCTGAAAACGTTGCAGTTAATGGTAATGCTCAAGATAAATTATTTGAGTTGTTCTTTGAAATATCTTCCGGTACGGGTTACCATCCGGAACCATCTTGGTTCTATATTAAAGTTGTTTATGCCCTTGGGCTTATTCTGGGAGGAATTGCCGCTTACAAACTAATCTGGAAACGGAAGACCGCATAAGCGATAAGAAAAATATCGCATCACGTATGTAATGATATCACACAGCTACTTAAAGGAATCAGATATAACATAGGAGTTGCCTTTTGCCGATCTAATCTAAATAAGCATCGTGCGGAGTGCATTGAAGACTTTTTTCCTGTGATAATTTAGTAAAATCCTCGTTAAGCTTGTCTACCGTATAGTAACCAATTCTCCTTAATACAACGTCCCTCCTATAATAAATTAGTATGACAGGAATATTTCTTATGTTAAGATACTTTGCATAATCAGGGATTTCGTCAACATCAATAATTTGTATTTCGAAACAGGTTTTTAGGGCGATAGAGCCACTCAGAAAATTATTACGAATCATTCTACTGGCACCATCAAACCGACTCCAGAGTAGCAGGACAATAAATTTTTCAGACTGTTCAATCCGTTTCTGCAACAAATGACTAAGATCATCCTTAGGATGTAATACTTCGTATATTTTTTCAGTCTCATATTGTACACGTTCCGATTCTTTTTCCGGGTTCAATGCAAGAATGGCAAGCGTTTCCTGCCTGAGTTCCAGAATCAAATTGTGAAACTCCAGAGGCGCAAGTGGCATTTTCCAGGTTTCAAAGTTGCGCTTCAGATTGGCATAATGGTCAAAATAAAGGTCGAAATAATGTTCAGGAGGATTCATAGGTTTTTATATTTTGTACATGATATACGTAGCCTCAAGCACGATAGTATCTATCAGGTTAACTATTTTTTTACCGTATTTGCGGCATGCCTTTCTTGCCATTTCGAACTGATAAATAGGAACAAAAAAATCCCCGACATCAGTCGGGGATTTTGAAGAATTACATTAAGAAGTAGTTGCGATTAGCTATCCTCAAGTGATTGTTGCATAGCAAGCTGCATTTCGCGCTTAGACTCCAGCAGGCGTTGATACTCTTCTTTTGAGCCCACCACCTGATTTTCAAATGCCGGCAATCCGGTACCCGCAGGTATCAAATGACCTATGATCACATTCTCTTTCAAGCCTAAAAGGTTATCGGTACTTGCATTGATTGAAGCAACACTTAAAATTTTGGTTGTTTCCTGGAACGATGCAGCAGATATCCAGCTTTCAGTACCTAATGATGCTTTTGTTATACCCATCAATAAAGGTGCTGAAGTTGCAGGATTTGCGTCCCTGAACTGTACAGTCTTTTTATCATTACGCTTCAGTGAAGAGTTCTCTTCACGTATCTGGCGCAAGGTAACAATCTGACCTACTTTAAGCAACGATGAGTCTCCGGCATCTGTAATCACTTTCTTATCGTACATTTTTTCATTTTCCTCAATAACCTCGAAACGGTCTACCGCTTCATCTTCAAGGAAACGAGTATCTCCCGGATCAATAACATTGACCTTACGCATCATCTGACGTACAATAACTTCAATATGCTTATCATTAATTTTTACACCCTGTAAACGATACACTTCCTGAATTTCATTAACCATATATTCCTGAACGGCATACGGTCCTTTGATTTTCAGGATATCTGCAGGTGAAATTGAACCATCAGACAGCGGAGTGCCGGCTTTTACGAAGTCATTGTCCTGCACAAGTATATGCTTAGACAGATTAACCAGGTAACGACGTTGTTCGCCATCTTTAGACTCAATAATAATTTCACGGTTACCACGCTTAATGGCGCCGAAGGTTACTACACCATCTATTTCAGAAACAACAGCCGGATTAGACGGGTTACGCGCTTCAAATAATTCCGTAACGCGTGGAAGACCGCCCGTGATATCCCCTTTTAGTTTACCCAATGTTCTTGGGATTTTAACAAGAATAGCTCCGGGAATGACCTCGTCGCCATCCTCAATATTGATATGCGATCCAACCGGTATGTTATATGAACGCAATTCGGCATCGCCCTTTCCTAAAATTTTAATCGTAGGTATTTTGGTTTTATCACGTGATTCGGTAATAACTTTTTCACGATGACCTGTTTGCTCGTCGGCCTCTTCACGGAAGGTAATGCCTTCAATGATATTTTCAAACGAAGCTTTTCCTTTAAACTCAGAGATAATTACTGCATTGAATGGATCCCAAGAACAAATGGTGGAACCTTTACCTATTTTTTGACCGTCTTTAATCGCCAATATAGCGCCATACGGAATGTGGTTTTGCATTAACTGACGTCCGGTTGTTGCATCCAGTAAGCGGATTTCGCCGGTACGGCTGATAACAATAGTTTGTTTATCGCCTGCCTCGTTCTGATGCACAACGGTTTTGATTCCATCGAATTGTATAATACCATCAAACTTGGCGTCCAGTTTAGACTCGGTTGCAGAACCTCCGGTTAAGGCACCACCCGTGTGGAAGGTACGCAGTGTTAACTGTGTGCCGGGTTCACCGATAGACTGAGCCGCAATGATACCCATCGTATCACCACGCTCTGCAAAGCGGCCGGTAGCCAGATTTCGTCCGTAACACTTTACGCATACACCACGACGGGTTTCGCAGGTAAGTACCGAACGCACTTCAACAGTCTCAATCGGCGAGTTTTCAATTTTATCGGCTATGTCTTCTGTAATCTCGTGACCTGCTTCAACCAGCACTTCGTCATTAATTGGATTGATTACCGTATGTAATGATGTACGGCCTGCAATACGCTCTTTCAATGGTTCAACAACATCATCGTTATCTTTTAGCGCTGAGAGTGCAATACCACGTAAAGTACCACAATCTTCATCAGTAATAACCACATCCTGGGCAACGTCAACTAGACGACGAGTTAAGTAACCCGCATCCGCTGTTTTAAGGGCCGTGTCGGCAAGACCTTTACGGGCACCGTGCGTAGAGATGAAGTATTCCAGTACCGACAAGCCTTCTTTGAAATTCGATAAGATCGGATTTTCGATAATCTCAGCTCCGGTACCTCCGGATTTACGCGGCTTCTGCATCAGACCACGCATACCGCCGAGCTGACGAATCTGCTCTTTGGAACCACGTGCTCCTGAATCCAACATCATGTATACGGAGTTGAATCCTTGTTTATCATTGCTCAGTTCTTTGATTAGTGTTTCAGAGATGCGGTTGTTCACGCGGGTCCATATATCAATAATCTGATTGTAACGCTCGTTGTTAGTAATTAAACCCATATTATAATTACTCCATACTTCATCCACCTCACCTTGTGCCTGATCCAGCAGGTTTTCGCGGGTGGTAGGAATGATCAGATCGGATATATTGAAAGACAATCCACCGCGGAACGCCATACGGAACCCTAATTCTTTGATGTCATCCAGGAACTTGGCTGTACGGGGTATGTCCGTAGCCTTGATGATGTTTCCGATAACTTCACGTAATGCTTTTTTCGTAAGCAACACATTAATATGACCCACTTCGTGTGGTACAAATTGGTTAAAAATTACACGACCTACGGTTGTTTCTATGATCTTGTTTACCAGTTCTCCCTGATCCTGGACGCGGGTTTTAACTTTTATGTGTGCGTGTAAATCGAGTTTGCCTTCATTGTAGGCAATGAGTACTTCCTCCGGTGAGTAGAAGGTTTTACCCTCGCCCTGTACGGTAACATCTTTGGTTGATTTTTTACCTTTGGTGATATAATATAATCCCAAGACCATGTCTTGTGATGGCAGTGTGATCGGCGATCCGTTCTGAGGATTCAGAATGTTATGTGCCGACAACATAAGTAATTGAGCTTCTAATATTGCCGCATGACTCAACGGTACGTGAACAGCCATCTGATCACCGTCAAAGTCGGCGTTGAAGGCACCGCAAACCAATGGATGCAGGGTAATCGCTTTACCTTCAATTAATTTGGGCTGGAATGCCTGAATAGATAAACGGTGTAGTGTTGGAGCACGATTGAGCAGAACAGGATGCCCTTTAAGTATGTTTTCAAGTATGTCCCAAATCACCGGTTCTTTTTTATCAACCAGTTTCTTGGCAGATTTTACAGTCTTTACAATGCCTCTTTCAATTAATTTACGAATAACGAATGGCTTGAAAAGCTCGGCCGCCATATCTTTTGGTAAACCACACTCGTGTAATTTTAGATCGGGTCCTACAACGATAACGGAACGACCGGAGTAATCAACACGCTTACCTAAAAGGTTTTGACGGAAACGTCCTTGTTTACCTTTGAGTACATCACTCAGTGATTTTAATGCCCGTCCGCCTTCTGCTTTCACGGCATTGGCCTTACGTGAGTTATCGAACAATGAGTCAACGGCTTCCTGAAGCATACGCTTTTCGTTACGCAGAATCACATCAGGCGCTTTAATTTCCAGAAGACGTTTTAAACGATTGTTACGAATAATAACACGACGGTATAAGTCATTAAGATCAGAACTTGCAAAACGGCCTCCATCCAATGGCACCAATGGTCTGAGTTCGGGTGGTATTACCGGTAGATATTGTACAACCATCCATTCCGGCTTGTTCTCGGTACGGGAGTTGGCATCACGGAATGCCTCAACTACACTGAGGCGCTTCAATGCTTCTGCCTTACGTTGTTGAGATGTTTCTGTATTCGCTTGGTTTCTGAGATTATAGGATAACTGATCCAAATCAATGCGCGACAACATTTCTTTTACCGCGTCGGCACCCATCATGGCAATGAATTTATTCGGGTCGTTATTATCGAGGTGTTGATTTTCTTTAGGTAATTTCTCAAGAATGTCAAGATATTCCTCTTCTGTAATTAGAGAAAGATTCTGTATCGCATCGCCCTTCTGATCAGTCATACCCTGGGCAGCACCAAGCTGAACAACAACGTAGCGCTCATAGTAAACAATAGATTCCAGTTTCTTGGAACTTACTCCAAGCAGGTAACCAATTTTGTTTGGCAGAGATTTGAAGTACCAGATATGTACAACCGGAACAACCAGTTTGATGTGTCCCATGCGTTCACGACGCACTTTCTTTTCGGTAACCTCAACACCACAGCGATCGCAAACGATACCTTTGTAACGAATCCGTTTGTATTTGCCGCAATAGCACTCATAATCTTTAACCGGACCAAAAATCCGCTCACAGAACAAACCATCACGTTCGGGTTTGTAGGTTCTGTAGTTAATCGTTTCAGGCTTAAGCACCTCACCGTAAGAACGCTCCAGTATTACGTCAGGAGACGATAATCCTATGGTAATCTTATTAAAGTTGCTTTTTATTTTGATGTCTTTTTTAAATGGCATGGAGACAATGGTTTAGGTATGTTGGTTATTAAAAAACATGAGTGTGCTTCCCGATGAAGGCTCCCTTTTGCGAAGGGAAATGGCGATGTCAAAAGTTGAACAAAAATGACCTGTCATATTTAGGGGTGGCAAAAGTAAACATTTTGCCTTGAAATTCATAACAGTCTGACCATCAAAAACAAAAAAAACCGGGTACTTTGATATACCCGGTATGATTTAATCTCTTTTAAAAAATCATTATGCGTTAACCGTTATTTTGAATCCACCGGACTCAGTTTACCTTCAGGAGAAAGGGTGAAAGCCGTTGTGGTATTATCGGCATTAGTAAGAGTTAGTTTTGAATTACCTTCAAATTGAACGGATGTTGAACCCGTAACGGTGCTCCACATCTTATATTCTGTCTCAAATTGAGCCTTTTTAAAAATATACAGGATGAATTGGTTGGGCGCAGTGCGATAAGCCGCTATAATGTCGGTGCTTCCGTCAGAATCCACATCAGTTTCAGCTACCTGACCGTAGGTTGCAGATGCCACTGGATCAATCAGCGGGTATTGCTTTCCGTTTTTTATTACGGTAAAGTTCATACCGTCTTCTTTGTTTTCAAGCAACACACTTATACCCTCTTTGAATTTAATCATTGGTAACGCACGACTTCCTTTAAGTAAAAAAACCTGATTTTTTAACCCTTTAATGACTTCCTGAGCAGAAACTGACGCCGTTATCGCAACCGACAGAATTACAAATGCAATTATTTTTTTCATTATTTAAATTTTTCAGATGAGCTCCCAAATATCCTACCAATTTTTACAATGTTTGCTTTAGCAACCATAAAATGCTGTTTTTTTTGAGCCTGACTATTTTTTTCTAATGCATTATTGGTAAATATGGATTGTTATGCTACTTTTGCGTTCCCAAAAATTAAACATAATTCTTTATGTATTCAATCGTAGAAATAGCAGGACAACAATTCAAAGTATCGAAAGGGCAGGAAATTCTGGTTCACCGTCTCGAAGGTAATAGTGGTGACAAAGTTGAATTCAGCAACATACTTTTAAGCGAAAATAATGGCAGTGTTGAGGTTGGGGCTCCCTATGTCAACGGAAAAGTATCTGCTACCATATTAGAACACGTAAA
>Ga0209972_10001961_pt1 | contig 17298 bp, 15 predicted proteins | sample NOAtaG_7_FD_187302 | JGI IMG/M metagenome (GOLD analysis project Ga0209972, IMG submission 187302) | Freshwater lake microbial communities from Lake Erie, under a cyanobacterial bloom - NOAA_Erie_Diel1S_2200h metaG (SPAdes) (version 2) | ecosystem: Environmental > Aquatic > Freshwater > Lake ... | reverse complement strand
TGGCCCGAGCTCGAGCGCGCGATCGAGGTCGTCGGGCAGGCCGAGGGCATGTCGACGGTCCGCGTGCCCGATGAACACGCGGGCGGCAAGTGGCAGTTGCGCTACCAGAGCGCGCTGGGCCAAGCCGGGAATGTCGAGGTCGACCTCAACTACATGCTCCGCGTGCCGTTGTGGCCCGTGCAGGCGCTCGACTCGCGGCCGCTTGGGCGCTTCACGGCGTCGGCGGTCCCGTTGCTCGACATCCACGAGATCGCCGCGGGCAAGCTTGCGGCGCTGTTGTCGCGGCGCGCGAGCCGCGATCTCTTCGATGCGCACGCGCTGCTGGCGCGGCGGGACATCGATGACGCCCGCCTCCGGACGGCGTTCGTGGCGTATGGCGCGATGAACCGCGTGGACTGGCGAACCGTCATGCCGGATTCCATCGGCTTCGAGGTCGAGGAGCTCCGCGAGCAGCTGCTGCCGGTGCTTCGGTCGGCGGCGTTCCGCGGCGACCACGAGTTGAAGGCCTGGGCCGACGGATTGGTGGCTGACTGTCGGAAGGGCTTGTCGAGGCTCTTCCCGTTCACGGAGGCAGAACGTGAGTTTCTCGATCGCGTGCTCGACCACGGGGAGATCCGCGCCGAACTGCTGACCGCCGACGAGGCGCTCGCAGGGCGGATCGCCCAGCATCCGTCGCTCGCGTGGAAGGCGCAGAATGTCAGGAAGCACTTCGGGCGGTGAGCGCGTGGAGCGCTCGTCCCGAGGTCTCGTCGCCGACGCCTTCCTGCTGATCCCGACGTTCACGGTCAATGGCATGGCCGCACCTCCTTCAAGGTGTGGAATCCCGGTGTTCCGGTTCCGAGTGCGTGCGGGCTGACGAGGCCCAAAACGAACACAGCCCGGCGGTCAGCCGGGCTGCGGAAGGGCTACGAGGGCCCATCAGGTCATGCGAACGCGGAAGTGGGCGTTGTTTAGCGGTCAGACCCGCCGCCGCGGCTTTACACCGCGTCGACGCGGCGCAGTTGTGCGGCTGGATCCCATCCGGGCGGGGCGGGGCGAGAGGTGCTCCACCAGCGCATTCCGCCGGAGATCCACGCCTGCCGCCAGCCCTCGTAGGTGAAGCCCCGATCGCCATCGCTTACGCCGAACTGAAACCCGCAGCAGGAGCAGATCTCGTACGAGTCGCCGCATTCCGGAGTCGTCGGAGGCTCGTCGAGGCCGTCGAACCCGCAGACGGGGCAGATGTGGCTACTCATGGCGTTCATGGCGCAGTCCCGGGCTGGGCGTGCCAGTAGTCCGACGAGGGGCCATTCGGAAGCTGTGCATGGCGCCAGCAGCGATTCGTGGAAACCGCGATGGCGATCGAATCAAGAGTACTGGGTTGTGACATCGCCTGTCTCGAGGACGACCGATTCCGCTATGACTTCGAGGCACCCAAAGCTGTCGATGTACACGATGAAATGGCGCAAAATCCAATGGAACTGCGCGCCGTAGTTCTCATTCGATCTCTCAAGTAGTTCCGCGACCCAGTCCGAGTCATGGACCTCTAACACCCGATCGAATGCCTCGACATGCCACGACGTGCAGTAGAGTTCCGCGCGCCAGCGAAACGCGCGCGCTTTCACGAAGCGCAGCCATGCGGAACGCTTGCCGCCCTCTTCGAGGTAGAGCATTCCAAGCCTGAGGCCGCCCTCGCCGTAGCGTAGGTCGGGCTCCAGGTGGTTCGCATTGAATGGAAACGGGAGCTCAAGGACTTGAGTTGTGTGCATGGCTGCCCGTCACCTCCGCTGGACGGCATCGACCGGAGCGCCTGGATTGCGCATCAGCTGCCCGTTCAGCAACCGCTCGAAGAGTGGATGTCCCGTACGGTTGACGCCGTTCCACTGGGAGCGGGGGGATACCTGCGGCCTCCAGCGCCTTCGCGGAGCGGGTGTTCAATATGATTGCCTGCCCCCCACGAATGATATAGCTGACCGGAACCTGCGCGGGACTGACAGACCCGGAGCGGAGGGCGGCGGCGAGACTATCGACTGTCATGCCCTCGAAGCGTCCTCCTTTGCTGAATCTCGCACTGTATGTCGTCTGTGCGTACCGCGCGTTACTGGGAATCCCGCACCCGTTCGTATTGTGCACCACCACCCCGCACGCGCCCACGAGGTAGCGGCTCGTGCCCTCGACGGTGAGGTTGTAGACGGGGACGACCGCGTGGCGGCCGCGGATCTTCGTGACCGTGGCCGTGCCCGCGACGCCCTGCGGGGACATCGTGCGGACGGCGTCGCCCTCGGCGAGGTCGCTGGCGGGGACCCGGCGGCCTTGGCCTGCGAGGTCTTGGCCCGTGCGGTCGCGCGTGTCGAGCGGCTCGACGAGCGCGACGGCCTCGGGGTCGGCGCGGGTGTCGAGTGCCGCTGCGCGCGGCCCCGCCCGCGCGACGAGGAACGGGTGCTCGCCGGTGGCGGAGATGGTGGTCGGAGGAGTTTGAGTCTCGTCGCCGCCGCCCGGTGCGCCCGGGTCGACGGTGATGTCGTAGATGGTGCCCTCCACGAGCGTGGCGGGTGGCGCGGTGACGACGGCGGGGGTGGTGGCCTCGGCGGTTTCTTATCCTGAGTGCAGTCGGGGTGATCGCACCGAAGAACTGCTGATGGACGCACGGCCACGCGAGACGGTGCAGGCAGAATCGCCTTGGTTGAGGCACTTCTGCTTCGGCGTCAGACGGAGCTCTTCCGCCAGCGGCCATCAAGGACGCAGAGGGGCGGCAGCCTCCCGTGGCCTCTCGCAGCGGCGTCAATGCGCGAGCTCAACCGCGACGATGCACTCGCCGCCAGAAAGCTTCCGCTTCTCGCAGCGCACCCGCTCTCCGGGCAGGAACTCCCAAGATTCATCCTCCGGGTTGTAGTTGGGTGTCGCGAGAATCCGGAACACACCATCTCCGCACACGGTTGCGAGGGTCGGTCGCCAAACATCGGTGCCCTCATCGAGCAGCCGGACATAAATCGTGATACTCGGCATCGCTAGAGATCCCAATCCGAAAATCTGAACCCATCTCCGCCGAGCTGAAGCACTTGGCCCGTTTGGGAGTCGATCACCACCGACCGTCCGGTCGTGGGGTGCACATGGCGAGTCGCGGGGTTAGCGGGGTTGACCGCATTTCTCACAGGTATACCTGCAGTTTCTAGTGCTTCGGTGATCTGTTCCGCGGTCCAACCTCTTTCCTTCATCTGCCGCTCCCACTTCAGCGCGGTCTTGTGATCGCCGAGCCTCCAGTTCCTGCCTCCTTCCGCCCCTCCCATGCCGCAACCCGTATTGTGCACCACCACCCCGCACGCGCCCACGAGGTAGCGGCTCGTGCCTTGGACGGTGAGGTTGTAGACGGGGACGACCGCGTGGCGGCTGCGGATCTTCGTGACCGTGGCCGTGCCCGCGACGCCCTGCGGGGACATCGTGCGGACGGCGTCGCCCTCGTCGAGGTCGCTGGCGGGGACCCAGCGGCCGTGGCCTGTGCGGTCTTGGCCAGCGCGGTCTTGGCCCGTGCGGTCGCGCGTGTCGAGCGGCTCGACGAGCGCGACGGCCTCGGGGTCGGCGCGGGTGTCGAGGGCCGCGGCGCGCGGCCCCGCCCGCGCGACGAGGAACGGGTGCTCGCCGGTGGCGGAGATGGTGGTCGGAGGAGTTTGAGTCTCGTCGCCGCCGCCCGGCTCGCCCGGGTCGACGGTGATGTCGTAGATCGTCCCCTCGAAGAGCCTCGCGGGCGTGGCGGAGACGATGGCGGTGGGGATGGGCTCAGTCGCGCCACAGAGCTGCGATCTTCAATGACAGCACGACGATCGACAGCAGGACAAGCGCGATCACGAGAAGCGGCGCGAGTCGGCGCAAAATCGACCTTGTCATCTTAGGCTGTGGGGAGAGGTAGACCGGCTCGATGGACTGGGATCCATCGCGTGGACGATCCTCGCTCGCGGTCGCGCCATCCGGCGCGCCGGCACCCCATTCGTAGTCGACGCGGTAGTAGCCCGGCGGGGCGTCGCTCAGGATGTTCGCGATGATGCGATCACGCAGACCCTCGTCCGTGAGCGGCGCGCCGGGACCACTGATTGGCTCGCCTGGCGGGTAGGCGCGCATCGTTCGCGGGTATAGGACACGATGAGGTGGTCCCTTTCCCAGAAGCTCCGCTGCGATCCAAACGCGGAGGTCGCCTTCTGTGTACAGCCATTCGTCGCGGCTCAGCCCAACGACGCGAAACGGTCTCGGTGGCCGCATCCGAAGGAGCCTGATCAAATCCTGCCACGAGCTCATTGTCGTCTCCCGAGCGGCACCGTCAATCGGCCTCTCTCCTTGCAGAGCTGCCCAGCCTGCTTCCTCCGTCGACGAGAGCTCCAGCCGACTGGAGGCGGAGGTCTCCCTCGTACGCGGGCGTTTTGGTGCCGCAAAGGCTGCAGTGGTCGTGATCCCAACCGGGCCGTGGCATGCTCCGATTCATGAGCCAAAGCGGGGCGTCCATCAGGTACTCCTCCTGCGCTTGTCGACGCCAGTCGTCGGGTGCGGGGAGATGGTCTCGTCGTGCGCTTTCCATCTTGGGATTCCTTCGTCTGGGCAGGTCAGAGTCGGCGTCGGCCAGTGCCTTGCTGCGCTCACCCGTCGCGGGTGTGTGGGTTTGTCGCGCGGCTGAACCAGTTCCAAAGGTCCGCCGAGTCGTCCCAGGTGTGCAGCTCATCTCGGTCGTCGCGCATCCAGAGTACCCCCGGTGTACCGACGCGAGGCTTGAGAACGCGCCAGAGCCCCCCGGCGGGGTGTGGTGTACCGATCGGGTTGTCAAGGTGATCGCGGACAGGAAGCTCCCGCTGAAGTCGCAGGATCTCGCCGGGACGTGCTCCACACTTGTAGTCTGCGTCGGAGAACTCCGTCTCCAAACTCCATCGAGGTCCGGTGTCGTTGAGGGAACTTGGGTCTTCACTCGGGATCACATCGACTCTCCTTCTCGAGTTCTCTGAGCTGCCTCGGGACTGGCTTCCGTCCCTTCATCCGCTCGCGGAAGATTCCATCCGCGGTTGGTGCCGGGTACGCCTCCGCTTGTCCCTGCTTGTACCCGCCAGTTACCCAGGACGGGATCCGCCAAGCGCGCGTCAGGACGGCAGTTTCGACGGATACCACATGATGAGCAGCGTCTTCGGGCCGCTCTCCTTGGTCCAGCCGTGGGTGATCAGCGCATGGATCACGGCCGTTCGGACGCTTTCTTCGAATTCCGCGGAGTTGCGCGTCGCGAGCCGTACTTCGGGAGGTGACCGACTGTCGTAGAGCTCCGCGGCGAATCTGTATCCCTCTCGCGCCGACTCCCGCCTCGTGTAGCCCTCGAGCAGTCGGAGCGAGACATGGCGCCGCTCGAGCTCGGGCAGCGACTTCTGCACCTCAAACGCGAGCGCCTGCAGCCTCACCTGCATTCGATGGTTGTAGTAGCCGTCCGAGATCAGGTATCCGATGAGCCATGCGGCCGCGATTTTGGCGAGTCCTCCCAGCGTGACGCCGCCGTCCGTCGACCGCACGACGAGGTATGCGACCGACGGAAAGATGGCGCTGGCCGCGAAGATCAGCAGCCGCATGGGGGGCAGCGGGGTGATGGGATCCTGAATGGGCGGCTGGTTCATGCAGGCTTCACTCGACCCCGTGCAACGTCGCGACCTCTTAGTTCCGGGCCCTTACCCGACCCGGAAACCGCCACCCCACCGGTCGAGCCACGACTGGAACATAAGCACATTCCACGCCTCATAGCCGTTCGAGCGCTTGGCGGGGTCTAGGGTGCGGTTCCAGAGCGCGGCGACGGCGGTTGGGTCGAAGTACCCCTCGCGCGCGAGGCGGTCCGGCGCCAGCAGCGACTCGGCCCACGGGCGCAGCGGTCCGCGCAGCCACTCCGCGAGCGGCACGCCGAAGCCCATCTTGGGGCGCTCGAACAACGCGCGCGGCACGCGGCGCTCGAGCACGCGGCGTAGCGCCCACTTGCGTTCGCCGTCGCGGATCTTCATCGAAAGCGGCAGCTGGAACGCGAGCTCGGCCAGGCGCGAATCGAGCAGCGGTTCGCGCGCCTCGAGCGACACGGCCATGCTCGCGCGGTCGACCTTCACGAGGATGTCGTCGACGAGATAGCTCGCGATGTCGGCCTGCATCATGCGCGTCTGCATGTCGAGTTCGGAGGCGAGCTCCGCCGGGTCGGTGAGCGCGGTCACCGGCCGCGACGCGCCGAGCACGAGCGCTTCCGACTGCGGGCTGATCGCAACAAGGTCGAGGTAGATCGCCCACGCATCGTCGTGGCCGAGGAGATCGGCGAGCCGGTGCGCGCGGTCGCCCGCGCGGTCGACCGAGTAGCGCGCGGGCAGGATCTTCGACAGCGCGTGGCCCGTGCGGTTCGCGATTCCGCGCGGCGTCGCGCGCAAGAGCGCCGACATCAGCGCGCGCGCAGGCCGCGGCACGCGGCGCGAGCGATGCGCGATCGACTCGGTCCACGCGTAGCGGTAGTAGCCGCCGAAGAGCTCGTCGCCGCCGTCGCCCGAGAGCGACACGGTCACGCTGCGTCGCGCGACCTCGCTCACGAGCAGCGTCGGGATCTGCGAGCTGTCGGCGAAGGGTTCGTCCCAGATTCCCGCCAGTCGCGGCACCATCGCGAGCGCCTCTTCGCCCGACACATACACCTCGGTGTGATCGGTGCCGAGATGCTTCGCGACCGCGCGCGCGTACGGCGCCTCGTCGAACTCCTTCGGCCCGAAACCGATGGTGAAGGTCCGCACGGGCTTCGACGACTGCGCCTGCATCGCGGCGACGACCGCGCTCGAGTCGATGCCGCCCGACAGGAACGCGCCGAGCGGCACATCGGCCACCATGCGCAGGCGCACGCTCTCGAGGAGCGCCGCATCGACCGCGTCGATCGCCTCGGCGTCGCTGCCCGTGAAGCGATGCGCCGCACCGCGCCGCACGAGGTCACGCGAATGCCACCAGCAGCGCTCCTCGGCGCGCGCGTTCGCGAGGTCGACGCGCAGCAGATGCCCGGGCCGCAGTTTGCGCGCCTCGGGGTGGATCGAGAGCGGCCCCGGCACATAGCCGTGCCGCACGAAGAGCGTGAGCGCGCCGCGATCGACCGAGCCCGACCACGCGGGAATCGCGCGCATCGCCTTGAGTTCGCTCGCGAACACGAGCGCGGCGCCCTCGGGCAGCGCAAACGCGCCGCCCGGCACGCGCGTCGCGTGCGTCAACCCGTAGTAGAGCGGCTTCACGCCGAAGCGGTCGCGAACGAGCCACACGACGCGCTCGGCGCGGTCGAGCACCGCGAACGCGAACATGCCCTCGAAGCGCGCGATCGCGGCCTCAACGCCCCACTCGTCAAACGCGGCGAGCATCCCTTCAGTGTCGGAATGCCCGCGGAACGCATGCCCGCGCGCGCGAAGCTCGTCGCGCAGCGCAGCGTGGTTGTAGACCTCGCCGTTGAACGCGATCGCGTAGCGGCCGCGCGCGGACTCCATCGGCTGGTGGCCCGCGGGCGAAAGGTCGAGGATCGCAAGCCGCCGGAACGCAAGCCCCACGCCGTGCTGCGCGTCGAACGCGACGCCGTCGTCATCGGGCCCACGATGGACAAGCGTGTCCGCCATCGCACGCAGCATCGCCTCGGCGGCGGCAGGGGAGTTCCCGAGCCGCCCGCGTGGGTCGATGAAGCCAGCGAATCCGCACATGCCGCGAGAGTATCACACGCGCCGCGGCGGCAGCGCCCAGCCATCCGCGCGCGGCAGCGCGGCGATCGCGATCGCCACCACGGCGGGGGCGTACGCGACATTCATGAGTTCGACGCATTCGCCCGCGGTCGCAAGCGCCACGAACAAGACCGCCGCCGTCGCGCCGGCGACGAGCGGGTCGCGCCCGATGCGCGCGAGCCCGCAGCGGAGGCACGCGACGATCGCGCCCGCGAAGAGCACGAATCCGACGACGCCCGTCTCCGCCAGCGCGCGCACATAGCTCGAGTGCGGGTGCTTCTGCAGCACTTCCTCGCGCGTGATGCCGCTCGCCGCGACGAAGTCGGCGGTCGCGGGGTGCGCGTCCACGAAGCCGCGGAAACTCCCGAGCCCTCCGCCGCGAAGCGGATGCGCGAGCCACTCCTCGAACCCCAGTCGCCACCAGAAGAGCCGCGCGTGGATCGACGAGAAGCCCGTCTCGCCGCGCAGGGCGGCCTCGGCATCCCGCTGCGCCTCCTGCATGTATCGCGTGAATTCGCCGCCAAAGACAGCGAGCGCGCCACCCGCGACGGCGACCAGCGCGATCGCGGTCGTGACGACCGCGCGCAGCCGCACATGACCGCCCGCAGCCAGCAGGATCGGGAGAAGCAGCATTGGAAACGCAAGCGACAGCGCGGGGTGCCGCGACGAACTCAGGACAAGGCCCGCCGCCGCAAGCGCCGTGAGCGCGACGAGCGCGACGCGCGCAGGCCATCGCGCGCCGACCAGCAGCGCAAGCGAGAGCAGGATCGCGATTCCCGCGTTGATGGCGGCAACCGCCGGAATCGCGACGATGCCGGTCGGTCGCCAGGTCAGCCCGCCCGGCTGCTCGACCCAGCCGAGCTTCTGCATGACCTGCACCGCCGAGTTGGTGCCGACCGCAAGCACCAGCGTCCACGCGAGCAGCCGCGCGCGGTCGATCACGGGAAAGAGCGCGACCAGCGCGAGCAGCGCACGCTGCGTCGTGAGCATGCCGAGCGCACCTGCGCCAAGCGGCGACCAGAGCGCGCTCAGCGCGCTCCACGCGACCCACCCGAGCCCGAGCCAGAACGGGGGCCAGCGCAGGAGAGGAGTGAAAAGCGCGGGAAACACGGCAAAGCGCGTGAGCGCGACCGTGAGCAGGATCGCGAATCCCGCCGAGTTCGGCGCCTGATCGAGCGCCGAGAGATAGACGAACAGCACCGCCGCGATCGTGTGCAACGCATCGCCGTGGCGGTCGCGCGCGCGCACATCGCGCATCGCCGCCGCGAGCGCGGCGCCCGAGGGCGGCGGCCACGCGCGCGTCAGCGCGGCACCGTTGTCGAACCATGGAGTCGCGGGTGCGCTCATGCGCCGAGCGCCTCCATGATCGCCGCGTTCACCAGCCGGACATCGAACTTCTCGACCGCGCGCTGCCGTGCGCGTGCGCCCATCTCCGCGCGCAACGCGGCGTCGTCGCCGAGGCGCAGGCATGCGCGCGCGAGCGCGGAGGCATCCCGCGGCGGGACAAGCAGGCCCTCGACGCCGTCGCGCACCGTCTCGCGGCAGCCGATCGCATCGGTTGTGATGACCGGCCGCGCGGTCGCGAGCGCCTCGAGCACGCTCTTCGGCGTGCCTTCGCGGTACGACGGCAGCACGAACACGCTCGCGCCCGCGACTTCTCCGCGCACATCGTCAAGCCGACCCGCATACTCGACCGCGCCGCTCCGCACCCACGCGTCGAGTTCCTCGCGACCGATCGCGGCGGGATTCGCGTCGATCCAGCCGGCGAGCCGGAAGCGCCACGACGGCCGCTCCGCGCGCACGATGCGCGCAGCCTCGGCGAACTCGCGCACTCCCTTGTCGCCGAGAAGGCGCGCCACCATCAGGAAGACGGGTGGTCCATCGGGCATCGGCGCGGCCGCAAAGCGATCGAGATCGACGCCGCTTCCCGCAACGATCTTCGGCGACGGCGCCCTCATCAGCGCGCCGCGCCGCGCGAGTTCGTCGCGGTCGTCCTGGTTCTGGAAGAGCACGGCCGTGGCATCGGAAAGCGCGCCGCGATAGAGGCGCGTCGCGACGGCGCGAAGCACGCGCGCCTTGAACGACGAGCCCGTGAACGCGTAGCCGAGGCCCGTGACCATCGCGACGCGCCGCGCGGCGCCCGCCGCGCGCGCCGCCGGAATCGCGTAGAAGATCGGCTTCGGATTCGACACGAACACCGCATCGGGCCGGATCTCGCGGAACAGCGCGTCGTAGTGCGCCCGCGCCCGCCGCTCCGACATCGGGTTGAGCCCGGTGCGGTCGAGCGGCGAGAACACGCAGCGTGCGCCGAGATCCTCGATGGCGCGTGCGACCGACTTCGGATCGACCTCCAACGGCGTCGGCGTCGAGACGGTCACCGCGTGGCCGCGCGCCACGAGGTCGCGCACGAGCGCGCCGCGAAACGCGACGACGGTGTCGCCGATCCCGTTGACGATGGCGATCGTGGCCTTCGGATTCATGGGCGTGGCCAATGTACGCGCTGCCGCCGCCTCAGATCGCAGGCTCGGCCGAAGTGGCGACGGGCAGCCGCACGCGCGGCGCGCGCTCGCCCTTCCCGCGGCGCTCGCTCACGATCTCGTGGTAGAGCCGCCCGTAGCGCGAGGCGACCGAGTCGATCGAATACAGGCTCTCGATCCGCTCGCGCGCAGCGTCTCCCACTTCGCGGCGGCGGGCATGACCCATCGCGGCAAGCGACTCGACCTCGGCCGCCAGCCGCGCGGCGTCGCCGCAGGGCACGATGCGCCCGGCGTCGCCGATCACATCGCGGGTGTCGCCGATGTCGGTGCCGATCACGGGGAGGCCGCAGGCCATGCCTTCGCCGACGGCGTTCGGGCATCCTTCGGTGTTGCTCGAGCTCACGAGGATGTCGAGGCCCGCCATCACGCGCGGCACATCGACGCGCTCGCCGAGGAGGCGCAGCCTTCCGCGCAACGGTCCACGCAGCGCCTCGCGGCAGCGCGAATGCGTGTCGGTGCCGCGCCCCGCGCACACGAACACAAGCCGCGGATCGCGCGCGGCGGCGATCTCCGCGGCGCGGAAGAAGTTCGCGTGATCCTTGCTCGGGTGGACGCGCGCCACGATGCCCACCAGCACGGCATGGTCGTCGACCGCGAGCTCGCTGCGGAACGATGTGCGCGCCGCCGCATCCGGGCGGAAGCTGTCGATCTCGAATCCGTTCGGAATCACGAGGCTGCGCGTGTTCAGATAGCCGATCTGCGCGTGCTGCTCGCGGCTGACATGCGAGTTGTTGACGAGCGCGTCCACATGCGGCGCGAGGACTCGGCCCGATCGGATGACGGCCTGGGTCAGGAACCGCTCCTTCGAGATGTCGTAGAGCGACTGCCGGATGTTCCACGCCACGCCCGTCTTGCGGGGCAGCCACGGCCGAGCCATGCTGGCCGCGACATTCGCGTGGTACATCCACGACTGCACGATGTCGGGCCGCGTCGCGCGGAGGATCGTGATGAGGCGCCTGAGCGCGCGCGGGCTGACCTCGCCGCGGCGCAGGTCGAGGCTGCGGACCTCGATGCCCATGTCGCGGATCACCTCGATCAGCGCGCCATCGGTCACGAGCGTCACGACCGTCGGCTCGAACTCCGAACGGTCCATCGCCCGGAGGAGCTTCACGAGCATCTGCTCCGCTCCGCCGATCGCAAGCGTGGTGATGAGGTGGACGACGCGCATGGAACCGCAGGAAGACTCTGAAGGGGCGCAGTCTATCCGCCAAGCGCGCCGCGCTCAATGCTCACGCGCGCCGCGCTCGATGCTCACGCGCGCCGCGACCTAGGTTCCCGCGCGCGGTGCAATCCAACGCAAACCGTTTCCTCACCGAAGTTGCGCGGAGATTATCGCCGCGCCCGCAGCCAGAGCTCGAGGACAAGCATCGGCCAGAGCCGGTAGATCGAGAAGAAGTTCGGGTTGCGCTGCTCCGCGACGAACCGGTCGAGCGCATCGCCGTCGAGATGGTCGCGCAGCGCTGCGTCGCGGCCGAGCGAACTCTCCGCCAGCGCAAGGAGCGCCGGCTGCGACCAGCAGCGCGTCGGAAGTCCGAAGCCCATCTTGCGCCGCTCCATCCACTCGCGCGGGAGGTACTCCATCGCGAGTTCCTTCAGGATCCACTTCGTTCCCTGCGGCGGCTGCCACAGCAGCGCATCGGGCAGCGTCGCCGCGAACGCGCCGAGGTCCTTGTCGAGCAGCGGGCAGCGCACCTCGAGCGAGCACTGCATGCTCATGCGGTCGACCTTCGGCAGCACGGCGCCCGGCATGTAGGTCCACGCGTCGAGCGCGCGCATGCGCTGGAGCGGCGTGCGCTTCCGGTCGGAGAGCATCGCGCGCCATGCCGCGAGTTCCGCGGCCGCGCGCGCCGGAACCGGCGTGCCGAGGAGTTCCGCCACGCGCTCGGGCTGGAACATCAGCCATCGCGGCGAGAGATAGCGGTCGGCGACCGTCGTCGCGCGCTGTCCGCGCAGGCGCAGCGCGAGGCGCGACAAGAAGCCGCTCGTGTCGGCGGCCGTCTCGTTCAGCGTGTCGCGATAGCGCCCGTAACCGCCGAAGAGCTCGTCGCCGCCGTCGCCCGAGAGCGCGACCGTGACGAACTGCCGCGTAAAACGCGACAAAAGCAGCGTCGGCAGGCACGACGAGTCGCCGTTCGGCTCGTCGAGCCGCGATGCGATCTCGGGCAGCATCGAGAGCGCATCGGGCGACAGCACCTCGTCGCGATGGTTCGTGCCGAGGAGCCGCGCCGTCTCGCGCGCGAAGAGATGCTCGGTGGCCTGCGGATCGTCGAAGCCGATCGAGAAGGTGTCGACCTTCCGGCCGAAGTCCTTCGCCATCACCGCGACGACGAGCGAGCTGTCGACGCCGCCCGAGAGAAACGCGCCGAGGGGCACATCGCTCTCGAGGCGCTTCTCGACGGCCTCGCGCACGAGCGTGCGCAGCCGCGCCTTCGCCTCGTCGGGCGAGAGCGCGGCCTCGATGGCACGACGCGGCTCGAACTCGAAGAAACGCCTGCGTTCCCAGCCGCGTTCGGCGAAGTCGATCGCGACCGCCTCGCCGCCGTCGATCTTGACGACGCCTTCGTAGATCGCGAGCTCGGTCGGCACATACTGGACGAGGAGATACGCGGCGATCGCGTCGCGCGAGATCCTCCGCTCGAAGAACGGCAGCGCCTCGAGCGCCTGCAGCTCGCTCGCGAACGCGAACCATCCGTCTCCTTCCGCGACATACAGCGGCTTCTTTCCGAACGCGTCGCGTGCGAGGACGAGCTTCTTCTCGCGCGAGTTCCACGCCGCGAACGCGAACATGCCCGACAGCCGCGCGCACTGCGCAAGATCGGTCGATTCGAACATGTGGCAGAGGACTTCCGTGTCGCTCTTCGAGCGGAACGCATGGCCCTCGCGCTCGAGCTCGGCGCGCAGCGCACGGTGGTTGTAGATCTCGCCGTTGAAGACGACATGCACCGAGCCGTCCTCGTTCGCCATCGGCTGGCGCCCCTCGGGCCGCAGGTCGATGATCGAGAGCCGGCGGTGCGCGAGCGCCACCATGCCGTCGTCCGAAACCCAGGTCGCGCCGTCGTCGGGCCCGCGGTGCACCATCGTGTCGCGCATCGCCGTCGCAAGGCGCGCGATCTCGTCGCGGCCAAGACCGAGTCCGGTGTCGATGATGCCTGCGATGCCGCACATGGAGGGTTTCGCCGCGAAAGAGCGCCGAGGATATCAGGGAAGCGACCCGCGAACGCTACCCGCCGTAGAGCGCATCGGTCGCATCGACCATCGCCTCGACAGAGAAACGACGCGCGATCCATGCAGGCCCGGCGGCGCCAAGCCGCGCGCGCAGCGCGTCGTCGCCGAGCAGCCGAAGCACCGCATCGCGAAGTCCGGCCGGATCGTCGGCCGCGCACAGGATGCCCGTGCCGCCATCGTCGACCGCGTCGCCGACGCCGCCCACGCGGGTCGCGACCACCGGCACGCCGAGGAGCTGCGCCTCGAGCAGCACATTGGGCGTGCCCTCCGCGCGCGAAGTGAGGAGCACGAGATCCGCGGCCGCGAGCACCGTGGCGGCGTCGCTCCGCGCGCCGAGCATCGTGAAGCGCGCGCCGAGCGGCGAAGCGAGCGCGCGCACCTCGTCGCGCATCGGCCCGTCGCCCGCGAGCGCGAACGAGACGCGCGGATGCACGGCGCCCACGCCGAGCGCCGTACCTGCAAAGACGAGCGGCCGCTTCTCTTCGGTGAGGCGCATCATGCCGACGACGAGCGGAGCGCCGTCCGGCGCAGCTTCCGCCCGGACGCGGGCGACGGCGGCGGGATCGGGCCGTGCGTACTCGGTCGGATCGACGCCGTTGAGCACCACCGCGATGCGCGCGGGGTCGATGTCGAGCCACTCCGCGTAGCTCGCGGCGCCCGCGTGCGAATTCGCCACCATGCGCACCCGCGGATCCGCGACCAGCAGCCGGTACCACGGCAGCATCCAGTTGCGGTAAAGCGCGGGGAAATTGCTGGGATTCAGCGAGCGGAACGACAGCACGATGCGGGGAACCCCGACCGCGAGGGCCGCCAGGCCCGCCGTCACATTGGCGTGGTCCATCCATGCGTGGACGGTCCGCGGACGCGCGCGCATGAACTCGCCCGCGAGGTCGACCACATCGTGGCGGATCGGAAGCGGAAGCGCGCGGAACCGCTCGTGCAGCACCGTGTCGGAGCAGATGCGCTCGAGCGCCGCGCGGTCCGCGTGCTCGCCGCGATGGACGACGGGCACCCCGCATGCGGCGACCTGCGGCAGATAGTGCGCCGACGCGCCCGCGCACTGCTGCAGCGTCACGAGCTCGTGCCGCGCGAGTCCGCGCCGGCTCGAGGACGCGAGGTACATCGCAAGCTGCCGCTCGGCGCCGCCCGGGCCGAGGCTTCCGACCACCGAGACGACGAGGTCGGCCGGAGCGGACATCGGCGCTTCCGAATGGGGCCACGCCGCGGACACTTCTTCATCGCGCTGGTGCACGGTGCGCGCGGCAAGCACGCGGTTGCCCACCGCGCGGATCGCCCGCTCGACCTTCGGGCCGCCGACGATCCCCGCCCGCCGCGCCACGCCGTGCGCGACGCGGAGCCCGAACGCGGCCACTCGCCGATGCAGCGGGAGGATCTGGTCGAATGCCGTGGCGTAGCAGCCCATGGGCGGGCGAGAATAGCAGGGTTTGCGCGCGCGCCCGTCGTGGCGAGTCGCGCGAAAATGCCGTATTCTCTGCGGATGTCGACAGGAGTCCATGACATGACGGGCGATGCCTCGCGCGCGCAGGAAGGTGCCGTGAAGGGCACCGACGAATCCCTTCGCTTCGGCTTCGGCCGCAACTGGGCCGACTTCATCGCCCAGCACTTCAACGAGACGCGCGTCGAGTCGAGCCGCCAGCATCTGCTGAAGGCGCTGCGCACGAACTCCCTCGACGGCCTCAGTTTCCTCGACATCGGCTGCGGCAGCGGACTCCACTCGCTCGCAGCCCTGCGCTCGGGCGCCGCGAAGGTGACGGGCTTCGACTACGACCCGAACTCGGTGGCGACGAGCCTCAAGGTGCGCGAGATGGCCGCCGGCAACGATGCGCGCTGGACCGCCGAGCAGGGCTCGGTGCTCGATCCCGCGCGCATGCAGGCGCTGCCGAAGTTCGACATCGTCTATTCGTGGGGCGTCCTCCACCACACCGGCGACATGTGGAAGGCGATGGACAACGCGATCATCCCGCGCAAGCCCGACGGCCTCGTCTACATCGCGCTCTATTCGTCCGACCAGTATGTCGATCCGCCGGCGGCCCACTGGGTGAAGGTCAAGCGCGCCTACAACCAGCGCGGCGCGCTCGGCAAGCGGCTCATGGAGTGGAAGCACGCGTCGAAGCTCTTCGCGAACGGCCTGCGCAACCTCGAGATGCCGTGGACGATGGTGAGGAACTACGGCACGCGCGGCATGGACTTCTGGACCGACATCCGCGACTGGCTCGGCGGCTGGCCGATCGAGTTCGCGTCGTACGACGAGGTCGACGCGTGGGGCCGCCGCCACGGCCTCGAGATCGTCAACGCGCTCGTCGGCGAAGGCTGCACCGAGTACATCCTTGCGGATCCGTCGAAGAACGCGAAGTGGGGCGCCGAAGAGGCACGCCGCCAGAACTCGCTCGAGACGCTCGTCGGGCCGTTCACGAAGGGCCCCGGGCTCTCGTGGGTCGCCAAGCTTCCCGCGCTCAAGGGCCGCGGCGACGACGCGCTCCAGCCGCGCGGCTCGACGCTGATGCTCTACGACCGCGGCCGCCCGATCGGCCTTCCGCACTTCATGCACGCCCACATCGCGCGCTACGGCGGAGGCCGCTTCTCGCACTGGGACGACCATGTGCTCTTCTCCACGCCCGACGGCAGCGATCCGAACGCGGATCCATCGCGCTGGCGTTTCTGCGCCAACTACTAGCTCTTTCGACGGAGCGCATCCGTGCAGGCCTCACCACCCATCGCGATCCTCCGCTCGGTCGCGCTGCGGCATCGCGAGCTCGTGCTCGAGCTTGCGCGCCGCGAGATCGCCGAGCGCTACGCGGGCAGCGCGCTCGGTGCGATGTGGGCGGTGCTCACGCCGCTCGTCACGATGGCCGTCTATGTCGGGCTCTTCGCGTTCGTCTTCCCGATCCGCTTCGGCGACGACAGCTCGCCGTGGACGGGCGCGGCGCTGATCCTCTCGGGCCTCGTGCCGTGGCTCGCGTTCGTCGATGTCGCGACGCGCGCGCCATCGATCTTCGTCTCGCAGCGCGCACTCGTGCGGCAGGTCGTCTTCCCAATCGAGGTGCTGCCCGCGCGCGCCGTCGCGTCGAGCCTCGTCACCTGGGCGGTCGGAACCGTGGTCGCGCTTGGCGTCGCCTTCGCGGCCGTCGGCGTGAAGCCGTCGTGGGCGCTGCTGCCGGTTCTCTGGGCGCTCCAGCTCCTCGCGATGTTCGGCGCCGCGTGCTTCCTCGCCACGCTCGGCGCGTGGATGCGCGACCTCCGCGAAGTCGTCTCGATCCTCTCGAACATCGGCCTCTACATCGCGCCGATCCTGCTTCTCCCCGCGACGATCGCCATCCTGCCGCGCGCCGCGCACTGGGTGATCGCCGCGAATCCGTTCAGCCACATGGTGTGGTGCTACCACGACGCGGTCGTCAGCGGCCGCTTCGACCACCCCGAGTCGTGGATCGCGTTCCCGGTCAGCGCGCTCGCCGCGTTCGTCGGCGGAACCGTCGTCTTCGCGCGCGCCCGCGCCAACATCGCGGAGGTCCTCTGATGGAGCCCGTGATCGCCGCGCGCGCGCTGTCGAAGTCCTTCCGCGTGTACGCGCATCCGAAGGACATGCTGCTCGAGTTCGTGACGCGCCGCGCGCGCCACAGCGAGTTTCCCGCGCTCACCGATGTCTCGTTCGAGGTCCAGCCCGGCGAGATCGTCGGCATCCTCGGCCGAAACGGCGCGGGCAAGAGCACGCTCCTCAAGCTGCTCGCGCACACGCTCGAGCCGACCTCGGGCTCGTCCACCGTGCGCGGCCGCGTCTCCGCCATCCTCGAGCTCGGCACTGGCTTCCACCCCGACTA
>Ga0209972_10001957_pt1 | contig 17307 bp, 21 predicted proteins | sample NOAtaG_7_FD_187302 | JGI IMG/M metagenome (GOLD analysis project Ga0209972, IMG submission 187302) | Freshwater lake microbial communities from Lake Erie, under a cyanobacterial bloom - NOAA_Erie_Diel1S_2200h metaG (SPAdes) (version 2) | ecosystem: Environmental > Aquatic > Freshwater > Lake ... | reverse complement strand
AGCCCGCAGATGGGCGTGACGTCCGCGTTTGCCTTTGGCGAGGCGCTGGGCATCGTCAAGGGCGTGCTGGCTGCCATGCACATCCCCGTCACGCTGGTGCCGCCTGCCAAGTGGAAGCGGGACATGAGCCTGAACCAGAGCAAAGACGGCTCACGCGCAAAGGCCATTGCGCTGTGGCCCGCTCAAGCTGCGGAGTTCAAGCGGGCTAAGGACGATGGCAGGGCGGAAGCCTGCTTAATCGCACACTGGGGTATTGCGCTTTCCGCACCGTGATGTGAGAATGACTCCACACCACAGGAGACTCACATGGCCCTCAAACTGCGAAATGAAGTGTACTGGCTCGATGTCCAGATCAATGGCAAGCGCATCCGCGAATCGCTCAAGACCGGCGACAAAGCCGCTGCCAAGCAGGCGCATGACATGCGCGTTGGTGAACTCTGGCGCGTGGGCGTGCTTAAAGAGCGCCCCAAATGCACGTTTGGCGAGGCGTGCGACCGCTGGCTGATTGAGAAGGCGGGCAAGCGCAGCATCGAGACAGACAAGCTGCGCATCGGCATCATCAAGCCCAAGCTGGGCGCTAGGCAGTTGAGCGAGATCACGCGTGAGCGCGTCGAGAAAATTCTGCCCAGAGACGCCAAGCCAGCCACGCGCAACCGATACCGGGCGCTCATCCGTTCCATCTTGAAGGCAGCAGAGCGCGAGTGGGACTTGATCGACCGCGCCCCGTTCATCAAGGCTGAGCGCGAGAACAACAAGCGCGAGACGTTCCTGACGCGTGAGCAGGCAGAGGCGCTGTTGGCTAACCTGCTGCCCAAGTACCGGCCTGCCGTGCGGTTTGCGATGCTCACCGGCTTACGCCGCGCCAACGTCCTTGGTCTGCGCTGGGATGCCGTCAACCTTGAGGCGGCGACGGCCAAGGTGGCGCCTGAAGACGCCAAGGGCGGCAAGCAGATTGTTGTGCCGCTCAATGAGGCCGCTGTGGCGCTGCTGAAGGCGCTGCCGCACCGTCAGGGGTCTGTCTTTGGCATCGCGCACATCAGCCGCAGCGTGTGGCAGGGCGCGTGCGAGAAGGCTGGCGTGCCGGGGTTCAGGTTTCATGACCTGCGCCACACCTGGGCGTCCTGGCACGCTCAGGCGGGCACGCCGATTCAGGTACTGCAGGAACTCGGCGGCTGGGCCTCGCACAGCATGGTGCAGAGGTACGTTGCTTTTGCCCCGCAGCACCTTGCAGACGCGGCGCGTGCGGTGACGATTTGATGTGCCAGAATAGTGCCGCTGGTTAACCGGCAGATCTCCTCTCAAAAGAGTTAAGCCCCTGATTGCAGGGGCTTTTTTTTGGGCTAGACCGAATTCCAGTCCAGCGCCTTCGACCACTCGGCCACCTCTCCGATCAAGCACTTAGCTCACCTCGGCACGCTCCGTGTGCCATTTTTGTGCCCTAAATGAGCGAACACTCTGCGGCCCGCCTTCGGACCAGTCCGGGCAGAACCTTACCACCACCCCGCACCCATTTCATCAGTTCTGTGCGGGCGCCAGTCCAGTCCTGCGCGTCTACGCGCTTGCGCAGCGTGCTGCCGCGATAGCGTGGCACGCCCAGGTTGTAGGCGAAGTCTGTGAGCGCCCCAAGCACCTTAGGCTGCGTTATAAGCGCGGGAGACGCCTTGAGCACGCCAGGCAGGTAGGTGGCCTGCAGCTCATGCATCAGCCACTCCTCAGCCGTCTCCTTGCTGATGGGCGGGTCATCCATTGACACCTTGCGGCCATCCGGTCGCCAGACGGTGCCGTAGCCCTGCGTTGGGTAACCGGCTGGGCAGATGTATGGCTTGAGCCTCAGACCCTCAAACGGACGGCACAGCGCGGCTGCGATCTCTACCGCTTCAATTACGGGTCCGCTCATATACGCGACCCACAAACCAGAACGACAGGATCATGTTGAAGACGGCCAGGTCATCCGTCCCCCACATAGTCAGCAGCACTTCCTTCCAGTTGCCGCCCTGCTCGATGGCAATCAGGTATGCGGCTACCTTGACGGCGACGAACAGCGCAAGGAACGCATAGGTCACGGTGGGACGCACCAGCGCAGAGATGGCAGATACAAACCAGCCAGCGTTCTTGGCCGTCTCAGACTGCTCCTTGAACGCCTGCGCCATCGTGTCCATCTCGGCCATGGTCATGACAGCTTCGGTCTGCCGCATGGCGATCTCGCCGCGTATCTTGGCGAACTCCATTTCGGCTTGAACCATGCGCAGCTCATGCGCACGCTCGTTCTTCTTGTCAAAGAGCTTGAAAACTTCAGGCGCCAGCCTGAGAAGGCCCCCGAATAGGCCACCGAGCAACGTCTCAAACATGGCCTTACTTCACAAACTTAGACCCAAACTGCACCAACGTGAACAGCACGATTGCCGCGCCCCACACGCCGATGCCGCGATTGATCCACTGCTCAACCTTGCGGTCGGTCTTGTTGATCATCGTGTCATGGACTGCAAGCGCTGATTCGCACTTGCCAATGCGCTCGCCCTGCGAAGACTGACGCTCTTCGATCAGGATCAGACGCGTCACCGCGTCTGTCAGCTTGTCCACTTTGCGCTCAAGGCGGGCGAAGTCATCATCAGTCATTACACATCCGCTGTGTTAGTTGACGGGAATTGGCGAGCATCGCCAGGCCAAATTATGCGGACAGCGCCGCCAGCGCCGGCATAGGAGTCTGTACCTCCTCCTGCTCCACCACCGCCGCCGCCATAAGCGCCGCCGGGGCCTTCACCTGTGCCGTTAGAGCCACCACTTCCAGCAAATCCACCAAAACCACCGCTGCTTCCGCCATCTCCATTGATGCCTTGACCAAGCAAACCAACGCCGCCGCCTCCACCGCCGCGACCATTAAAATTGTCACCACCACCGCCGCCACCGCCGCCACCGGACCCAGAAGTTCCGGATGATGAATAAGTGCCCCCGTTGCCCCCAGAACCTGCGTAACCACCAGCGCCACCACCGCCGCCTGCACCGTTTGAGCCACCAGTAGCGTTTCCTCCAGAACCTCCAGATTGATTGGAATCTCCCCCAGACGCTGTTCCACCCGCACCGCCAGCAGCATTGCCGTCTGTGTTTTCAGTGCCGGAATACTTCCCTCCTCCAGCCGTTACTGTCCCAAAACCAGCAGTAAAAGTTGAGTCACCTCCATTGGTTCCGCCACTGATTGCATAAGTTCTTCCAGTTCCTCCGGCACCTACTACAACTGTGTAACTTGCTCCCGGTGTTACAGAGATGTTGTTTTTGTACGCAAGCGCACCACCCCCGCCTCCACCAGCGGCGCTACCACTACAAGCTCCAGCGCCCCCCCCACCAACGCACACAACGCTGACGCTGTAGACGCCCTGCGGGCAGGTCCATGAGTAAGTACCCGGCGATGTGTAAGCCTGCTGGCCTAATGACGTATGCTGAACGGCGTTGACGCTAAACATCGTCAGCCTCAAACCGTGTAGTTCTGTCCGGCGTTGCTGCCGTACCAGTTAGTCCCGTCAGCGGTAAACACAAACTTGTCCAACTTGCTTGCCGTGCTTGTAATTGCTGGCGCGATTCCGCCAGGCCACTTGACTGCTGCAGGCCATGTCACAGTCCTGCTGCCCGTGCCGTCTTGCTTGAGCAAAATCATAAACGACTTGCCAGCAGTTGCAGTCGGGAAAGTGAATGTGCAGTTGCCAGTCAACGTCAGAATCTGAATGGTGCCATCTGACAAGTTGATGGTGTACGCGGTGCCGGTATTGGCGGTGTTGACCTTCTCGCGGTAGTCGCCGCCAAGGTCGAGCTTGGCTTGGGGGCTGGCTATGCCAATACCAAAGTTGCCGCTTGCGTCAATACGCGCCGCTTCGACGTTCGCAGTCCAAAACACCATTGGCGAAGAATCACGACCGCGCAGGTTTATGCCGCTTGCAGCGCTGTCCGCGTACAACTCAAACGAGTTAGACGCTGTGCTGTTTTCAAGTCGCAAAGTGGCAATGCCTGCACGTTGTATTTCAACGCCAGAACCACTGCCAAAAGCTGGTGATGTAGTGCCAACACCCAAGCCAATGCTGTCAAGCCGCATGGCTTCTGTGCCAGCGTAATTGAACGCCAGAATAGAACCATCTAACGTCAGTTTGGCGTAACCAGAACCTGCGTTGTTGGTGCCAATAATGTTGGTGCCAGAGCCTGATGCTTGAGGCTCAATCAGCACCCTATCTTTGCCAGTGTCTGTGGCAATGTACGTCTTAGACGTTGTCGATCCGCTGATTTCAGTGCCAGTTGCAATCCACTTCTGAATCAGCCCCGTCGCCACCACGGCCCGCATGTCCGAGGTGCCAGCGCGATAGAAGCCTGTCGAAGTTTCCTGCCCCCACGCAATGCCAGGCAACGTGCTTGTGCCATCCGCAGCCCTAAACGCGCCCGTCATACCCCCAGCGCCTGTGCGGCTCAGCGAGTTTGTGATCTCGTTGGCAACATCACTGAGCGTGTTATTCGCCCACGATGCTTCAATCGTGGTTCCCGAAACTACCGGGTTGCCACTGACCAATGACATCGTTCCAGAACCGTTGCGAGGCATGTTTACTCCTTACTGTGCGCCGAGAACTGGAGCGGCATAGCGAGTGCCGCGCCTGAGTGCTTCAATGAATGGATCAGCGCGGCCAGCATAGTAAGCAGCCTCGCCCATCAAACGCGGGGAAGAAGCAGCAGCCGCTGCTATTCCACTTGGCAAACCAGTCATGGTCCCAGCCAAGAGTGGCGCCGTTGCACGCTGAATGCCACGCGGCATAAAGTCGTTCAGCGCCTGTCCCGCCAACTGCGGCATCAACTGGCGCCCGCCTTGCTGCTCAAGCTCCTGCAGCGATGCCAACCGGGCGCCGTAGTTGGTGTTGACGTTGTTACGCATCACAGACTGCAGCTTGCGCATGGCGGTGTCGGCGCTGGCGCGATTGCCGAGTGACAGGCTGCGCGTGATCTCATCCAGCAACTCAGACGCCTGCGTGTAGTCCTTCATCGCCTTTGCGTAGTCTGGCGCTTGGGACTCAATCTGCTGCTTCACGCTGTTGTAGACGTTGCCAATGGCCTTGCGGACGGCAGTAGCCTCAATGGGCTGACGCTCGCGGATGGCACTGATACGCTGCTTAAGTGCGTCCAAGCCTTCAGGCGTGTGGAACTCTGCCGGGTCCAGCTTGCTCCAGTTCAGCACCTCTTCCTCAACGTCCTTGAGCGCATTCAAAACTTGCGGGTTACGCGCTTGGCCTTTGAATGTGAATTGGCTGATGGAGTCCTGAACAGACTTGCCGATAGGCTGCAAATCAAGCACGGTCTTGTCAGCAGTTACAGGCGCCATGTTGGCCTTGTACTCTGCCGCACGCGCCTGGCGCATTGTGTCCAGATTGGCGCGAGCGTCATCAAGCACATCAGTCAAGTCAGCTTGGCCGCGCATGTTTTCGCGGAACGCCTTGGCTTGTGCGCCGCCAGCTTTGCCAGACTCATACGCAGTCTTCAGCGCCTGCTCGCCTGCGCCAGTAGACGCGCCGACGATGTTGCGCCCAGCACTCACAGCGCCACGCGCTGCACGCATCGCCAGCGGCAGCCCACCGCCGATAGCCGCTCCAGTAACAGTCTCTTCAGGGTTAACCAGCGCAGCAGAGGCGCCACCACTTGCCGCACCGCCAGCCACACGCGTTGCCATGTTGGGGCCTGCAGCCATGCCGCCACTGCGCAGCGCCTGGGCCAGCATCGGAGCCCTGCCTGTGACTTCCACAGCCTTGCCAAGCACGCCACCAGCGCCAGCAGTGCCCGCAATCTCGCCGCCAATCTTGCCTGCCTGATAGGACATCGACTCAGGATCAGCGCCCATTGAGCGCAGCCCTTCATCAATTGCAGCGCGGCGCTCGCGGTTGCTTTGCAACGACAAGCCGCGACCCTGCAGAGCGTCTTGCAGCATGTCCTGCGGAGCCAGCAGCGTGGCGCCAATAGAGCCTGCGCCGCGTAGAGCGCCTGCAGCCAAGTTGCCAGCAACGCCTGCAGCTTGGCGCAGGAATGATGGTTCTGGCTTGGCTTGCGGCTGCTCAGTTTGCACAGGGCGCCCAGCTTTGGCCTCAAGCTCGGCCAAGCGGCGCAGCATCTCAAGTTCTTGGCGCGGGTCCATGCTTTACCTTCCCAAAGCCTTGCGCAGTTGCTCAAGCTCAGCCTGCTCGGCAGGTGTCAAGCTGCCAGCGCGAGATGGCGCAGGTGCGGGAGATGCCCCGCTCAGCTTCTGCTGATTCAGCTCGCGGTACTTCTCCTGCAAAGTCTTAAGGGTCTGCAAGGCAGCAGTACGCTCAGCAACCGGCACAGTCCTGTCGCCAACCTTACCGGCCATCTCGCGGTAGACCTGCACGTCAAAGTTCGACTGCGGTCCTTCCATGCGCGGGACGTTGGTGACAAGCCAGCCTGAAAGAGTCTCAAGCTGCGATGCAACGCGGGCGCCTGGCGGTGAGTAACCAACAACGCGCCCAGCAGCATCACGCATGGCGCCAATGCCGCTTTGCGTCGGGCCAGCGGACAACAAAGTTTCTGCGGTCCTAATCTGACCCAACATCTCATCCGCACGCGAGATGTTCTTACGCGTCTCAACGCCCGACTCAACGCCAGCCTTGGCAGTCTCGCGTGCGCCTGTCAGAGCGCCTTGCAACGCTGGGTCTGCAGCAGCGCCCAGAATCGGCCTGCCGTCAGCGCCCATGACAGGCTCCATGCGGCCCGTGCGATTGTTAAAAGCCATAACGCCTTGCGCGGTCTGCATAGGCTGGAAGTAGGGCTGTGCGCCTTGGCTGGATCGTGCAATAGCCGCCAAATCTCGACGCGTGGCGTCAGCCTGCCCCGCCAACTCCCGCCGCAGTTGATCAGACTGCGCAGCCCTCTCAGCCGCCGCTGCACGCCGCTCAGCCTCTGCCTGCTGCTGCGCCGCCAACCTCTCAGCCTGCAAAGCCTGCTGCCCCTCCTGCCGGTCAGCAATCTCAGCCTCACGCATCAGCCGCGCCAGTTGCGCCTGTGTACGCGCCTGCGGAGACGATGCAGATGCACGCTTGAGGTACTGGGCTTGGATAGGCGCGAAGGACTCGCCAGCAAACTGCGCAGCCAGCGCGTTCAGCGTGGACATGCCACCATCGTCTTCCGCTTGCGAGCCTTCCAGCTCGGCAATCTTGCGGCGCAGTTCAAGTGAGCGCGGCAACGAAGCCTGGTTAGCCTGACCGCCCTGCACATTCTGTGTCAGCACGCCGCTAGGTGACTGGACGCCAAGCGACATGGGCAGCATGCGCCGTCGCCGCTCCATGCTGTCTTCATAGAAGCTCGTTGCCATGATTGCTCCTTACATCGAGCCGTAATCGCCCGTGTCCATCGCGCCAGTCGTGTTGGTCATACCGGCACGGCGACGGCGCAATTCTTCCTGCATCTGCTTGAGAGCAGCACGCTGACGCTCATTCATGTTGGTCATGGCAGAGTTCTGTGCCTTCTGTCCCTGACCAGCCATGTAACCCTGCCCTAACTGCGCCGCGTACTGCGTAAATGACGGCGGCACATAGTGCTTGCCAATCATCTGGCCCTGCGGCGTCTCCATTGACTGACCACGCAACGCGTCAATCTGCTTTTGCTTGCGCATCATCTCCACCTCTTCAGGGCGCATGGCGCCCATCTGCAGGAGGTACTCAAACATCATTTCGTCTTGGTTCATGGCTTACCTTCCGAATCCAAACAAGCCAACAGGGTTGCCAAGTGCGGCGCTACCCAACGAGAACAAACCGCCCATCATGTTGGAGCCAGCCGCCTGCTGAGCGTTGTACGCGCCCAACGCCGCGTCATAGCCCATCTGCGTGGCGCCCAAGATGTTGGGCGTCTCGGCGCGGCCAGCAGACACAAACGATGGCATCTGCGGCATTGCAACCTGCTGCCCAGACAGCAGCGCATTCATCTCGTTCAGAGACATGCCACGGCGCTGCATCTGCTCGGCAATTGCCTGCTGGCGCAGACGGTTCTGCTGGTCTGCAAAGTTCTGATTCAAGCCCTGCTGCTGCGACAGCGCAGCGTTCATTGCGCCCATGCGCTGCATGTCCAACGCGCCTGCCTGGCCCAGTGCCTGATTGCCAAACTGGCCGCCTTGCAGGTCTTCGCTAAACGCTTGCTGACGCGAGCCCATGCCCATGTTGAACAGGCGCTGAGCCTCGTTGCCAGCGGTATCCAACGCGTTGTACCGCTCAGCAGCCTGACGCCCCTGCAAGTCAGCCAAGGCCCGCGTGTAGCCCTCAGTACCAACCGTGAAGCCCTGATTTGCTAACTGCGTCTCAAGCTGCTGCTGCTGGCGCTCATGCACAGGCTGCATGCGCTCCATAAGCGACTGAGCCACGGTGTCACGGTAGCTGGAGTCAAACTGCGGCAGCGCCGGGTTGTCTTGCGTTTGCAAAGACGTTTGCAAGCCTGGTGCGTAGTCAGCAAGCTGAGTGTTCAAACGCGTCTGGCGATCAAGTCCAGCCATCTGCGGCAGGCTTTGCCAGTCAAACGGGCGCTGGTATTCCTGCTCCACGCGGCCCATGAAGTCAGACGCGAGCTGGCTGCGGTCATTCTGCAGGCCAATCTGCGCACCTAAAGCCTGCTGGAGTTCAGGCGCAAGCGTGTTGTTTTGCGTCCAAGACGTAACTTGCTGACCAGTAGCCGGATCAACCGTACTGCCGGTCTGCCAAGACTGCGACCCAAACGGCGTGTTGATCGTCGGGCGGTTCGCAAAGTTCTGAATGTTGGTCAGCTCTTTAGAAGCTGCCGCCTGCTGTTGCGCAGCGCCGAGATAGTCCGGCGCGGCTGGCGCTTTACCTTTACCGCCCATCTTTAGCTCCTTTTAGCCAACGGCAATCTTCAACTTTCATCTCAAACATCACGCAGTCAATTGTCTGCGCGATCTCCTTAAACCCCAACTTCCGATTCATGCTCAACGCCTCTTCCAAGTGCTTCGGCGTCAGGCCATACACAGCGGTTTTCCCGCATGTGATGAATGGGTACTCAAACGCGGCACGCCACAGCGAACGCGTGAGCGAGTGTTCATGATCAAAAGCAACATGCATCCAGCACGTTTGTTCAGTCCACGCGTTGTAGCCAACAGCACAAGCAATCGTCCCATCATCACGCATCGAAGCAATGCACCGCAGATCACTCGACCAAGGCAGGCGCGTTTGCCTGTTCATCCATTCCCAGATGACAGGCGGGCTGCCTGGTTGGTCAGTGACTAGCCTCATCGCTCTTGAAAGTAAGGATCATCTCTTAACAGTTGATCAAAGTAATCATTACCAGTCAGCAACTGCTCACTCATCATTTGAAACAACGCCATCTCATCAAGGTCGCGCTGCGTCAATTCTTGTGGTGCAGTCTCTTGCGCGACAGCAGCAGGCAACGTGCTTGTGATGTCCGTATTCAACAGCGAGGCGTAATCTTCAAGCTCAGTCAAAGGATCAATCTGCGTGACAAAGCCAACGTCACGGATTGAAGTTGCCGGTGCTGGAGCAGGCGCAGGCGTTGGAGCAGGCGCAGAAGTTCTGGGCTCCATGATGTCGTACTGCGGCACGATGCCAAGCTCACGGTCCAGCTCAAAGTCATCCGCAGGGTCCGTGTTGACAGCAGGCGCGTCGGTGACGTCAAGCCCCTGAATGACCTCAACTGAAGGCGTTTTTGTCGGCTTGTTGCTAGCTGTTAAGAACGGCCCATAAAGATCGTATTGAGAGACGATGCCAAGCTCTCGATCAATCTCAAAATCATCGTTAGGGTCTGTTGTCGGAGCTGGATCAGTCGAAACTGGCAAGTCCTGCACAACATTTACAGAAGGCTGACTAACTGGGTCCAAAGGCCGAGATGTAGGCAGCGGAGGCGTATACACCGGAGATGTCGTTACGTTGTCAGGCCCGACATCAGGAATTGGCGCTACCGGATCACCCCACAAGTCATCGGTGTAGTCAGGGACGTCAGGATCAGTTACCCGAGGCGCAGGATAAACAATGGGACGCGGAGCTGGCGCAACAGGTGACGGAGAAGGCGCAACAGGTGACGGCGCAACAGGCGCACTAGGAGGCGGCAAGAACGGCCCCATCGGAGGCCCAGGCGGCAATGACGGCATGCCGCCATACACAGGCCGCTCACGCGGCGTGTAGACGCTGTTCTGTGGGTTATCGTAGAACTTGATGGTTGACGCCTGCCCCTGCATCGGCGTGGCGCCGCGCAAAGCCATGATCAACGCATCGGCTTGTGCCCCAGTAGCCGGTGCCGTTGCCATTACATCATTCCCCCAACATTGACCATGAGGTGCGAAGACATGAACAGCGTCTGCGGGACGCCACGCACCTTCATGCGAATCGAGCCGTAATAGCCCAGACCCGTCGCGCCAACCCAAGACTCATAGGTGTCAGTCCCGCCCACCCACAAGGCTGCGTTCCACACAGCAGAGTCCCAATACGCTAGCGCTTCTTGACTAAAAGCCGGTGAACCTTCAACGCCAGTGAACTGATACTGAGTGTTCACGCGCAACTTGACGCTAGGCGCTTCGGGCGCCACAAACACAGGACGCGCCAGGCCAAACCGCTTAATCTGACCAGCCGTGTCAAACGCCTGAAATGACGTTTGCACATCACCTTCAATCGGGTCGCCGCCAGTGCCATCCAACGCGATCCCATCGCGCTTGCCATACAGTCCATGGCACACCACTTCACCCGTGCAGAAGTACAACTCACCATCCCAGATGGTCGTTGCAAACATCGGCATGTTGCTAAACGTACACCACGCGCCCGTGGTGATGTTCATAGCGAACTGCTGGTAAACGCTGTACTGCGGCGGCAGCTTGATTACCAAAATGTCCTGCGACGGAACAATGAAGATGTCCCAGCCTTCGACATTGCGCAGTTGACGCACCAGAGGCGTCAACACAGACTGAATCTTGCTGCTGACGCCGTTGTTGGACTCTACAAACTGCCCGTTGACCAGCTTGCTGACAGGCACCAGACCCATCTCCGACAGGATCATTACATCACCGCCAAACGCGGTGAAGAAGCGCCCAATGGTCGGCACAGGGCCAACGTACCATGTGCCCTTAATGGCAAATGTATTTGCGCTTTGAGGATCAGTGCCAGTCCAAACTGACAAGTCACCCTGCGAGCCAACCACTACCAAGTGGTCATCAATGCCAACGCCAGCGTCCAGCGTCCAACTGATCAAGCCGCAGATGTAGCCGCCATTGCGCAACTGAGAGCCCATGTTGAACGCGGACGTCGAGCCCGTGACAACATTGACTTGGTGCATGTAATAGATGTTTGCGCTGTTCTTGACGGTAAAGAAGACACGTTGTTTCCATACCATCACAGAATTCAAGCCCGATGTCGGCAGGCTTGATGGCGTGCGCTTTATCCAACCGCTTGCGTTTGAATACGTCCAGTAACCGCCACTCGCAGACACAGCCAGCAGGAAATTGTCAGCGCCCGTCGAGAACATCGTGGTAGACCAGATGTCATCGGTGCTGCCAGTGGCAGATTGCGAGACAGTTACCGTGCCATCCGTGATGTCATAGATGTTGCCGTTGGCCGCAGCAAACAGCTTGTCATCGCCATTCAACGCGCTGTAAGCAAAAACGGACTTTGGCTCATAGCCAATCTCATCCGTAAATACCTGATACCCAGCACGCAACTCAACGCCAGTCTGGCGCGGGATCATGTTGTCCAGCACCACCGCGTCAATCGGTGACATGGCGCTAATTGGATCACGCAGGTTCAACCCACCCACAGGCGCGGGCACGTTGACTAACGATGACGTCTGCGTAGCCGCTGACCTGCGCGGCGATTTGTATGGGGCCAGGCCCTGCAAAGGCATGTCAGGCTCCGTAGCCGGTGTCAGGCGTATTCGTCAGCGGCTGCAAGTACGGGAATGTGTAATCCCGCACCATCGTCAGCACTGGTGCTCCTCGCTCGTTGCCCTTGCGGTTTTCCAAATTCACTTGGAAGTCACGCATAGCCGCAGCGGAATCAAAGCCCTTCATCTCCAGCCACTTTACACGCGCCAGCAGTGTGACAAGATACGGGTCAATCAGGATGACGTCACCGTTTTTGGTGACACGATTTTTGTACAACGTGGCGTCATCCGCATCGCGGACCCACGCAACAGACAAGTAAAAGAACGTCAGGTCTTGCGCACTGTCAGGCGGCGCCAGGATGTAAATCTGGTTGTCGCGGACCTGCCAATAAAACGACAGCGTTGGCAGCGTGGTACGCACCAGCAACTGCTGCCAAAACTGGGCACTGATTGGCCCAAGCGCAGGCAACTGGTTGGTTTCGTTCCATTGAGTCTGGTCAACAAACTCGTAGAAGTCATCCGGCAGCGCAAACGCCTTTTCCTTCTGCCCGCTCATGTCTGAGACGATGCTGATGGTGTAAGGCTTTGTCAGCTCCTGCCAATCGTGCATGGACAGGAGATCAACCCCAGCAAGGTTGACCGCCTGAACCATCTGCTGAACTGCCGGATCAGTCGATCCAGCGGCGTCTGCTGGGGTCGGATACCCCACCATAGACGCCATGTTCTGAACAACGGCAAGCAGCGATGAGTCGTCTACAAGCTGGAATGCCATTGCTCAGTCCTTACGTTAGGCTTCTTCGGTAGCCGCAACCTTGCGCTGCTTGGTGTTAGCCATCAGCGCAGCCATCTGCGCCTTGAGCGTCTCAATCTCTTCATCACGCTTGGCAAGCTCAGCGTGCATCTTCTCAATAGGCGCGTTGCCAGCAGCCACCTCAAGGAATGCCTTTGCCTTCTGCTTGTCTGAGTGGAAGCTCATGAACTTCTGACCCAGATTGTCATTGGCATCAGCCAACTGCTCAACCGTGACGATCTTGAAGAACTTGTATTCCTCGATCTTCACCGGGTTCATGCCAGGCAACGCAGTCAACGGCGTGCCAACAATCGCGTCGGCCTGACCAGATTTCCACTTGGCATAGCGGTCAGCAAAACGCTGCTTGTCCTGCTCAGTGGCAATGCGGTCAACCACGCTGGTCTTGTCGCCAGGCACATGAATGCGAATGAAGTCGCGCTCTTCATAGATCGCACGGCCAGCGTCTTGACTCTTTCCAGAGATCATCACGGGCTTGCGGTGAAACTCGACGTACAGACGCGCATCAGCCGCAAAGCGAGACTCATCAAGTCGAGGCAGATTGCTGAACTCTTCAAACTGTGTAGGTGTGGTGGTTTCCATTTTTTATCCTTATGAGAACGTGAAAAGGGGGCAGCAGCCGAAACTGCCACCCCCGCGTGCCATTACAGCGTCCGGCCAACGGTCGGATACGAGAACAGCGCGTCAGCGTTGGTCGCTGCAGCGCCGCCCGTAGCGGTGCCAATAACCAGGCCGTTGATGACCTCGGCACCGGCCGTGGCGTCGTCGTCAACCGCGCCGCCGGTGGCGGTGCTGTTGAGCTGCGTGCCCTTGGCGGCAAGGGCCAGCGTGCGGACGCTGCCCTTGCCGTAGATCTGGAACCAGCCATACTCGTTGTCAGCCATGACGGCCTGAGCAGCACCAGCGCGAGTGCCAGGGCCAGACGCGCCAGGAGCGGTCGTGGTCGTGGTCGCCATGATGAAGTCAAAACCCGTCTCTTCGACGCACAGGTAGCCAGCACCCGTGACAGCGCCATCAGCGCGGCCATAGATGAATTCCTGATATCCGTTGGTGGGATCGTCGTATCCACCAACAGTACCGAGACGGAACGCGGGCACTGCGGTAGCCGCAGTGATTTGGTCTTTGCTAAGACCGATGACAGCTTGTGCCATTTGGAACTCCTAAAAAAAAACCCTCGGGAAAGTGGGTCACACGATCCCGAGGGAAAGGTGACCCACCACAGGCCCACCAAATCAGTTCTGCAGACGGCCCTGGAACTGAGCGCCAGAGCAGGTCAGGTTCCCCGCCCAACCAATCACGGACACTTCCGCGTCCTGATTGATCGCGTACCGCTTGTTAGGCGACAGAGCGACCATGTTCCGGTCGCGGTGAGGACGCCACTTCAGGTACTTGGTGTTCAGGAAGAAGCCAGTGCTCGACGGGCAGAAGCCGCCGATACCGCCGTCCAGAACCACATCGGCGTCCATAAACTTGATGGTCGGGAAGCCGAGATTGGCGCTGTCAGGCGAGGTGAAGCGCTGGATGGCCTGCAGAGAAGCCATGTAGTAACCCCAGTACACCGTGTCCAGCACGATGAGGTCAGGACGATCATTGCCGCGAGTGCAAGATGCCCAGAGCGTGTTCATCGCGTTCTGGATGGTCGTGGGACCAGGCGTGACAACAGCGGTGCTGAAGTCATACAACTGGGACCTCCAGAATGACCACGTTACCCGATCTATCCCGCCATAGGTGCCACTGCCAGGAGACGAAGGAACAGCAGCGTTCAGGCCGGTGATTTCCTTGCCACCAGAGCCGGTGCCATCGGAGTACACAGACTGAGCCAGCTTGTTCATCATCGTGGACTCAGCCACGTTCAGACGCGCTTCCAGCAGGTCGATCAGGGCCTCTTTCCCGCTGTTCTGCAGCATCTCCAGACCGGAAATGACCACAGGGCAGGCAAGCTGCTTGATCTGGAACTCAGCGGCGCTGATGACGTCCTGAGCCGCAACCGGCAGCAGGTCGTAACCGCTGTAGAAGCCAGCGTTTGCATTCTCAGCAAAAGACAGCTCTTCCAGAATTACGTTACCGCCGCTGATGGTGCGGATGTTGCCGCGCTGGCCCAGACGGGCGAGAAGCGCGTTGTTCTTGGTTACGTTGTCCGCGATGGTGCGGGAACGGTTTTGAATGGTACTAGCAATTACGTCCGTGATTGACGTATTGGCAAAAGCCATGATGAAACTCCTTCATCTGAGAAATAAACGGGCTTACGCCCACCCTTTTTCAGATGCGCCTACGCGAACCTTTCAGTCCGTTTCGCCGTAGGTGGGCCGCTTTGCGCGGCTCCTAAGAGCTTCGGTGGCTGGGGTGCTTGGGCACACCAGAGGCACGCATGTAGCGTGCCCCACGGTTGCAATCATACAACACTATGGTGTGATAGCAACATCATCTTGAGGTCATTGCAAGCGCAGCCTCAATCGCGCTGCGGACGTCATTGTTCTGCACCTGCGGCGCACCCATCGGAGCCCCGCTGGAACTCACGCTGACGGCAGCAGAACGAGCCTTTTGCGCAGCCTGCGTCTGGTTTTGGAATCCGCGCTGCTGCTGTCGCGTCTGCAGCACCTTGCGCACGCTGGGGTTCATTAAGCAGGCTTGTTTGTACGCGTCAGCCAGGCTCAGTTCACGGCCATTCCTCTGCGCGACTTCCATCAAGTCAGCCATCTCGTTGCGCACATCGTTGCCAAACTCGGCCTTCTCAATGAACTGCGTTACCTCGCTTTGAGCGCGGCTAGCCAACTGCTGCTGTTGAGCTTGCTGGGCCTGCTGGAACTGCGTCATGAACTGCTGCACAGGCGCCAACTGCTGCTGAATGACCTGTTGCAGTTGCTGCTGCTGCGGGTCAACATTTGGCGTGGCGCCAGCTAACGCGCCGTCCAGCATTTCAATGAAGTTCTGACCGAATCTGCCAGTTCCAAACTGCTTGACCATGCCCGCCATGAGATTGGCAAGCTCAGGGCCGGTCGCCGTGCGCAGACGCACCGCCGTGCCCATCAGGTTGTCAATGACCTGCATGGGAGTCGCGCCCTCGGCGCGGATGTAAGCCTCGTAAGGCTGGAAAGCCTTGCTGATGGACTCAGCGTACCTACGCGCCTCTGCAGTCTCTTGCAGCGTGCGCTGCACTTCGGCTTCTCTACGCGCCACTTCTGCGCGTACAGGCTCAGGCAGTTTGCCCCAGTGGTCGCGCAGCTCTGGCTTCCACGATGCAGGCGCCTTGTCTCCCTTGGGGCCAGGCTTAGGCCCAGGTGTAATTTGCGGCGCTTCTTCCTGCGGCTTTACCTCTTGCGGCGTGCCTTCGGATAGGGCGTTCAGGTCTTGGGCTGGGGCTGCTGGCGCTTCATCGCTAGCAGTCTGCGGCTCTGCCTCGGCTGCAGGTGCGTCAGCGTAATCGACCGTCTCTGGTGCGGGCGCAGCTTCAACTTTTTCTGTGCCAATGGCCGCTTCAAGACTGTCGCGCAGGGATGGTGTGGTGGGTTCTGACATTATCTAGTTCTGTTTTGAATTTGATGAAACGCTCGCTCGACGTCTGTGCGCCTGAACGAGCCACCTTGCGTAACGTAACGCTCACGCTCTTTTTGAGCCTTGGCCCATGTGTCTTTGAAGTCATCCGCCGTGGTCAGGTTGTGACGGCGCATGTACTCGCGGTGCTTGGCCCTGGTGCTGATGTCGGTGCCATCAGGGGCGCGGACGCCATCGTAGTGACGGTCATTCCATAAAGCGCCTGAGTCGTTGCGTGTAACCGGCTGATAGTCAGCCGTCACTTCAATCATCTCAAACGTCTTAGGGTCTTGGATGTATCTGCGGCGGGTCATTTCTTTCTCAGTGCTTGGGCGTGCATGGCCTGCTTGAGCAGCCTGCCGCCTTTGTCTTCTTGGTTGTACTCTTTGGCGACCTTCATAGGCACGCCAACCTTCTTGGCAAACTCAGGATCGTGCGCAGCAGCGGCCATCATCCGCGCTTGCTCTGGTGACTTGCTCGGCATGATTTACGCCCACATCCTGCTAGGTGTCTGAGGGAACACGCGGAAGGCCTCCAACTCCGGAGCCGGTTCGGTGTGACGCACGTTGGCGTGCCAGCCGGGTAGAGGTTTCATCTCAGGCACCGGGCCTTCCGGAGTCTTCAGCGTCTTGCCTGTCGGGGCGTAGATCGTGCCAACGACATCCACCGCCGCGTACTTGGGCACCAAGACTGTCTCGACCACATCGCCTTGGACGTTGGTCTGCTCGGTGAACAGTGCTGATTTGGCCTCGGCTTCGTCAGCGAATTTCAAAAACATGTCGGTGTACATGGGCACCTCGTTGAATGGGTCAAAAGGATCAAACGGGTCGTAGGTCATTTGCGTTTCCTGATCCAGCGCACCAGCGGCATCAACGCCAAGCCGTCCCAGAAGCCTCGGAGGAAGTGGGTCATGTTGTGATGGCCTGCAACTCTGCTGCTGAGAACGCACGTGGGTAATACGTCAATCGGCGTAACCAGCCGCAAAGAACCACGCCGTTGTCTTGGCGGCCTAAAAGCAAGCGTGTTAGCGATACAGAAGGGAGCGTTATGGCGTTAGACCCGACCGTGCCTGCATTTAAACAGGCAAGTTCGTTTCCTGAAGTGGTAAACACAGC
>Ga0209972_10001956_pt1 | contig 17310 bp, 14 predicted proteins | sample NOAtaG_7_FD_187302 | JGI IMG/M metagenome (GOLD analysis project Ga0209972, IMG submission 187302) | Freshwater lake microbial communities from Lake Erie, under a cyanobacterial bloom - NOAA_Erie_Diel1S_2200h metaG (SPAdes) (version 2) | ecosystem: Environmental > Aquatic > Freshwater > Lake ... | reverse complement strand
CCCTGATCATCTTCTGGTGACGTTTATTCTGACCATCAGGTCGAGGATGGGAGTTTGAATCTAAAGAAGCGCGGGGCCGGCCCGCGCCCGACGCTTAAAATGCGATCGCCCGGTTTAAAAGCCCTGTCCGGTGGTCGAGATTGGCCAGTTTCGACTCGCTTTTCGGGTTTGGCTTGTGGTATTCTCCGCATTTGCTTTGAGTCAATTCAGGAGGTAAGCAGATCATGCCAAGGAAATGTCAGGTGACAGGTAAGCGCGCGATGACGGGGAACAACGTCTCCCACGCCAACAACAAGACCAGGCGTCGGTTTGAGCCGAACCTGCAGTATCATCGTTTCTGGGTTCCCAGTGAAGGTCGTTGGGTTCGTCTTCGTCTCACCCCACGCGGGATCAAGACGATCGACAAGCTGGGAATCGAAGCGGTTCTGGCGACTATCCGCGCGCGCGGCGAAAAGGTCTAACCACTGCCGACCCTGCGCACCCAAGCGGGCCATCTACCGTGGCCCGCAAAAGCAGACAGACCTCTTCACAGACCCGGTAAGTCCTCTTCTCCCTCACCAGCTGCCAGTGCCGGCCAGTATCGGCCAAGGCTTGGTCGCCCCGGTGGGAGTTGTCAGGACTGACCGGGCTTGTCGTCTTTCCCGTCCGCAACACCCTCTGGTTGCCACTCCGGATTTGAACCTCCATTCACACTCGCCCTCTTTCGCTATCAAAATCAAAAATACTTGCTTTGTTTACGGCAACCGGCGCCGATGACCGACGGAGTGCTCGTCCGGCTGCTGCTCGATTAGCGGCGTCCGCTGCGGCGGGATTCCCGGAGAGTGGTCTCGATGGCGTGGAGACGGTCGACGATCGTGATCAGTTGCTGGTCGGTCAGGGATTGACCCTGCAGGACCAGTTCGGCTTCGAGGAGGGTCTGGCGGAGCTGGTCAACGGCAAGCGGTAGTTTGAACAGATGGAGCCGCTCGATGATCTGCTCGTTCGTGGCGCGCGATGAGAGTCCGAGGCGCCGGCAGAGTCGGGTTCGGAAGCGCGGATAGATATTCTCGATCGCCAGGTCGCGGGCCTCGGCGGTCTGCTGCAGGCTGGCCATCGAGTCGACAAATTCGAGTGGCGCGTGGCGATCAGTCTCCGGAAGCGGGAGCGGCCGCGAGAAGCGGCGTGACTGGCTGTACCAGAGCAGCAGACAGATCAGTCCGCCCTGGAGGGCAATCAGTGGCCAGGGAGTGCCGCGGAACCATGCCAACAGCTGGTTTGAGTCGTTTCCGAAGCCGTGGTGGTACTCGTCAAACAGGATGAGCCGGCGGCGGCTGGCGACCTCCCCGTCCAGTTCGCGGACGAGATTGAGAGCCAGATCGAGATTGGCTCCCTGGGTGATGCCGTTGTTGGCGACGATGAAGGGGTCGGTGAGAATGAGCACCCGCCCGCCCCCAAAGTTGAAATCGATCAGAATGGCGCCATCCCGGTCGCCAAGGTGGACGATGGGGCTGCTCAGTGGCCCGATCAAATCTTCGAGCGGTTCTTCGGGCTGGTCGTTCGCGATAACCTGCTCGGCCGTTTCGCTCGTTGGGCCGGGAGGGCTTGCGAGCAGTTCTTCATCGATGGTCAGTCTGGTTGCGAGTGGAGAGAGGGCAATCTCCTTGATTCCGCGGGTCAGACGGGTTGGTTGGCGGACCAGCGGCGCGCGGTCAGCCGCGGCGCGCGTTCCCTCCGGTGCCTGACTCGCCGGCTCTTTCTGGTTGAACCGCAGCAAGGGGCCGCGGAGCTGGAATGGCAGCTGTCTGGTGATCAGCAGCAGCTGCCCGCCATTATTGATCCAGCGTTCGAGGGCCAGCAGCTCCTCTTTGTTCCGAAAGGTGGCTGAGTTGAATGGACCGATCATGACCAGCGCTGACGCGGTTCCGTTCTGCTCCAGTTTCGCGAAGTTCTCCCGCCAGCGACCAACCGGCTGGCCTGTCGCCTCGAGCAGCTGGTAGAAAGCTCGCACCCCAGTCGGACCGGCATTGTAGGTCGACCGGTTTGGCTCCGTCTCACTCTCCGGTGGACGATCGAGGCTGATGTAACGTGCTGCGCTCAACCCACCGAGGAGCAGCAGGGCCATCACGATCATCAGTATTGCGCCGACAGTACGTTTCATCTGCACTCAATTTCGCAGGTCAAGCGGTCGCGTTGAGCCGGGAGGGGCTCTTCTCTCCCGTGGTGTCTCGCTCCAGAAGATCGACAAGGTTGCCGACAAGTGTTTCGAAGTGGTCATAGTCCTCAGCATTGGCCGGGCGTTCACCGTACCAGAAGTCCTCGAAGAGAGAGGTCAGAATCGTGAAGACCGGGATGATCTCGCTCCGCGAGGGCAGCGCTTTCAGGTAGTCACGGTTGGTGCGCGTTGGATGGACCTCGAGGATCTCGTGCCGGGCCAGTTCGAGGATGCTGGCAATGAAGGAGAGCCGGATCGCCTGACGGTGCTGACCAGTTTGGGCCAGCTGACTGGCGCGCGCGAGGAGGTCACGCGGCGTGAGATCCGGAGTGATCATCTCGCCAAGGATCTCCTGACTCGCCGTGAGCGGCCTCGGGTGGCGCCGGATGCGGTAGCCAGCCAGTATCCGGTAGAGCAGATAGATGGCGAGGGGGATCGCGATCAGCAGGACAATCTTCTGGAAGGTGCTCAGCTGATCCGCCACCTCGTGCGGTTCTCGCTGGAGCGAGCCCGGCAGCAGTTGCCGGAAGAGGGAGACGAGCGAGTCCTTCAGTCGTGTCAGCCAGCGGCGGAGGGAGGATTCGCGCACCTCTTCGGGGCGGTAGTCAGGGCCGCTGATGATCGATTGCAGCGCCTCCCGCTCCGCCCGATAGTCCGCCCGATAGTCCGGCCGATAGTCTGGCCGATAGTCCGGCCGATACTCCGGCCGATAGTCCGGAACGGGTGGCACAGCGGTCGATGAGAGCATGAGACGGCGGAGTCTTCCGAGGCGAAACTCGAGTTCACTCAGTCTGCTTTGGCGCTCCCCAGCGCCAGGGTCGAGCTGGAGGATCGTATCGATCTCTCTGATCAGCCATTGGTTATCGACCCGCAGCCGCACCCCTTCACTGGCGATCTCTTCCATTGCCGGAATCGTGGCCCGGAGTTGAGCCAGTCCGATCCGCACCTCTTCGGCCTCCTCCCCCCGTTGCGCCAGTTCACCGAGAGTCTCCTGGATCTGCCGTAGTCGGCCATCGTAGATCTCGACCGACACCGTCTGCGCCGAGACGGCGATTGAGCCGGCCAGCAGACAGAGGAGCGTGGCGAGCCGGCACGGCCAGCTTCTCTTCAGGCTGATCAGCTTCAGGCAACCACGGTGGAGGGTCATTTATTCAAGCGCTCCGTCGGCCGGTCTGTTGGCTCTGCCGGCATTCCCCCGCTTCCAGCCAATGCTATTGGCTGGTCGGCGGTGCCGGAATAGGTGGGGCGCGGCGCCACGGGTGGAAGGATGCGGTTGGCGAGCAGTTCTACGTCAAGCCCCTCTTTCCGGATCCGGGTGTCGAGATAGAGCAGGGTGAAGCCGAGCATGGCCACCGGCGCGACGAGAATCTCGCTCAACTGCGTCAGCGTCTGTTGCGCGATGCGGTACCAGAGCGGACCCTCCGGATTGAATGGGTTGATTTCGATGCCCTCGAGGTAGCCATACCAGGCGAGCGGCAGCACGAGCAGCAGCCAGATCGACCAGGCGGCATAGAACCAGAAGAGAATCAGCGCGCCGGTCTGCCGCACCTGTCCGCCAGCCAGGCTGAAGCTGCGATGAATCGATCCTGAAATGCCCCGGCCCTCGACCAGCAGGACTTGCGGGACGTAGACGATCCGGCTGTAGATTTGCAATGCGCTCCAGCTTAGCCCAATCAGGATCAATAACCCGAAAAGACCTCCGGAGATGACCTGGACGGAGATCGGCTGTGAGCTGACAATGCTGACGTGAAAGGCGAGGTAGAGGACGACCGCGAATGAGAAGAGCAGATAGATCCCCACCGCGGCGCAGAGCCCGATCATCAGCAACAGCAGCATTGCGCCGACCATCGCTCCAAAGCGTTTCCGGACGGCACGGTAGACTTCGCCAACCCGAAATGGCCGGTCATCGGGGGGCGGCTCGAGCGCCGGGGCGGCCGTCCCGCCGCGCTTGTCCTGGCCAAGCAGGTAGTGGAAGAATGAGCGGGACGCCCCTCCGAGAACGGCATAGAAGACGGCTTTGCCAAGCAGATAGAGTCCGGCGCCACCAATGATGAGCAGGGAGGTGAGCAGGACCCGCCGATCGCCACGCAGCGTGCTGAAATTGCTGAAGCCGATCGAGAAGATGATCATCCCGGCGTAAGAGATGAGGCTCGGCAGCAGCACGATCTGGAGCAGCGGTAGCGCCTGGCGTCGATAGATGCGCACCGCCAGGTCGATGATGTCTCCCGCCGACATCGGACCTGGTGTGTAGGCATTCAGTCCCGGCTTGTCATTTGCTTGAAAAACTTTCATGCTCGGGTTAGTCAGAGAAAGTTTGCTGATTTGTCATCGATTCCGTCGCCGGGCCTGCTCCGACCGTGCGCATGAATCTGATTCGAATCATACATCAAGAGCAGGGATAATCTCATGAGAAATATTGCCGGACTCCTCTTCCTCGCCTTCGTCCTTCAGTTTATGACCGCGCCGGTTCAGGCCAATCCGCGCACCGATGCGCGAGCGCGGGCCCAGAAGGCCGCCGACGCTTTTTCAAAGATCATGAAAGCTCCGGACAAGGGAATTCCGGGGGAACTGCTCGACCGGGCCTGGTGCGTGGCTGTCTTTCCCGCGGTGAAGAAGGCTGGCTTTATTCTGGGGGGGCAGTATGGTCGCGGCCTGATCAGCTGCCGGCGCGCCGGAGGATCCTGGGGCGCTCCATCTTTCTTTACGATCGGCGGGGGGAGCGTCGGGTTGCAATTTGGTGGGCAGGAGGTCGATCTGGTCCTCCTGGTGATGAATCAGGCCGGAGTTGACGGACTGCTCCAGAACCGCTTTGAGCTCGGCGCCGGCGCCGCGGCCTCGGCCGGCCCCGTCGGCCGCAATACCAGCGCCTCGACCGACATCCTGCTTAAATCACAGGTCATCTCATATTCGCGTAGTCGGGGGCTCTTCGCCGGTCTCGAGCTGAAGGGGGCGGTCCTCTCGCCGGATAACGACGCCAATGAAGCGATCTATCAGCAGCCCCTCACCGCCCGGGATATCATTCTGGAAGGGAAGGTGCGGGCTCCGGAATCGATCGTCATCTTCCAGCGCACACTGGCCCGCTACTCTCCCAAAGGCCAAAAGTGATCGTCACACAGCGGCCCGATTGGCCAGGTACCAGTCGATGGTCTGGCGCAGCCCTTCGTCAAATCCGATGCGCGCGCGGAATCCAAACTCTCGCTCTGCCCGCGTCACGTCGAGGCACCGCCGTGGCTGCCCGTCGGGCTGGGTCGGATCCCAGACCAGTTCACCCGTGAAGCCGGTCAGTTGGGCGATCTTCTCCGCCAGGTCCCGAATCGAGATCTCGAAACCCGAGCCAAGATTGACCGGCTCCGAGCTGTTGTAGCTCTCGCTGGCCCGCAGAATCCCCTCCGCACAGTCGGCGGCGTGCAGAAATTCACGCGTGACCGCCCCGCTCCCCCAGCAGACGATCCGTTCTTCCTTGCGCTCGATCGCCTCGACACATTTGCGAATCAGCGCCGGGATGACGTGCGATGACTGAAGGTCGAAGTTGTCGCGCGGCCCATAAAGGTTGACCGGCAGCAGGAAGATCGAATTGTAGCCGTACTGTTCACGGTAGGCCTGCGACTGGACGAGCATCATCTTTTTGGCGAGGCCGTAGGGGGCGTTGGTCTCCTCTGGATAACCGTTCCAGAGATCCTCTTCACGGAAGGGGACCGGAGTGAACTTGGGGTAGGCGCAGATCGTTCCCAGACCAACAAACTTGGGAATGCTGCGCCGGTAGGCCTCATCGAGCAACTGCACTCCCATCATCAGGTTGTCATAGAAATAGCGGCCCGGGTTGGCCCGATTGGCGCCGATCCCCCCGACGACCGCGGCCATGTGGATCACCAGATCGGGTCTGGTCTCGTCATAGAGTCGTCGAACCTGCTCGATCTTCACCAGATCATAATCGCGACGGCGTGGGACGAAGATCTCTTCAACCCCGCGGTCACGCAATCCCTGCGTCACATATGAACCGAGAAAACCGGCCCCGCCAGTAACGACGACACGCTGATATGGAAATTTGTTCATAAGATTGATCGCTGCTTCAGGGCTGGCAATGGGTCGTCTTCCGGGCGGCTTCAAGATCGGCATCGACCATCATCCGAACCAGTTCGGGAAAGGAGACAAGAGGGCTCCAGCCGAGCTTCTCGCGGGCCTTGCCCGAGTCGCCGATCAGCAGATCGACCTCCGCCGGCCGGAAATAGCGGGGATCGATCTCCACGTAGTCACGCCAGTCGAGATCGAGGTATCCGAAAGCCTCATCGAGAAATTCACGCACCGAATGGGTCTCGCCGGTCGCGATGACGAAGTCTTCCGGCTGTTCCTGCTGGAGCATCATCCACATGGCTTCGACGTAGTCACCCGCAAAGCCCCAGTCGCGTTTGGCATCAAGATTGCCAAGATAGAGCTTCGACTGCCGGCCAAGTTTGATCGCGGCGGCGGCGCGGGTGATCTTGCGCGTGACGAAAGTCTCGCCACGCCGCGGACTCTCGTGATTGAAGAGAATTCCGTTACAGGCGAAGAGGTTGTAACTCTCGCGGTAGTTGACGGTGATCCAGTAAGAGTAGAGCTTGGCGGCGGCGTAGGGGCTGCGCGGATAGAACGGTGTCGATTCGCGTTGCGGGACTTCCTGAACCTTGCCATAGAGTTCAGAGGAGGAGGCCTGGTAGAAACGGGTCTTCTGGAGTCCGGTTTCACGAATCGCCTCGAGCAGTCGCAGGGTTCCGAGAGCGTCCACCTCCGCCGTGTATTCGGGAATGTCGAAGCTGACCCGCACGTGGGATTGTGCGCCCAGGTTGTAGATCTCGTCGGGTTGAACGTCGCGCAGAATCTTGTTCAGCGAACTGGCATCGTTCAGATCGCCGTAGACCAGGTGGAGCCGGGTGCCCTGAATATGCGGGTCCTGGTAGAGATGGTCGATTCGCTCGGTGTTGAAGGTGCTGGCGCGACGGATGATTCCATAAACGTCGTAGTCCTTGCCGAGGAGAAGTTCGGTCAGATAGCTTCCATCCTGACCGGTGATGCCGGTAATCAATGCTCTCTTTTTCATAAGACTAATAGTACAAGTGAACGTTTGAAGCTGGCAAGGGATGCCCAAAAGCGCGCCAAAGAAGTGGTTTGAAATTGCCGGGAGCGGGTGTTAGATTGATGCTGAGTCATATGTCTTCAATCAAGCTGTTAGCGCTCGACATCGATGGCACGTTACTGAATCCGGCGGGTGAGTTGACGACTCGCAACCGGATGGCGATCGACCGTGCCCGTCAGGCCGGAGTGCTGGTGGTTCTGGTGACTGGGCGCCGTTTTGGCTCAGCCCGCGCTTTGATGCAGGAGAATCAGCTCGATCTGCCGCTGGTCTCGCATAATGGCGCCTTGACCAAGGACATTGAGACCCTCAGAACCCTCGACTATCACCCCCTCGATGACACGATTGCCCGTGAGATCGTCCATTTTGGGCGTAGTTATGGGGTTGACCAGCTCTGCTGTGACGATCCACACGGGCACGGCAAGTTGGTTATCGAAGGGATCTCGGAAGCGAATCTGGCTCTCCGCCGGTATCTCGACCGATATCGGGAGTCTGTGGTCGAAGTCCTTGATCTGCTCGATTACCTCGACCACTCCCCGATCCAGATGATGTTCTCCGGCCCCTGCGCGCCGATGGATATCTTTGCCGATCGTCTCGCGGAGCGTCTCGGTGACCGGATACAGCTCTTTAAGACCCGCTATCGGGCGGCAGATCTGACGATTCTCGATGCGCTCAGTCCGACGGCTTCGAAGGGGCGCAGCCTCGCGGCGATCGCCCGCCAGCAGGGGATCGACCGGTCCGAGGTCATGGCGATCGGCGACAACCACAATGATCTGCCGATGCTCCGCTTTGCCGGCACGGGAGTGGTGATGGCCAATGCCGAAGAGGAGCTGCGCCAGATGGAATTTGCGGTGACCGGCTCGAACGCGGAGGACGGAGTCGCCGTGGCGATCGAGCGATATATCTTCAATAGAACCCCGGGGGATGCTGGACGGTAGTCGAACAGTCCTTGATCCCTCCCAACCTCAACCATTAACCATAATTGTCAGGCACAATTTGTCAGGGAGTCAGGATGTCAGAGAAAAAGAATCGCACGGCCGTGATCGAAACGGCGAAGGGAACGATCAAGTTTGAACTCTATGAGGATCTCGCCCCGATCACTACTGCCAATTTCATCGAACTGGCGGAACGGAAGTTTTACGATGGACTCAGTTTTCACCGTGTCGAACCGGGATTTGTCATTCAGGGTGGATGCCCGTGGGGTAATGGGATGGGCGGCAGCGACAAGCGGATCCCGCTTGAGGTGACTCCTAACCTGAAGCATGGCGAGGCGGGAGCCGTGGCCATGGCCCGCTCATCCGATCCGAACAGCGCCAGCTCGCAATTCTATATTACACTTGGCAACGCTTCGTTTCTCGACGGAAATTACGCTGTCTTTGGCCGGGTGACCGAGGGGCAGCCGGTCGTCAATTCGATCCGGGTTGGCGACAAGATGACCAGCGTGACGATCACCGACTGAGCGGGGAGTGATGTCCGGCCGGCGACCTGCTCAGGTCAGGCCAATTAATTCGGGAAGCTTCCGGCCGATCTCATCGTTGATGACGAGGTCGGCCACCGGATCATAAGGGGTCGGGGTGCGATTGATGATGATCAGGTGCGCCCCGGCCCTTCTTGCCAGTTCGGGAAGAGCGGCGGCCGGGTGGACTCCGAGCGACGAGCCGACCGCGATCAATACATCACACTCCCGGCACGCCTTGACCGCCTGTTCGATGGCCGGCGTTGGCAGGGTCTGGCCGAAAAAGATGGTCGCTGGCTTCAGGACGCCGCCGCAGCGCCGGCAATCCGGAGCCGGATCTCCGCTCGCGACCCGCTCAGCGGCCGCATCCATCGAGTCGCGTTCGTGGCAGTTCAGGCATTCGACCTCGGTGATCGTGCCGTGGAGTTCGATCACTCCGGTGTTGCCAGCCCGCTGGTGGAGTCGGTCGATATTCTGGGTAACGAGCGCCAGCAGCTTGCCGCGTCGTTCCAGATCGGCGAAGGCGAGGTGGCCGGCATTGGGCAGCGCATCGCGCATCGCCGACCAGATGGCGATCTTCTGTTGCCAGCACTCGATCCGCGACTCACGGTAGCGGATGAATTCGTCATAATCGATGATGCGTGAGTTTGCCCAGACACCGCTCGGGCTGCGAAAATCGGGAATACCCGATTCGGTTGAGATGCCGGCGCCGGTAAAACCGACGATCCGCTGCGACCTGGCAATGAGTCGTTGGGCTTCGCTGAATGTCATGGCCGGATGATAGCTTTTTTTCATGAGTGAAAACAGGGAATTAATCGCTGCGGCGCCGGCGCTGATCCGGGTTCGCTGCTCAAAATGTGGCGAGGTGATCGAGACCTCGACGCCCGTCGGCGGCGAGACCATGGTCTACTGCCTGCGGTGCCGGCGCTGGTGTCGCGAGTTGGAGAATGAGCCCGCGCCCACCGCCCCGCGGGGGCGAAAGGGAATCCGTTGCCATTGAGTGCCATTGAGTGGCGCATGGCGGAGAGGTGATGGCTTGTGACATTACCCTGACGGGCTGTTAGAATACACCTCTTTTGCGATCCATGAGTATCAGTGAGGCGTGGTGAAGATGACTGAGAAGGCGGTACTGCGTGACAGTTATGGGCGGCCGATTCGTGATCTGCGCATTTCGATCACGGACCGCTGCAATTTCCGCTGCTTCTACTGCATGCCGAAGGAGGCCATGGAGTGGAAGCCGAAGGCGGAGATTCTCAGTTACGAGGAGCTTCTTCTCCTGACCGAGATCTTTGTTTCACTGGGGATCGACAAGCTCCGGGTGACAGGTGGCGAGCCGATGCTCCGGCGTGATCTGGAGAGCCTGATCGAAAGCCTCGCGGGGATCTCCGGGGTGAGCGATCTGGCGATGACGACAAATGGCCATTTTCTTTCCGGTCGGGCGGAGGGATTGAAGAGGGCGGGTCTGGAGCGGATCACGATCAGTCTCGACTCCCTGACGCCCGATCGATTTGCATTGCTGACCGGTCGGCATGGGCTGACGCAGGTGCTCGCCGGGATCGATGCGGCGATTGGCGCCGGGCTCTCACCGGTCAAGGTCAATTGTGTGGTGATCAGGGGCATCAACGACGACCAGGTCGTCAGTTTTGCCGAGTTGGCCCGCGAGAAAGGGGTCGAAGTTCGGTTCATCGAGTTCATGCCGCTCGATAATGGGCAGGTCTGGAAGCGCGATCTGGTGGTCTCGGGAGAAGAGGTGCGGACGCGGATCGCCGCGCGGTATCCACTGGAGCGTCTGCCTGGACGGAGTCTGAGCGAGACGGCGCGGCGGTGGCGGTTTGTCGATGGGGCGCCGGGTGAGCTTGGTTTCATCAACCCGGTCACCCAGCCCTTCTGTGGCCATTGCAGCCGGATCCGCCTCACCGCGGATGGGATGATCCGCACCTGTCTCTTCTCAACCACCGAGCACGATATCAAGCAGCTTCTGCGGGCGGGCGCTTCCCGTCGCGAATTGGTCGATTTTATCCTCGCCGCCGTCGAGAAGAAGGAAGAACGGCACCATATCAATGACGTCGATTTTGTCCAGCCACTGCGGACAATGTCCTGCATCGGTGGCTAGGAGGGGCTTCGATCGAGTCGAAGGAGACTGGCTATGAGTACAGAAATAATTGATAAGAGCGGAGAGAAGGTTGGCCCGGCAGCGCGTCGGGTCTACAAGGTCGGACGTGAGGGAAGCCTGCGGGTTCCTTTTACCGAGGTCCGGCAGCATGTGACCAAGACGGTCAACGGTTCGATTGAGGTCAATGAGCCGGTTTACACGTATGACACGAGCGGTCCCTGGGGAGATCCGACCTATCGCGGAGATGTGCGGGATGGTCTGCCGGCGCTGCGTCGCGACTGGATCGTCGGGCGTGGCGATGTCGAAGAGTACGAGGGACGGCAGATCAGTCCGGTCGACAATGGTTACCGGACGCCCGAAGAGGTCGCGAGTGCGCGCGACAAGGATAAGGGCCGGCTGGAGGAGTTTCCGGGACTGCGACGTGCTCCGCTGCGGGCGAAGACCGGGCGGTGGGTGACGCAGATGCATTATGCGCGGAAGGGGGAGATCACGCCGGAGATGGAGTTTGTCGCCATGCGTGAGAATCTCTTCCGTGAGGAGTACTACCGCGAGCTCGACCGGACGGGGCGCTCGCGGAACGATCTCTTCTTTGCCCATCCGGGGGAGAGTTTTGGCGCGTCGTTGCCGCGCGTGGTCACGCCAGAGTTTGTGCGGGACGAGGTGGCGCGGGGGCGGGCGATCATTCCGGCCAACATCAACCATCCGGAGGCTGAGCCGATGACGATCGGTCGCAACTTCCTGGTGAAGATCAACGCGAATATCGGCAACTCGGCCGTCGCCTCCTCGATCGAGGAGGAGGTGGAGAAGATGCGCTGGGCGACCAAGTGCGGCGCGGACACGGTCATGGATCTCTCGACCGGCAAGAATATTCACGCGACGCGCGAGTGGATCATCCGCAATTCGCCGGTGCCGATCGGCACGGTGCCGATCTATCAGGCGCTGGAGAAGGTTGGCGGCAAGGCGGAGGAGCTGACCTGGGAGATCTACCGGGATACGCTGGTTGAGCAGGCCGAGCAGGGGGTCGACTACTTCACGATCCACGCCGGGGTGCGCCTGCCGTACATTCCCCTCACGGCGCGGCGGACGACCGGCATCGTCTCCCGCGGCGGCTCGATCATGGCCAAGTGGTGCCTTGCCCATCATCAGGAGAGCTTCCTCTACACCCATTTCCGCGAGATCTGCGAGATCATGGCCGCCTATGACGTCAGCTTCTCGCTTGGTGACGGGCTTCGCCCCGGCTCACTGGCCGATGCGAATGACCAGGCCCAGTTTGCCGAGCTGGAGACGCTTGGTGAGCTGACAAAGGTTGCCTGGGAGTTCGATTGCCAGGTCATGATCGAGGGCCCGGGCCACGTCCCGATGCACATGATTCGTGAGAACATGGAGAAGCAGCTGACGATGTGCCACGAGGCGCCGTTCTACACGCTTGGCCCGCTGACGACCGATATTGCCCCGGGTTATGACCACATCACCTCGGCGATCGGCGCGGCGATGATCGGCTGGTATGGAACGGCCATGCTCTGTTACGTCACGCCAAAGGAGCACCTTGGGCTGCCGGATCGCAAGGACGTCAAGGATGGCGTAATTGCCTACAAGATCGCCGCCCACGCGGCCGATCTGGCCAAGGGCCATCCCGGCGCGCAGCTCCGCGACAATGCCGTCTCGAAGGCGCGCTTCGAGTTTCGCTGGGAGGATCAGTTCAACCTCTCCCTCGATCCGGAGACGGCACGCGAGTTCCACGACGAGACCCTGCCGCAGGACGGGGCCAAGTCGGCCCATTTCTGTTCGATGTGCGGTCCCCACTTCTGTTCGATGAAGATCACTCAGGATGTGCGGGATTTTGCGGCGCAGCATGGACTCGATGCGACGACGGCGCTCGAGGTTGGAATGCAGGAGAAGTCGGAGGAGTTCCGACAGACTGGCGCCGAGATCTACATCAAAGCCTGAGCAACGGGCCGCTGATGTCGATCGTGGTGGTTTGAGAGAGGTGGCGGAGGTGTTCAATGGAGTCCGATCCGACGGTCAATGAGGTCGCGTCGAAATCGTCCCGGATGAAGGACGACTGGAACGATCGTGCCCGGGTCAATGCCAAATGGTATATCACGACGATCAAGCTCGATCTGACCGATGAGGATTTCGATGCCAGCGGCAGGCCGGAGGTCGAGAAGTTCATTCTTGGCGATCCGCTCCTGACCCGCCGTGATCTGAAATCCCAGCGAATGCTCGAGATTGGCTGTGGACTCGGACGGATGTCGCGCCACCTCGCCGGTTATTTTGGCGAGGTTCACGGAACCGATGTCTCCGGAGAGATGGTGCGCCAGGCGCGGGAGCGGCTGGCCAGTATCCCCAATCTCTCCTTCTTTGAGACCAGCGGGGCCGACTTTGCCGCCCTCCCCACCGCCTACTATGACCTGATCTTCTCGGTCTACGTCTTTCAGCACGTTCCATGGAAAGAGGTGATCGAGTCGAACATTCGCGATGCCTGCCGGGTTTTGCGACCCGGCGGGCTCTTCAAATTCCAGGTCAACAATGTCAGCCATCCCGACTATGTCGGGCGCGAGAAGAACACCTGGGAGGGCACGACACTGACCGAGAACGAGTTGCGTCGGGCAGCGCGTGACAACGGGATGCGGCTGGTCAGTCTGAGTGGCATGGGAACCCAGTACTGCTGGGCCATCTACAACAAGCCGCTCGAGCATCTCGCGGATCTTCCCGGCCAGCCTGGTCGGCCGCAGATCGAGTTCTTCAGTCAGTCTGATTCACCCTCGCGGCGGGAGGTGCCGGTCGCCGGACAGCTGGCCTGGTTGACATTGATTGTCTCTGGTTTTGATCACCGGATCGTCGATGCCAACTCGGTCGTCGTCGAACTGGGAGACGATGATCTGCGTCCTTGCTACGTGGGCTGGCTTGGGGATGAATTTGCCGCAGAGATGCGCCACCAGGGCTGGCCGGACGTAGAGACGCTGACCCAGATCAACGTCGGCATTCCCCCGGGAGTGTCACCCGGCGAAGTCAGCGCCCGGGTTCGTTACCTCAACCATCCGGCTTCCGCAGTAGCGACAGTCGTCCTGCACGAAGCCCTGCCCGATGCTCCGGAGATTACCCACGTCGCCAACGATGCGGACGGCTCGCTCGACCTGCGGGTGAGTGGCGAGCGGGCGGGTTTTCGAATCTTCACGATCGGGCTCGACGAGTCGGCCGGGCCAGACAACGTGACCATTCTGCTTGATGATCTGACCATGCGCCCGGCAGAGGTCACCTATCTCCCCTCCGGAGCCATCTACAAGGTGACCGCCCGCTTTCCGGAGGGGCTGGCGCCCGGCTCCCACGACATCCGCGTCGATTTCAGGGGGCTTGTCTCGGAAATCTGTCGGATCGAAGTCCTTCCCGCCGTATAACGAGAGGGCACGCCCTGGTCGGCGTGCCCTCGAGTCATCCAAAAAATCAATAAGATTCGAATCTTCACCCGGCCTTCTACCGGCTGGAGATTCTGGTCGCCTTCAGATTACGGTCGGCCTTGATGGCCGCTTCATCGAAGAGGATTGGACGCCATCTCTTGGCTGAGAAGAGCATCGTCTGGTCATAGAAGAAGGGCGACTCGGGATCACCCGATTGCGAGTAGGTGAGGAAAGCCTGGGCGCGGGGGCCGCGGTCGGTGAACTCCAGCGCCATGATGAAGCTCGTTCCATAGTTGACCGGGTAGCCCTCGCGGGTCAGGAAGCGGCTGCCGGTAATCTTCTCCGGCAGCGGGGACGGTTCGAGGGTGGTCCGGTTTGGACCATAGTTGACGAAGTTGGCGATCCCATCATACGCGCCATCACCGCCGTGGATCGGAATGCGCTGACCACGGCGAACGTTGTACTGGACCTTGCCGAGAGGCGTGTCGATGGCGATTCCGGCCTTGTCGAGAATCTTCACCGCTCGCGCCAGTTTGAGCAGCGACTGCGGTTCTTCGCCCTGGTCGGGCGCGAGAGTGTGCGGAGTTCCGATCGGATCCGCTGGATTGAACGGTTGGGCGAAGAAGCTGCCCTTTCGTTGCAGGTCGTTCGGATCATACTGGGTGATGAATTCACGCCAGAGCACCGGGCCGACGCTGTCGACATCGTAGCGTCCGTTCCACGCTGCCAGAATTGCGCAGGCCTTGGTCAGGTCGACCGTCTGATTGTCGAGTTTGACCGCGGGGTTCGTCTGGCAGCGGCGCACCAGCTCTCTCCGCGTCAGGTCGGCAGAGAGGCTCTGGTTGCTGAGGACGGTCGACGCCAGCTCCGTCAGGCTGAAGCGTCCGTCTCCGCCGGTCGCCTCCCGATCCTCGAGGTGGAGCACATTCATGCGCGTCCGGAGCGAGCGGGGCGTGCCCTCGGTCCCCTGGAGAGGCGAGAAGCCGGTCAGGAGCTGGCGGGGATTGGCGAGCCAGAAGCTGTCATTCGAATTGAAGACATAGTCGCGCCGCTCGAGCTGCGGAATCTTGGCGAAGGGAATCACTCCAGGCCGGGTCGAGGGATCACTGATCCACTCGTTGAGCGAGTCGCTGCCATTGAGCAGGACCAGTCCGCGTTCCCAGGCCGACTTGACGAGGAAATCACTATCTTTCTTCTTGTTCCAGGCGGCGAGCGCTTCCGGCTTGAGGTACGGAGTCGCCGCGCTGTCGGTATACCAGGCCCGTCCGTCGGCGCTGGTGGCGATCGTGTTGACCCACGGCATCGCGTTGTATTTGGCGTGGGCGTCTTTGAACTCTTCGAGGTTACGGGCGCGGTTCATGGCATACCACTGCGCCTGGACGCCCGTATTGCTCTCGTTGGCGTCACGAACGGTGATGGCCCGTTTGGCCGTCCAGCCGAAACCGGGGAAGTTGAGGATCGGGCCATAGTGGCTGAACCAGATCCGGCGCACCACATTCTCGGTCACCCCGTTGGGTTTGCGGACGGCAACGGTCACCTCACGGCTGGTCATCGCGCGCTCCTGGCCGTCATAGAGGTAGGTGGTCGGTTTTCCGGCCACCAGATCGAGCGTGTAGACGGTGAACCGTTTGCCAGCCGAGACCGTGTGGGTCCAGGCGATAGCGCGGTTGAAACCGATCGAGACGCCGGGAGAGCCGAGCAGCCCTACCCCATAGACGTCGACCTCGCCGGGAATCGTCAGATGCTTCTCCCAGAAGCGATTGGCGCCGACCCAGGGGTAGTGGGGGTTGGCAATCAGCATTCCCCGCCCACTCTCCGTCTTTTCACTGCCGAGCGCCCAGCCATTGCTGGCCCAGTCGGATTCCGGCAGATCCGGAGGCGTGACCTGGGCCGTCCCGTTCCCAGGCGGGGCCGCCGTGGCGATCATATCGGCAAAGTTGGTCGACGTGATGACCACGCTCTGATTGTAAGCCAGCAGATCGATGGCCGAGATTGGCAGAACCCATTCCTGGCCGCGACACCATCCTTTGACGCCGCCGAAGCCAACCTCGCTCAGGTACTGATTGTAGCCGGCGACATATCCATCGACCGTTTCGCGGAGTTCTCTGGGCATGGTCCGGTACATCTCGCGCGCCTGGTCGTAGAGGTTGAGCGCGCGCATCGTCAGATCAGAGTTGAGGTGGCGATCGCCCTCTCCGGCGCCAAAGTAGCGGGCCCGATCGCCGCGGGCACGGACGACCTGGTCGGCCAGCGAGCAGAAGTGGTCCTGGGCAAAAGCGTATCCCTCACCGAAGGAGAGACTGCCGACATCACTGGCCGTGATATGCGGAATGCCATGGCTGGTGCGGCGGATCTCTGCTTTGTATCGTGGTCCTGACTGTGAAAAGGCTTGGTTGAAGAGGGTTGCCCCAACCAGGGCAATGAGCATCAGCCGGGCAGCCAATGGACGGCGTCTCTGTCGCGAAGACATGTTTCGGTACCTCCGGGAAGTTCGAATGTTCAGGGTGTTAGGCCAATTTTGAATATACTTCACGTTCAGGAACGCTGCAATTCCCCGACCGATCGGAGTGGTTCGATCATTCGCAGCCCCTTCTTCTCCAGCGCCTGGTAGCAGTCAGGCAGATCAAAGCTCTTCAGGATGCCGGGAATGATGCAGGAGAGCGGACACTGGTACTCTTCGGTCGTGGCGACGTCGGTGTAAGAGGTGAGCGGGTGTTTCAGCGTCACCTGGGTGACGCTCTCGCTGAGCACGGCGGCGAAGGTGGCCGGCAAAGTGCCGCGGCCCCGGGCGACGAGATGGATCGGCCGCTGGCCGTACCCTTCGAGCCAGGAGATGACCCGCAGAAGATCATAAGTCCGACGACCGATGAGCGGCTCGTCGAGCATCAGTGAAAATCCCGCGTAGAGATACTCACTGCTATAGGGCAGGTCGAAACGATCTTCACCCGCCGTGTTCGGGATCGATTCGCCAATGCCGCGCACATCGCAGGCGTAGACGGCTGCTTCTGGTGAGTTCGCCAGCAACTCCCGAACCAATGGTTCCGT